>Ga0163217_1000395_pt1 | contig 12241 bp, 21 predicted proteins | sample SynspAceP_FD_185933 | JGI IMG/M metagenome (GOLD analysis project Ga0163217, IMG submission 185933) | Saline lake microbial communities from Ace Lake in Antarctica - Synechococcus sp. Ace-P (PacBio error correction) | ecosystem: Environmental > Aquatic > Non-marine Saline and Alkaline > Saline ... | reverse complement strand
CCGGGCGTTCGGCCCCGGCGGGCGTGGTCGGATTATCGCTCAAGGTCTGTCCGTTTCTAGGGGCAATGATGGCTCAGAGCCATGGCAACCGATCGGGATGGCTCGAACAGCGTCAGCAAAAGTCTGAAGCAGCGCAGCGGCGAGCCCAGGGTGTTCGCCCGCCCCAACCTCAACCAATTGCAGCGCGCAGCCATACCCCTTCGGGCCCGATTCAGGGTTCACGTCCCGGGCGTCGGGCAGGACGGCCTCGGCGACGCTGCAACAGGGCCAGCTCCGACAGCATTAAAGCACCAGCACGGCACTGGTACTTCGGCCCCAATCAGCCAGCCAGGCTGTGAGCAAGCAAGGCTGCAGCGCCCAGTCCCAGTTCCCCCGGGGCTCCAGCGCACCGCCGCTGCGGGCGCGCTCTCTGCAGCGTGGCAGGGCTGCGTAGCCGCGAGGGCGAGCGCAGGTGAACGCTGCCCTTGACGCGCGATTCGCCAAGGCCTCGAGGTTAGGTGGTGTTCCTTGACCCACCTGCTCAGGGCGACCAACTGCATCAGAAAGTCGTCGGAGAGACCCCGGACCATCGCACTGGGACCAGCACGCAGGCAAGCTCGGCAAGGGCCGGCCTGGGGACGCCAGAGGTTTCCAGCCTTTGGCAGTGGCTGTAGCTGCGCAGCACCTTGAGCTGTACGACCGTCGCAGGCGACTGCCCCACTCACCTGCAACTGCAGCAGTGGACAACGGCACAGCCGCGCCAAGCTGATGCGGGGGCCTGCGGGCGCCGGGGCACCGCCAGCCGCGTCACGGCCTCGCCATCGCTTGAGCAGGAGTGAGTACGCGATCGTCTCTCCAAGAGGGCCGGATTTGAGGCCACAAGCCCTCAAGCCGCCCGTCCGGGACTTCACCCGGCCATCCCCGCTCTGGGGCTCGTCGAAGAATGCTCGGACGCTAACCAAGTGTGAGGGGTGGACGGACGCAGGCCTCCATTCAGGGCCACCCCCGCTGGTTAGCCCAGCACGAGTGGCTCCCGCTCGGACCAAAGGCAAAGGGCCTGCTCCGGCGGTGGTGATTCCCCCCGAGGCCGTTGATGCGGGCACGCCACGCGCCAATTCCCGCAGCCTCGCTGACCTCTCGGCGGTGGCAGGCCGGCCCCGAACCCCACTGCCGGTTTGAGAAAGGCGGCGCCGCGATCGATCGAGCCTCACGAGTCATTGCAGGCTTTCCGCGCCCCGCGACCTGCTTCAGGAGGAATCACTTCACCGGGCAGGCCCAGCTCGGCAATCGAAGCAATCTCGTCGTAGACGGCGCCGCCATTTCCATCGGCACAGGGGCACCGAAATCGGCCAACCAGCATCGAGCTCATCAAAGCCCCGGCCTCGCCGCCACTCAGGCCTCAAGCTCGCTTGATCGCGTTGGGCACAGGCGCGAAAGGGAAAGGCATCAGAACGCCAATAAGTCTATCACCTTGTGTCAGCACGCCCGAGTCGCTCCCGGAGGCAACCGGCAGCCAGCGGAGGACACGCCACACTCCGCAATAGCACGTATAAGATACATACGGTCGCCCAGCAAACGCCCAAATCAGCTCTCCCGACCTAGGTGGGATCGAGCAGCTGGCATGGTGATCGATCATGAGGAGCAACGGTAGGGCCGATCGCGGCAAAAGCTCAGACTCCTTCGGATTGGATACTCCCATAACCGCCGTGATTACGGTGATAAGACACCACCTGGAATTTCGACCGCTTTTTGCGTTCCGAGCGTAAACATTAAAAGATCTGTTGTCAATCAGTTCCAGTTGATTGAGGGCTTCTCAGGCCTCGTGGGTTTCTGGCATGGAGAAATACTCCGCGCACCGCGGCGGCGGCAGGCGAGGCTCACGATCACGATCAGAATCCCGGCTGGATGGTCTGGCCACAGTGGCCTCATCATCAAGCTGATTTCAACTGCTTCAACGGCAGTACTCTTCGCCATGATGATCGCTGAGACGTTCTTTGTAACGCTATGAGGCTCGACCGACTGAGCTTTGCCGGCCACCATGTCGTGCTGAGTACAGGGTCTTCGCTGTCCGTTCCTGGGCTCGAATCACCATGCGGGGTGGCAAGACCTGACTCGGCCCGGTCTCTGCTGGGGACACCACGCTGGGTGCGCGCGACGGAGAGATGGACATCGGCTTCCTGGACGAGACCCTTCGAAAATGGTTGATCGCCCGACTTAGTTGGCCTGCGTGTGTAATCGCGCGATGGCTGGAGGTGACCTCCAAGATTGCGGTCGTGGATCAAGAGCGTCATCGGACACTACCTCTGCATCAAAACAGTGGAACAGCAATCCACCCCGCCCAAGCGGCGGTATAGGCAACGTTCACTGCAGTCAAATGCCACTCAACGCCTTGAACCTGCATCGAACAGCCTTTGCCACGTCGATTTTCGATTGGTTTGATTCTAACCGGCGAGTGCATAATTCCGACTTGACCCAAATCCCTTTTCGATCCCATTTCGACTTGTTTCCCTTCCGCTGGCCTGGGGCTGGGCAGCGGGTGCTGCAGCGCGCGCCTGCTGGACGACTCCCAGCCGGGCCTGACAGGCCTTGCTGTTAGTGCGAGCACCCCGATTGCTACACCCTGGGGAGGGCCTCTGGGCAGCACCTGCGCGCTTTCGAATCCGGCGCAGCGCCGGCCCCCTGTCCGGACTCGATTCGGGAGAGGAGATGTCCAGCCCACACACCCTGCCTAGGTTCAACCTGGGTGGCCTATCCCGTAGAGTGAACCTGAGCCGTCATGGACGCCGACCTCCTCTATCTGCGCGAAGCTGGAAGCGGCGGTGCTCGATGTCTTGGCTGTCCTCGGACTGGCCGGCGAGCGCCATCCCGTGGGCGCTGACGTGCTTGGTTACAGGCGTCACGAAGGTGGGCGGGTTCGGGGCTTGGGTGCACCGACGCTGGATCGCCAGCCACGGTCCTTAGCGCTGAACGTGCAACGCGAATCTCCGGATTTGCCGCCCCACAATCGCACCCTGTGGGGCTGGATTGATCGTCGCGGTAGGCCGCCTTTGCGACTGCGGATCCCCGGTTCTGCTCCCGAGCAGGTTGAACCCCTGCCCAGCAAGCGCTGGCCTGCCGGTTGCCTTGACCGCGTTCGCCGACCCCTGGCTCAAGCGATCTCTGGAGTGATATGCTTAGGGGCCCAACCGCAGGGGATCCTTCGTGAAAGGACAGATCTGCAGATCCACTGGCAGGGCGATCGCCATTGATCAGCAGCCCTGGCCCCGCGCGCCATGACTGGGAGCAGCCTGAACGCTCCGAGCAGCTCTGGCCGGCCCCGGCGGAACGACTAATGGCCGAAGCGCTGGGCCCTGGAGGGCCCCCAAGGCCATCGCCCCCAGTGCCTACAGCCTTATACGGGCCTCAAACACGCCATTCGGCGAGACCGCCGCCGCCTTTTGCTGCCCTCGGGGTGGGCCGGTGAATGTGCGTGAGGCCTCTCGCCCGAAAATTTCCCGCTGAGCTGGTGGACCGAATCAGGGCCTGATGGATCGGGCCGGCGCGCCGACGCAGGTTCGGGAAGCACGCGCGCAATCTCGATGATAACTGCGTACATCCTCGAGAATTCCGGCGCCATTGCCCTGGTGGTTGGAATTCGTCCGACGCTGCTCGGCGATCTCGATCCAGGCAAGCCCAGCCAACGGCCAGCGCTGCGCTCGTTACTGGTCGACTTGAGGATCATCCGGCTGTGAGTTCAGACTTGGCCCCGAAGCCCCACCACAGACGGCCCTGGTGCGAGCCCCGTCGCTCCGCCCTTGCCTCGCCTGGGACCCCTTATGCACAGCGGAGGTGCGCGGCGGCCCCTGCCGGTCCCTTAACCCGTCGGTGGCCCCAGCGCCTTGGCCCCTTGCTGTACACCTCGAGACGACACGGGCCGCCCCAAATGGGGTTACCTCCTGGCCACGGCCAACCTGCCCTGCACAGCTCGGTCAGCTCATCGGCGACGAATGGCAGGCATGTCTCCAGCAGCGCCAGGAGACATGCGGTGGCGGCTGCAGCTGCTGGCCGAATTGGCATGCCTACAGAGCGCATGGCCGAATATTCCCTGCTCCCCTGCGGCGGCTGCCAGCGCAGCCTTACCACCACGCTCAGAGACCTGCCCAGCTGATCTCGCAATCGGATCGCTCAAACCCGCCAGTCACATGATTCAGCTGTGCCCACGCCTCTGTGAAGCGCTGCTGGCCAGGCATTCAGAGATTGCCCTTCGCGCCATGCCGTGCCTCCCGGCGCGGCTTGATCGGAGCACGTCCCTGGGACATCAGCCGGTTCCATGCCTTTGCAGCGCACGGCGGGCCTCAATCTCACCCTCAGACACGAACCCCCGGCGCAGGGCGGCTGCTGAGCGCCAGCTTGGCTTGGCAAGCCTGCCGCATGCCATGGCGTGGCCTCCGGCCTGTTCTGGCCCAAGGTGCGCCAGCAACTGGTGGGGGGGGTGCTGCGATACGAGCACATCAGCGAGCGGCGGTGCCTTGGCCCTGCACATGGATGGCTTCTTCGAGCGATCGGCATCGAGCTCCTGGTGGCTACGGCGCTCACCGAAAACCAGGCCCAGGTCTGGCCTGCCGGGCGGCGCTGCACAACACCAGCCGCGCAGCGCCGGAACAAACCCCACTGCCCGGCACAGCCCTGAAGATTGTTCGTGCCAGAGAGCGCGCTCCCTGACCTGGGGTGAGCGCGGGCGGGTTACTGGGCCCGGGGGCCCCCAGGTTGTCAATGGGCGGCCGTATTCCGTAAATCCGAGGCCACAGCCCGGTGCTTTGATGGCAGGGCTGGCATTTGAACCGGCGACCTCGGCGACCTGATGCCGACGCACCCTGGTGCTCACCTGCCGGGCCAAGGACACGATTCGTGACTCAGCAAGCTTGGACGGAAAACACGAGGGCCCCGGCCCATGGAAGGACGCACCTGGTGCCCCACCCGCTGCGCTGGAGCACGCGTTGATGGCTGGTCGGCCAGTGACCGTCGCCAGTTGCGGCGCTGATGCGTGGCACGAGCAGAAGAGGCCGGCCCGAGGTGCCTGGCGTGCACTCAAAAGGGAGAGTCAACCGGCTGCTGGCCAGGCTCGCCCCGAGTTCCCCGCTCGATGAACGAGATTGTGGCGGTCGCCGTCTGTGCGAGCCGTGCACATCGAGAACGGGACTGCTACCCAGGAACCCTCCAAGCAGCTCGCGCGAATCGGACGCAGTCGCGATGTGAGGGCCCATCATGTTCGCAAATATACCGCAGTTGGACCCCTTGCACTGCTGGTTGACCTATGACCGCTTGGCCGGAGGACCTGAGGCGGACGCTTCCCCCCTTCACCATGACTGGCACCGCCCATCCCTTACACATCAAACGCGACGGCATCACAGTTCGCGTGCCGTCGGACACCCGGTGATAGAGAGGCACACCCAGCGGGAAACTCCAGTAGTCCGCGGTCAGCACACGACAACAGCTTGGCCCAGCCGATGGAACAGGACACAGCGTCCTGCACACCTAGGTCAGGCGGAGAATTCGCGGCAGAAGCCTTCAGATCGCTCGACCGCGACTGCGCGTCCAGAAGCAGGGGGCTCCGGTGACAACAACAGGTGAGCGAGCCAGCGGCAGCCGACACTCCTGAAGGCCGAACGCGCACCCTGCTCGAGCAGCAACGCGCCAGGTGCGGAACTGGTGTTTCGAGCAAATCGTTGACCAGGGCCAAATCACGAGGGCAGCCTCGCCAAAGATTCAGCGTGGGCCGACAACCTGGTCCAGAAGCTGCACGGTTGGCGGTAGTGCGTGCGTGGTTCGGCCACCCTGATCGAATCCCATTCGAGGGAGGGGCGAGCACCGCCCTGAGACACGACCTCTGAGTCGATCTCCCTCTGAGGCGTTCGCCCTGGAGAGCACCTCCATGAGGGCTCTCCATCGGGCTACGCCCAAGCGGGGCCGCAGCTCCACCCTAACGGCCCCCTTCAACCGGTAAAATGCGTGGCGGCAGCTTTCTGGGATCAAGACTGTTGCTGACCCCACGACATTTTCAGCCCGCCCTGAGCTCAACCATGACGGAGGGCAGATCGTCGAGTGGCTCTGAAAAGCGGGCGAATCCAGTTGGCCCGCGGTGAATCCGTGCTGGTGGTCGAATCGGACAAGGCAGACATGGAGTGGAGGCTTCCAGGAGGGGATCTCCTGCCGCTGTGTTGCATTGCCAGCAGGAAATCAGCTCCCGTGGCCGAAACATCGGCCTGATCGTCGAAACGGAGGCCGAGATCGGCGCCGCCCAGGCCAGCGCTCCTAGTTTCTTCTGCCGCTGCCTTGCCGGCACCCCCAAGCGCTTGCAGCGGCAACCGGCCCGGGTGAAACCGGCGGCGAACCAGGCCTCCAGCGGCGAAGGCCCTCGTGGCTCTTAGTGGCGCCGTCACAGCAAACGGCGGCGTGGCGGAGATGTCCAACGCCACGACACTGCAAGCCAACGGAGCGGTTGGTGCCACACCGCGGCAAGAAGCTGCCAAGCAGCTCGGCGGGCCCTGAAAGTATTGCGCGGCGCGGCCCCCATGGCCGCATCCAGGCCGAGACGTGGGGCGGGCCAGCGGCCAGCCGTGAGCGTGCCGCCGGATATCGGAAGGGCAGCAGTTTCCTACCACCTTGCACCGTGCGCTGCAGGCAACGCGAGCCTCCGCGCGCAGGTTGCAGCGGGCGCAGGCACCTGCTGGCCAGGCATTTCGGCAGCCCCGGCGAGACCGTGGCCTTCACACCCTGCAGCAGGCAGTCATCCGCCAAACATTGGCGCAAGACCTGACCCGTTCCCCGCTTCCACGTCGGCTACACGAATCCACCGAGTCAGCTTCGATTGCCTTCTACAGCAGGTGAAGGCCAGGGGGTCACGATGACGGCCCTGTTGGCCAAGGGCCGTGGCGGTTGTCCTGGGACGCTCGCCATCCTCAGGGTCAATGCGGCCTAAACGCAGGAGGCCGGGCATTGGACCTATCCTGGCCAGTCAATGTGGGCCCGGTGCGGTGCCATGGGATGACCGTGGCCTGCTCACGCCCGTCTTGGCCAACGTCACGACAAACCCGACCATTTTTCCCTCTCGCGCAGCTGGGCCGACCTAGGTGAGCCCGGTCCGCACCAAACAGCTCAAAGCCAGGCCGAGTACAGCACTCGGGCACGCCTTCACGCCTCTCCCAATCCTGGCATGTATTGCGTCGATGCGCTTCTGATTGCCATCCTTTGCCCCGGGCACCGGACGCCATCCTGGCTGTAGTTGCGGTTCGCGGCCCTGGTAGTGTGGCGGCAGGCGACGGCATCCATCTCGGTGAAGCGCAGATGCAGGTGACCTCACCGACGACACCGGGTCATCTATGAGCACCACGGCGCTGGCCTTCCTCAAGGATCTTTGCGCTTGATCGAAACCGGACCGGAAAGCCTGCGCCTCTGACGTGAGGCAGAGCGCCATGAAGACGGAGACTCCAACCCCGACCTACGACTCTCAGCTTACGACTTCAGATCTGCGCTGAGTCGCGCATGCCCAGCGGCCGTGGAGCCCACGCCACGCCTTCCGTGTCCTGGCAGGTCGAGCCCGCGGCTCGGCCCGTCCACCTGACAGGTCTGGATCTGCAGGCGGAGCTGGAACCGGCGATCTGCGGTGGTTAACACACCGCGTTCTCAGGCGCTTGATAAGCCCGCCGGGCCAGTGGCGGAGCTGTGGAGGCTTCTTTTTGCTCGCACCCCTCGGAGATGGCTGGCCGGCGGGCCGTTGGCCAGGACGGCCAACCGATCAAGGCAGGCGGGATCCGGCAACTCGAGCCGGAGAATCAAACCGCCGTGCCGCTGTGGAGGTCGTCGGGTGCGACGGGCAAGCGGCGGCCGGGTGATCCGCGTTTCGCCAGCGAGCCGGAACGGCGGCGGGGCGATGGAAGGCCTGTTTGCGCGCACGGCGAAATCACCCGCTGCCGCCGTATAGTCCACGACACGGATCCCAGCGCGACGGAGCGCTATCAGAAACCGCTACGGCCAGCAGACCGGAAGCGAGTGGCCGCCCCCAAGCGGCCGGCCTCCCTTTCACGCGCATCGCCCTGCTGACATGCCTCGCCGATCGGCGTCGAGGCTGACCCGGAATCACCCTGGCATGTGGGCTGGCCACCTTCCGCCCCGTCGGCGAAGACTCTCACGCCTTGGAGCTACGTGGAATGGGTGGAGGTGAGCCCGAAGCCTTGGACGGGGCCGTGCGGCCTTGCCGCCGGGCGGCGGGGATCGGCTGGAGTTGATCGCATAGTCGGCCACCACCAGCGATGCCAGCCTCGGAAGGGGGTCGCCAGCGCTCCATGGCGGGTGCACCCCTTACCAGAGGGAACCGGTGGAACTAGTGATCGCAGACCTCGGTTTCCGCTTCCAGGTGGTGGAGGGTTCTGCTCACGAACTTCACTTAGCCGCGCAGTCACTTGCTGCATGCTGAGTGAGCGCTTTGCTCGGTCGCCAGCGCTTTCTGAGATCTCTAGCCGAACAGCGATCAACGCGGGCCTTACCGCTCTTTTCCTATGCGATGCGATGTGGATCGCCCAGCCGACGTGCGGGCCGGCTGGCCAAGACCGCGCAGCAGCCAGCGAAAGCGGCTCGCGCGGATAAAAAAAAGCCGCCGACGGACGGGGAGCATCAAAAACAGCGTTGAGACGATTGTGAAGGGCAACACCCGAATCGGCTGTCTGGATCAGGCGGCGGCCAAGGTTGGCGCACGAAGTCCCAGTGACAAGCTTGTCGAGGAAGGTCGGTCATGTAATCAGGACGCCGGTTGCTGGTTAGTCGAGGTAGGCGTTGTCCCAGACATCATGGTGAGCAAGGGCTTCTGACCATGGGGCGAGGGGAAGGTCGGCAGTTGGCGGTTTTGTCGATCTTCAGTTGGTGCCGCCACTCGAGCACCAGCCAGGCCCAAGCCGCTTACGGAACTGGTATGGCACGGCGCCGCCTTGAATCTGGGTGGCGATTCCTCGAAGCTGCCTAATCTCGGCGGAGATCTTGTCAGGCAAGGCTCCCGCTGGGGACAGCGCCGCCACCGCTTGATCCCTTGGCCGTAGGAAGGGTGATTCAGACCCTGTCGGCGCGCGTTTAGTTGAAAAAATGCCTGCTTGCCGGCGTCACCGGGACCGCCAGGAACACTACTCAAGACCCTTTGCCCATCCAGATCGGTGACCTTCACCATCTGTTGAGGTGGTGACGTAGCCGGCGTGTTGGTGGCTTGCCGCTTGGTGGAACTCAAGGTTTGCTGTGAGATATGGGCTCAAGGGCGTCGAGTTCTAGGGAAGCGCGGCAGCTGAAAGGTCATGGGTTCGAAGAGGAAATCAGGGAGCGCGGGGGCGTGAACGCAGGGCCCGGGCGCCAGGATCGCGCATCGCCAGGCAGGCAGACAACTGGAAAAGAGGTTCTGGAAACGGGGTCACACCGCCACCTCCATTTTTAAACAATTGATTCAGGTGATGTTGCTGGTAAGCCCCCTAGCCGTTTACGCCGGACGCGAGGAGCTTCCACTGCGAAGATCAAGGTGCCTTGCCGGAATCACGCCGCAAAGCCCCCACGCTCCGGTAGGCAGATCCGGTGGAATCACCAGCTGCGCTTGCCGCCCACCTTCATGCCTATCTCAACGCCCTCATCCCAGCCTTGATCACACCGACGCACCGAGGGAAGGAGAAGGGCTGGTTACGCCTAGCTGCTGTCAATTCGGGTGCCATTACTTCCAGAGTACGCGATAGTTCACCCGACACGGGCTCTGGCCGCTTTGCGCTGGCCCCATGTCGCCCCCTACGCCGAACTACCAGAATCGAGTGATCCGCAGCCCAGCTTGCCGTGATCCGTCACTTGGCTGCCACACCATCTTCGCCACCAAGATGGCGGCCTGGGCCAGGCGTTGCTGTACTGACTGGTTACAGTGCAACGCGATTCAGGAAGCCATCGTGAAAAGAGGTGGGGTTGGGATTGTGGTGGTCGAGTTCAAGGCCGTTCAGGGGCGGTGGCACCCCCGCTTGAGCTGCGGGGTCTTTACGGAGCTGTCTGGGACGGCTGCCTGGACACCGGCCTGGAGGCATTTGGTCACACCAAGGACGTCGAGCTGGCGAAGCGTTCAAGCTGGAGCTGGGCGCCCCAGAATGCTGGCTGACGCGGGCCACATCAGGACAGGCACAACCGCAGGACGGTCGGTTACTGATCAGGATGTCGCGCTCGCACCGGGTCAACCTTCAAAGGAGAATTGATTCTGCCAGTTGCCCTACGCCAAGCCAGCTGAGAAGTCCGTCAACTCGGGGGGTTTCTCGCACTCCCGCCTGGGGCTCGCGAGCTGTTGCCTCCAGGCGGTCGATGCGACACGCAGCCTCATCGATTCTCTTTCTGGCGGCAAGCCCACGATCTGGAGAAAGTGGATCCGATGTGGCTCATCTGACGAACCGGCCTTGCTTCTCCAGTTCGGGCTTTATCGCCCGCAGCGCTCGCATCACGTCGTTCGACCAAGGATGGTGGCCTGGCGGGATCCCAACTGGCACTGCTGACCACAGCCCTCGAGGTCACACCTCGCGCCGGACGTTCTGGCACCAAGGAGCTGGTGCCACGATCACGGAGCAGAAAGCTGGTGCAGCAGGTTTGTCCGGTCCATGTGCGACGTTGGATTTGTAGCGGTCCTAATTCATGGTCCACGGTTCGGGCACCACCAAGGCGCGATGGACCGGCACACTGGGCTGGGTGGTCTCCCACACCGGTTGCGGGGCCCTTGCGCCGGGGACCTCGCTGGGACTGAGCCTGGCCCCGTTGGAGGCTGGCCACCCTGCTCTGGCTGGCGTTTGGTGCCGCTTTGGGCAGTCACTGCGGGAGATTCGCGGAGCCGCGGGGAAGGGAAGAAAGGACTCGGGCCGGGTCTGCGGCGGGGCCTGTGCGGGGGCACGGCTGTGTTAGGCGGAGCCAATTCGCTGGCTGTTGTGGCTTTCACCACTCGATGGGTGTGGGATCCATTTGCCGCTCCAAGCCTGCCGGTTGTCTGGCTGGCGCTTCTGGCATTGAGTTGCAGGTATCTGCGAGCGGCCATGCCTGGTGGCGCTCGCTGGTCCGTTGCTGGTCGTTGGCTTGGGGCCAAGGGCGGTGGAGCACGGCTGTGCTGGACGGCAGCGGATCTGGGGGTGGCAAGAAGGTCTGGTTATCGCGCAGCCCCTGTTCTGGATCGGCATGGGAACCTCCCCCCTGGCCGGGAGATCGGGCCTTGCGCCGGCCTGGGGCCCTCAGGTTGGGCCGCCTTCTGGTTAGCTGACGCCAGTCTTGATCGGCCTGGCTGCTCTGGCGGGCTTGAGGTACGGCCTGCGCGAGCAGTGGGGCAAAGGTGGGGCGACGGCGAAGCGGCAATCGGACAGTGGTGGCTTGGGCTTTGCCCACCTGACCGCAGGCGTGCATCTCGCTGGGGAGTCAGCTGCCCCGCTTCGAGCAGAGGGGGGGCTCGGTCGAGGTTCTCTGCTGCCAGCCGCGTGCCGACCGGGAGAAGTTCGAAACCGGCCGCAACGACGCCTGCTTGACGCAGCATGGCTGCTGCCCGCCAGCAGGCTGCCAGCAGCGGTCTGGCGGGCCCTTTGCTGCTGCGAAAGGGGTCCGCTGGATTGCTGGGCCAGAACTTTGCCAGCCAGAGCCGGTTGAGGTGCTCAGCGGGGGGGTTTTCGCAGGAAGGGGCGAGGAAAACTGCGCAGCAGCGATTGGCTGGTTTTTCGGTTCCCGATCAAGACTGGTTGGCCAGCAGCTGAGATTCGAAAGCACGAACTGTTCCGCTCGGGTGAGTGGGTAACCGCTTGGCGCGGGCTCTGGGCGTTGAGCGGGGCCTATGGCCGCTCGGCTGGAGTGGAAGCCAAGGCGCACGCTTCACCGCCTGTTCGCCGCGGATCCCCCGGGGGATCCGCCAATTGGTTCTGGCGTTGCATCTGCTACAGCAGGCTCCTCCCAGAATTAGGGTTTTTTTCAGGCCTTGGCAGCAGCGAGGCCGGGATAACGGTTCGCCGGCTTGGCTGGCTTGGCCTCCCCGCCAAACTCTATCTTTGCCCTTTATCCCGCTCCTTGCTCCAGGGCTTCAGTTCTTCGCGGCTTTGGCCCTCAGTTTTCTGCGGAGGCGAAGAAACAGGGCCGGGGCTGGCTGCTGTGAGCTCGCCACACCGGGTCCCAAGCCAGAGGTGATCGGGAACAATCAGGGGAAATGGTGCGGCGCGGCTTGCCTGCCCGGACAGCGGCAACCGCCCGTTATCTCTCTCTGTAG
>Ga0163217_1094342_pt1 | contig 12242 bp, 8 predicted proteins | sample SynspAceP_FD_185933 | JGI IMG/M metagenome (GOLD analysis project Ga0163217, IMG submission 185933) | Saline lake microbial communities from Ace Lake in Antarctica - Synechococcus sp. Ace-P (PacBio error correction) | ecosystem: Environmental > Aquatic > Non-marine Saline and Alkaline > Saline ... | reverse complement strand
GAATATTGTTCCCAAAATCGCGCTATGTATGGCCGCAACGGAAATGTTGACACCAGGGCGTTACTGGGTCTGTAGTTTTAAAACTTCCGGATACCCCAGGCATTTATCCATATGTCTGCTACCTTTCCAGGGCATTGGCCTATGATGCAGGGAGTAATCATTGTAAACCGGCTCCTGGGGTCATATATTTCTGAAAAAGGATGCCCAAAAATTTCTGTAATGGGCGGCGGTGGTTCCCATGACTTTCCTTAAATATTTGGTATTGCAGATTTGGTAAAATCCTTAGTGAAGGAGGAAAGAACACGCGTAATCTTTACACAGAGAAACCCTATGGAAACTGCGGTATCATGGCCATTCTACAGATGTTACTTTCCTAAGCAATAAACAAACCTTTTGGCATTAAGGAACACCAAAAATTCTGCCATCATGTCGCGTGTAAAGAGGGGAGATAATATCTCATCAACCATCCCAGCACTTGGTTACAATTGGGGAAGGATGGCCCGAATATAACAAAAACACTTGGTAGGGGTGTTCTAGGTCTCATGAGGATCTTCAAGGGAATTTAAGTGAGGGTACTAAAAGCCCAATTCATCCTATTATGAAGGGGGTTCCCTCAAAAATTCAGGGATGTTGACGAATATACCGTTGGAAAAAGGATCCAGAGGCAGAGATAGAAGTTTGGCAGTAAGTCGCCGGATGGTTAAAAATTCAGGTGAAGGGAATATCCACCGTTTGGATTGTAAAAACATCCAAAAGCGAAAATTGTTGGCAATACTTTTAGGCACGATGAAAGAAGCCCATTTTGATTTAAAGGCCCGTACCAGACCATTACTAAGGAATAGTTGAGAGTGGGTAGGGGAGCAATAAAAATGTATTTTATTGGAAAAGTAAAAAAATTGCTTTAACCGGAAATATGTTTGGAAGCGTATATTTTTATCATTTAAGCGAAATCATGAGTAATTATTTTAATTAAAATAATTAAAAAGAACCTTATTTTTGAAGAAACCTATAGTAGTTTCGCGAAATGAATTTAACGATGTTTGAAAATATTACTCCTTGTTCGGTCAATTCTACTTTTTATAAGTATAGTTGTTGGTAAGACGTCATATTAAATTTGGGGGTGTACCAACCTTTATTGCTCTTTTTTGGGAATTGGAATGTTAGCGGGTTCGGAAGGTATTGGAGGAATCCGATCAACGACCCTTTAAAATTGCCCAATTTATTTGGGAATCGTATCACTGTAATTTTATCTTGTTCTCGGGAGGTCTTCGATTACCCAATTGGAGTACGGTTTAAACCAATTTAAGGAAGGCCTTGTATTAGTTACCTTGGGAGTCCTAACTAACCGCCTTTAACCATTGGCTCCCTTTGTTGGTGGATAACGACTTCACCATTACGAAAGTATGCTATTTGGGTTCCATTTGTTTCCTCCAACAGATGCAGCCGCCGTATTTTCAATCTTGCGATCAAAAAGTCTTGCCTTTAAAAAACGAACTGAGACCAACTTGGAATTGGAAAGTGGTAGTAACGACCAATGGCATAAATGTGCTTACCCTTGCCTTTTTGTCCTTGGTTGTTCACCAAGATAGAGTATTTTTTCCATTATACCATTGTTTTAAACAAATGATTTTGGGCGGGAGCGCGGGTTGGGATTTGGAAAAACTTTAGTAAAATATTATAATCAATAAAATAAGGCTCGAACTTTGAGGACTTTATCCTGTATTGGTTAATTGCCCTAAATGTTGTGTAACATTTTCAGCGACAGATTTTTGTTGGTGGCCAATGGTGTTCTCTCCATCTATATCTGTGCGGTGTTATCTAGGGAATCAAGATTGATTTCATTAGAAGGACATTTTAAAAATGTTTGATGGTTTGGCTGACAGTTGATGCAAATGTACTGTTCCTTACTTTAGGATTATTGGTGTTTCCTTCCCAAATTCATCCCGGTTATGGGCGTAGGTTTACTTATTTCAATATTTTCCTCATTCATGTTAGGCCGTCGATCAGTGTATTTCTAAAGTCTCGGTCTTTTTCAAAAATGAAAATTGAGAGACGTTTTTATATTTCATGGGTTGCGGTACGCGGAGCTGTCCCAAATTGTAGTTTGCTACATATCCACTTTTGGCGGAATAGACAAAGCAAACATGATTTATTAAAATATTGTTTTCTCTGTTATTTCGCTAAACCTTTCTATTTTATTTCAAGGAAACCACCCTCTCTGTCGTGGCTAACATGGTTAGGTGTGGCCATTCCCGAGAAGGCGAAAAAAAGTTATCGCCAACAGATTTTGCCTGTTTTCTGAAGATCCCTAAAAACAATCAATTGAGGAGATTTTGGTTTTAGGTTCGAATGTTTTTGCTACTAATAAAAAAAATAGTTGAATTGGCTTTCCTAAAAAAAACGCCATAATTGCAATGATCAAAAGAAGGCGACACAAATTTAATACCCCGAGCGGATCAACTAAAATTGAAAGTGAGGAACATCTTAATAGTCCTTGCCGATAGATTGGTGGAATAATAGACGAAGATATATAAAGTGCTTAAAATAAAAAAAATCCAGTTCGTAAAAAATTTTCTTATTACACCTTCAGCCTTGATATTTCTTAGGATTCAAATAGGCCCTAGCGGACTAAATTTACTAAGTATTGGCCTTTCATAACAATGAACTTTAAACACCTAATGTTCCCTGTGGTCTATTATCACGATAAGGATAGTCGGTTTATCTCATACCATAATTGATTGTCTTTATGGGAAATCCAATTTTTCACTTCGAAAACAACAAATTAAAACTATTTGGGGTCGGATCATTTTGCTATTTATTGACCAACTTATGTTACTTACAAAAGCTACATAAGCTAATTTTCACATAGTTATTGATTGTGAAATGCTAAAAACAGTATTTACTTTGTAGTAAATAAATTAGCATCATGAAAAACATTTTTGCTACACTACTAAAATGAATTCCGAATCCCAGAAGGAATGCCCATTTCAAACCCATCAGTAAAATAGCAAAAGAATTCAGTGGTCTGAGTCTTCCTCATATGTCCTTTAAAGGAATTACTGCTATAACTTCCATTTAAGCTTTTAAGTTTGCGAATTAATTAGCTCCCCCCAATATTAACTTTTTAATGACAAGGCAGACGGACTTTATTAATAATCCATAAAAAACTACTAAAGTAAATGAAAAGTGCTAAAATTAAAACTCTAATTAGAGTAATCCAATAATTTGGCAATGCACAAGATTCTGACTATTGTTTTGTGTTGGATGCTTAATTCAATTTATTTTTTTTTATTAAATGAATAACTCCTTGTTAATGAATTAATCAAATGAAAAAAGCTTACCGGCAGCTACGAATTCTGGTCTGGACTTTTGAACTCTTTACTCATAAAATACCTTCTAAGTGGGTGATTGTCGGCGCATTATGTCTTAGTGTGTGAAAACTACCTATAAAATTCAAAACAAAAAATTTTGAAATTTTTGAGTATTGGTATGGGTATTATTTGTTTTTTCCTATTTAACATTTGTTAACCTGTGTATTTCTGCTACTTTATATTTATTTCTCTTGTCCAATTGGAATTTGATATAGAATTTTATTAATATCATTAGTACCTTAAACCCAAAATTAAAGCGCCCTCTTTTTTTATTTCCATTATGTCTATGGGGCATATTGGTTTACGGTGACTCAGTTTATGTTCGAATTAAATAATAAAATTTGGTCAAGGTGTACTTTGGAGGTTTATTTAGGTAAATACAACAATCCTGTGGAAGAAGTAGAACGTATTTTTATGTTTCTTGATTAAAAGGAGCTACTTTCCATTGCGGAAAAAGATGAAAGCAAAATTGTTTTTTGAAATGCTAAAGGAAATCTTACTATGATATAAGCACACCGATTATAGAAAGTTTCAGGGGATAATCTATTTCATATGTCGGTGATGAAGGTAGGTTAATCACCTGCCCAAAAGAAAAGGTCTAAAAAAACAAATAAATTGTTTGGCTAGCTTTTTTCGAATGAAGCAAGATCCAGGAGAAAAAAAAGATAAAATATCTTAAAAAGTATGGTGTAATCCCAACCTTTAAGGCGGTATGCATATGGGTAAAGCAACGGTAGGTGAAATTGGGTTGATTTTAAAAAAAGAAATAGTTTTACTCAGGGGGATGTCCTCAATACTACCTCACCGGGTGCAGGATTTTATGCAATTTATTTTTAATGTAAAAAATACTTATTTCAAAACAGGCTTGTTGCAGCTTTTGCCAAATTAAGTGGGAAATACATCAATATTCCTATGGGTTGAAATAAGCTACGTGGTAAGCGATGATAAAATTGCTTTGAGTAACTATAAGCACCAATTGTAAAAGAAATTAGGATAGTTTTAAATAGAGAATAATTAATTTTTAAATCACAAACCCTACAAAATTGAACATAGAAAAAAGTTTCCATTACTCAATAGTCCAATCCATAGCTCTGCAAATATTTTTTAGTGGACCTAAAGGATTACTGCAATTTATTTCAATAAACGGATTTGGATAATTTATCGGACATGATCTTCTATTTGGTTTCATCCATACAAAACAAAATCTTTCTCAAAAAGTAAAAATAGTCCTTACCATTGCTAAGGAAATAGTATGTTGAAATCCAACGCGATTGCTGATTGGCTCCAATCATTTTTATCCTGTTCGGAGGTACATTGATAATCGTATCGCTTTTTAAAATCGGCATCTAGAGATTGGAATGTTGTCGAGACTCCTTAATTCATATTTAAAAAATCTTGATTTTTAAATTCTGTTCTCTCCATAAAATAACCTTCCCCACAAAAGGTTCCACTTCTGGCTTGTAAGCCTATATTCGTATTGAGTTTCCTTTTAATTTCTTATTTTTCATAATTACTTTCATTAAAAAACGATTACCGGCTTTTCATAGGATGGTATTTGCTCTTGTAGACTTATTTTAGAGGCTTTCATACCAACTAAATATTGAATTGCGACCCTATTTTCCTCATTTTTTATTTTCAAGTCCAGTTTATCCGTCTTATGTTGAAGTTTAACCCGAGTTTCCCTTTCCTTAATCGAAATATGATAAAAAAGACGGTCCATTAATACTAATTTCATTCTTTCTTTTCATAAGAATAGCCCCATTCCTCCATCCACTATTATTTTTTTTTAGGTACCCTTTCCAAAATGGAGTCGTCAAAACCTTTGCCATTCAATCGTCGAGGAACGGCACTTAGAAATCATCATTAAAAATTAAGGGTTACTAGAAATAAAATTTAAGCGTCTGCATATTTTATGGCATTGTTTACAGCTTCTTGTACTACCCTATAATTATTGGTTTTCTGCCAACGGAATTTAAAACCTAATATTCTCTCGGTTTTTGTTTTCGAAACAATATGTTTTTTCCGGGTAAGCTTAGACAGTTCCATGGTCATTTTCTGAATTGGCCGGAAATATACCATGATCACTAAGCTGCGGCGGGGTAAATTAAAAGTAAGCAGTTCCTAAACCCCTTGGATCAAGTCACTGGGAAGCGCTTTTTATATATTTCGATTTTTTCGGCCGTTTTTCTCCAAATTGGATAAATTTAATGGATTCTATGTTAAAAACTTAAGGCGGTTAGCATCTGCCCAATACATCCATGTATATCCTTGGCCTATTCGTTTGCGCTCCTTACCTCCTGACCTTTCAAACAATCTGGCTGCCTGCAACTGCTTTTGCCTTCATGCGTCTCCTTCATAATTTTTCTTTCGTCAACTGGGCCACCTTCAATTGATTTTTTTCCGGTTTCATAATAGTCGGAACCACAAGAATAAAATAGACTGTTTGGCACTAGATTGATGCATTTGGAATATGGACATATCCAACCATAAGGCATTCACCTTTTGTTTGTTTTGACCTTTATTTCTTCAGTCCTTATATTTTTCCGATTGCTTTTTAAGACCTTCATACAAGATATTGTTGCTCCTGCCCTCACTGGTAGTCAATATTTCGTATAAGGTTTAATTTAATCACTATCATGCGTCCAAGAAGTTTCCTTTGGAAACTTTTACGATAAAGACACATGACCATCGTTGGCTTGGCGCTTGCAAAAGTGCACATTTGTCGATTACAAAAATTAAGCTCCTGTAATTTCCTGTTAATGATTTTTTCCTTTTCTTGGAAAAAGTTTTTTTATTTCCTTGTACTTTCCTCCGATTTCTTTTGGGTGATCATCAAAAATTTTTTGATGGTATTTCTAATTTGAACGGACAAACGGTCGAAAGATGAAAAATATTCTCCACAGTAGATAGAAATCAGAAGTGAAATTGCCAAACAAAAGCGTATTCCTTGAACTTTAAATTTTGCAGATGGGTTGCTAAAGGCATCATATTTTTATTAACGATGGTATCCATCACGCCAAAAAGGCACTTTCGTTTTCCAGGACAGTATCTATATCCGACTGATTTGGAAAAGAAATTACCATTTTTTCCATAATCATTTCAAAAAATATTCTCCACAGCCACCTAACCATGGCATTATTAATTGTGGGTTATATTTTCAAAAAGAACTTTAATTTCTTTCGTTTTCCGCTTTTGAAATACCCATGGCCATATCACCAAATTGCAATGTCTGATGGGCGTTTCCATTACCGATAAAAACGTTTCAGTTAGTAAGGTAATTACCTGACACGCTGACTGCAAATCCGTACTTTCCTTAGCAATAAAACTTCTTTTGGTCAATTTTTTGACTATAGGCCCTTTGTCTACCCGCTTAATTAATTACTTTTGGAATCATCAATTGCGAATTTTTAAATGGATGCTGGCATCAGAATTGGGCAAAGATTATGCTTAAGGCAATGTGGCCAACGCAACTAAATACCATTTACGGACCCTTAAAAGGTTGAAGTGTCCAAAGGTGTAAGTAATTTATCGTCCTTCATTTCCCAAATTTCTGTTGCTTAAATAGATTTACCCTTTTAGTGCTTTTGGGTTATTAGGTTTAGGGAGTCTGTGACAAAAGGTAGCTTTAATGCAAAAGCTTCATGGGCCTTTTATTTCAGGACTTACGCCATGTTTTGCTGAAGGATATCCATTAGTTTTTTCTTCTGATGGTACTTATGCGGAAACGGTTCAAAATAAAATTCTAGAAAATACGAGACAAAAATAACATCTTCCAAGGATCTGGGTTTCAGCATTCTTTTTAAGCTGTTCTTTCCAATAGAAAGCTCACTTGATTTATCATTTCTTGATCATATCCCACCTCCTTAAGGATGGTCCGGCCTTTGTCCGCATTAAAGGTCTTAAGGTCCTGCTTCTCCATTTTAAATAACCAGTCCTGTTTCATTTCATAGGGATCCCTAGGGATTTTCCCATCTGTCTAATATGCTTGCACCTTGCGGTTAAGTTGAAGCGACTCGGGAGCTTTCAGGGAAAAAGCTCTTAATTTATTTCCTTTTCATCCTCATAGCGTATATAGCTCCTTTGGATTTTTCCTTACCCTTCCAAAACTCCTTATTAGGGTCATTTTCTATTAGCCTCGTTTCGGAAAAAGCCAAGGCTTCCATTTAAGTTTCTGAGGGCCATATTTTATTCTTGGTTTTTTCCAAAAGCTATTCAGAAAAACCAATATAAACAAAGCCATCCTCAATTTTTAACGGATATGTTGCAATATGTCTAGGTCACCCATTTAGTGTTTTTCCCGTTTTTTAAGGAAAAGGAATTTTTAGATGGCAGGGCTACTTTGGGTTCCCTTGATCTTCTCCAATCATTTCCCTCTGGATAGCACCATTCCATCTTGTGGGACATAAATTCTGGCCAAGTACCAAGTGGATTCTCCGGCTAAAATTGGAAAAACTGCAAATTTGCTATCCCTTGTATTTTACACAAGCCACCCTTTTTGGAAATGTAGCCCACAGTGCGGCTTTGAACCAAATTCGAACATTTTTCAGATTCTACAACTCGTATTGTACTTAAATTAGATATCATCTTTTATTATTTTAAATGGACACTCTATATATTGTTGCCTATTGTTCAACATGTTTATTGTTTGGGCTTACAGTTCCTGATGACAACTACCACCCAGCCTTAGGCATTTTTTGTTCCCTTAAGGAAAACAAATTCAATGTTATCATCTGTTTCATCGCATTTACCAAAATTGGGTGTATTTTGCTCTTATTTCAGGATTTTCAACGGCCTCCTTTTCCACTCACATTTTGCTAGTATCCACTAAAATACTGCATTTCCAGGTCCAGTTTGGTCGGCAATACCAAGCACCAATCGTTCTATAACCACATCTTTTCACATTAATCTATTGCCTCCTTCTAGTTGTCCCAACCAAGCAGCGGTACGGGTTTAGGGGGGGCGGCCAGTTTGATTGAGTACATTAAAAATCGCGTCCACGTTATTTTGGTAGCTGTGCTTTGTCGACCTTTTCCACCAACAAAACTGCGGCGTGTTGTGGATTGGCACCTCCATTTCCACCATATGTAAACATTCCAACCACCTTTCAACGGCCAATAAAACCGAAAAATCCTTATTCCTTGGCCTTCAGCACATTCCCTAATACATCCTGATAAACCACCTTTATTTTTATGTGGGGAAACGATCCTTTATAGCGTTTTCTATATGCCAAATGGGGCAAAAGTCCACTTTCATCCATTCCCATACCTACACCATGTTGAGCCCAACACAAACTTTAACGGTACGTAACCGATTTACCGTAGGTCTTGACCCGTTACCAAACCTTCAGCCAATCAGTTCCTCCCAAATAAGAGGTAGGTAATTCATGCAATTGGCTCCAAACAATGTCGATACGCTGACCCTGTAAATTTTGGTATACAAATCATACTTTTGGGCTATTCTACCCATAGCTAAAAGCTGTTTGGGGTAATCTCACCAGCCGCTACCCTCCGTACTAACAGAATTAGGTGCCATTCTGAATGTTCGCAAGATACCGATCGTCTGTGTCCTGAATAGTTTCTTGCTTATTAGCAGTTTCATTTATAAAATACTGGCAAATATCGAAGCCACTGCAGGCTTACAACCTTCACATCCATGACCTTTTCCAACCTCGTCCAATAGTGAGTCATAATCTTCAATTTTCCTGAGTTTTACAATATCATATAGTTCCTGTCTAGAAAATTCCAAAATGTTCGCAAAGTATTCCTTAACTACTTTTCCGAGCGATTTAAGGTTTCTTTTACCAAATCATCTACCATAGGTTTGCAACCCACCGCAAACCATGTAGCTTTAGTTTGGCCTTAGCTATAGCTTTCACACTTCATTACCGTCATCTTTTTACAGAACAGCATATTTGCGCCTTTTGTACTGGCTTCACAAGAACATACGAACAGCCCGTATCTGGCAAAGTCCATGCGCTTCCAAAGGAAACATCCTCGCCCTTCGGCTTTCCTTAATATTAGATTCTCCGGGTTTTTTGGTTAGTGGCATTTCATTTAAGATACATCTGCAATAGCATATTGTAATCCTTAGCGTCACCAAACTAGAATACCCCCTAAAAGTCTTTTCCCGTCATGACTAATTAATTCTTTTTATATAGACTTCCCGTCTTATTTTCAAAATAATGGAATGACCTTTTTCTGGTGGCATAAACGGGATTTCCAAAACTGGCCACATTTTCAACGCCTATTAATTTCAATTTCGGAGACATATCTATTTCCGCAGCCATGGTAGTTGCTTCAAACCTATTATTTGATCCTACGGCAACGCCAGCCATTTCATAACCAGGTGCCCACAAGACCATATATCATTGGTTTATAAAGTGCTATTCCCCGAATAGCAAAAATACTTGGATCTGAGGTTCTCATTGTTATTATCACCACAATTTCCACCTCTTGGTGCCCATTTTTAGACCACAGCTTTTTCCCAATTCATCCCGCGGTCTTATTCCCGCTTGAAATCACCAACATGTCTACATTAAGGATGTCGTCCTCTCCCAAATTCCATTCCTATTACATGGCCATTTCCCAAGATTGATTGGTTGCTTGCTCAAATGGTTATTTATACCATAGATGCCAATGTTACCTGTAGGCACCTTACTACTTCTGGTGTCTAACTGCCTAGGCATAATTTTTGGGGCAAATTCTACCACATTGACGGTTCCATACCCATATCCATAACCGCTTTGGCAGCCTCCAGACCCAATAGTCAACCACCTTAGAATAGCAGCCTTTGGTTTTTGAACTGTCTTTTATTTTTTCCGCAAGCCAGAGTTTTCTTCCAAATCCTCTATGTTCCTACACAAATTACGCCCATCCTTATCTACTCCATTTATCTGTGCATCAAAAGGACTTAGATCCTGTTGCCAACACTACGGTAATCATAATGAAGTTTTTCTCGCTTAGGGTTGTTATGGTTTTTCGAATTTCGATGAAGTCTGTAAACCTCTCCTCGTTTGTAAAAAGCTCAATATTTATTCTCTTGGGTACCAATTCACGAGGAGCATGGATAAACGTTCTGCGTCGCCATTTTTCAAAATATTCACTTAAATGCACCCCTATCATAGCAACTCTTGGCTCTTCTCCGAAAACAATTAGTTTAAAGGAGTTCCTGGTTCTACCTTGGCGACAAAAAAAAAAATTCTTCACAGAATTTATATCCAACCATTCCATTCAACTACAATTGTACCGGTCTTAACGTATATATTTTAAATTTTACGTAGCAAATATCGTATTATTACGTAATAAGTAATGTGTTTTTATGAAAATAAATACGTAGATTTTGTTGCGAAATTCTTAATTGAATACCTTTAAACTATAGGGAAAATTAATGAGCATTATCCAAAGCCCCAAAAAGTAAAGTCTAGTAGGTGCAGGTCCTTGGGAGCTAGCACCTTATCACCATAAGAGGGATATAAAGCATGTGGAAGATTGCCGATATCATTCTATATTGATGCTTTGGTCAGATATGGAATTGCCTTGATGAACTTAATCCCAACATTCCAAAAATATTATGTAGGGAAAGATTGTGGGGAGCCATTCCTTTCTCAGGAAGACCGATTAAATAGATTAATCTTGGAAAAAGCTTTGAATACGGGCATGTAGTACGTTTAAAGGCGTGGTACCCCCATTTGTTTTTGAAGGCAAGCGAAAGAATTGGAATTATGTGGAATCTTTGGAATTCCCAGTCGGGTGGTTCCAGGGGTTACAAGTGCCATAGCCGTTGCCGGCAAGTCAAGGTATACCGGTAACGCGGACGCGGAATAAGCAGTAGCTTTTGGGTAATGACGGCCACGAAACGAGATGGTTCATTTTCCGAAGACCTGGAACTTGCGCCAAGTCATCGGCTACCATGGCGATCAGTTTTACAATGGAATACGGTAGATTTTGGAAAATCGCAAATAAAGATCCACTATATAGAAAAGAATCGACTCCTTTCGCCATATATTACAAAAAATGGACAACCAAAAACGACATCTGTGTAACAGGAATACTTAAGGATGCTCAATCAGGTAGTGGACAAAATAGATAAGATCACAGCCATATCAGAGTAATGTTTTGGGGAGGTTGTAAGCAGAAACACCCATCATTTTTTTAGAAAGGAGATTTCCAAAGCGGATGTCAACTAATTAAGGATCAACTTACAAGCGAATATTTACGATATAATAAATAAATCTATCTTATTCTTTGATTTCAGATTTACCGTCCTCCATAATTTTTAACACCTTCATATAAAAAACTAGAACTTACTACCATAATTACGTAATAATTAATAAAGTAATAATACGTAGAAATACGTTATCAATTTTGAATTGTTTAATTAAATAACTAATTCCTAAAAACAATTCAGTTATGAAGAAATTGTCTCAGCCAAAGCTACAAATTTAGAACTTTAAACCTTCAAGAGTGTATCCATATATAACGTACATTTTGGAAATTACACTCTATGCATCTTTTCATTGTTTTCTTGGACATGGTTGGATATTGTCCCTTTATATGCCAATGCTAGTTTAAAGACTGGGGCTGACCCCACCCAAAAATGGAACCCCTATTATTTTAGCAGTTTCAGGGAACCGTATTTGTAAGACTAATGACATTAGAGCCAACAAATTATTGATAATACGGTCCTAGATTATGTTACACCTATTTTAATTAATTCTTGGTTCCATTCCGGTGATTACTGCTGGGGTTTGTACAAACACCGCTTCCAAATTTCTAATATGTAGATATAATATTCATTAGTTTATATAGGATGCTTCTTTCGTAATAACCCAATTTCCCATAATTCAATATAAATCGTTTTGCCCCCCAAATA
>Ga0163217_1108586_pt1 | contig 12243 bp, 22 predicted proteins | sample SynspAceP_FD_185933 | JGI IMG/M metagenome (GOLD analysis project Ga0163217, IMG submission 185933) | Saline lake microbial communities from Ace Lake in Antarctica - Synechococcus sp. Ace-P (PacBio error correction) | ecosystem: Environmental > Aquatic > Non-marine Saline and Alkaline > Saline ... | reverse complement strand
TGGCGCAGGCCCGCACGATCCCGGTTGACTTCCGGCGCTGCCCGTAATCGCGGCCAATTGGTTTTTCGATCACCACCCGGCTGCCGCTTCGGGTCGCTCGCAGGCCGGCGCGGCGAGGCGCGGCAGCCCGCTGCCGTAAAAATCAGGGTGAACGGAGGATAGAAGGTGCCGGTTGCCCCGCGGTGGCCCGCCAGGGCGTCGAGGCCATCGAGGCGATCGGCCAGGGCACGCAAGCTGCTCGCTCTGCCTGCCAAGTCGACCTGTTCGCTACGCTAGAGGTTCAGCGAATGCTCCCAGTCGCGGGGGTGATCACGGATCGTTTTCAGCCAGCGCCTCGGCCAGTCGTTGCCGCGCGAATCCGTCGTCACTCCAGGGGGCCGCTCAGCACAGCCGAGGATGACGAAACTCGCTGTGGCAACCGCCTCTGGCGGAACAGCCTTCTCGAACAGCGCAGGCACAAGCGTGCGGTGGGTGAAGATCGCCTGCCATCGCTACGACGTGCATCACCACGGCCACTGCGGGCGAGATCACGCGCTCCTGGCCGCAACCCGACCCTGAGTGGATTGGTGGGGCCTGGCTCCATGGAGAGGCGTCATTCAGGCTGATGTCTACCCACAAAAGCTGCAGGACGCACCTGCGCAGCGTTGCCGGCAGATTTTGTTTTTTTCTTTTTTTACTGCCTTTGGTTTCGGCAAAAAATGGCCTGCCCGTAGGCAGCCAAGAGCGGCCTATAACACTCAAGCGGCTGAAACAGTCTCACGTTCAGTAGGTCTCGACGTGCCAGCGGTCAGCCTTCTTGAGCGGGGACGGGAGCACGCTCCAATCCAGCCCCCTGGCGGTTGCAGCGGGGCATGGCTTCGTCGATGCTCTGGCTCCATGCCCCTGAGGCCACACATGTAGGACGTGGGTCTTGGGATCCTCGATCAGATTGAAGATTTCCTCGCCGTGTTCGGCGACCCGCGTCCTGGATATACATCCGCCACCCGGAAGGATTTTCTGCTCACGGCCTGATCCCTTGGCTGTAGCGGGAAGTTGGTCAGGGAACTCGGTATGCAGATACGACTTGGAGATCCTCTTTCGTAGAGCAGGTTGAGGGGTGGGATGGGCACACCATTGATCAGCCAGCCTTGCCGCCGGAACTGATAGCCAGGAATTCTTTGGCACGTTCACCCGATCGAACATGCGGCCGCACGGTAGGCGCACGCATCGGGCGATGCCACGGTGCGGTGGCCAGCATTGATGACATTGGCCTCCTCATTCGGCAGCAGCAGCATTTCCCTTGCCCACGTGCGGCCAGTTGATTTTCACCTTGCTGCCTGGCTCAATGTCGCAGAGGAAGCTGGAGCAGACCCCGTAGATGGTCTCGCCCATCTTTTTCGTACTGGAGCGGCGACGCAGAGCGCGAAACCGTCTTGTCTTCCAGGCCGTCGCCCATGGGGGTGCTGGCGAGTTGAATTAGAGCCGCCAGATTGTTGGCTTGCCGGTGGCGCTTCGCGTCGGCAATATGCCGATGCTCTGGCCTTCCACGCTAGTGGAGATTGGCCTTTCGCGAGAGGTCGAAGTGTGATGCTGGTTCACCCGCCGTCGCCCCCTTCGTGCCACCAAGGCGATAGTTGCCCAGCCACGGTTGCCTAGGTAGGGGGCCTTTCGGCTTGTAGAGGTTGACGGGTGGTTGCCTCGTGCGCGCTGGTGGTGGTCACAGTTTGGAGAGGGCGGTGGTGGGAACTGGCGGAGGTTTCAGCCTCGGGGGAGTCCCCGATCGCTGGTGACGACAGAAGGCGAGGCCCCCTGCTCGGTTGAAATCAGACGCAGGGTGGCTTGCATCTGGCTGAGCAGACGCCTGAGGCGTCGCTCGGCGCGTTTCGTTTGACTAGGACCGCCCCAGTCCCTGAACCACAAGGTGAACATGGCCGGGAATCGCTCTGCCGCCAAGCGCTGCTGTCGAGGTGCGCCATTCAGCCACCGGTTCTGAAAATTGCGCCCAAAACATAGCAAGCCTGATCAAGGCAGGCAATTCCACGGCCTTGCCCACCAGCGCCCAGGATCGGCAGGGTTAGGTTTGGGTTCTGACATCGGGTCGGGTGTAGCGGCCCTCACCTCCCAACCCCCCGAGTTTCGGCGTTTCCCCTTCTTGGCGCAACTTTCGGCCCTTCGGTATGCCCCCCAGCCTCGACTGGATTCCGAACCAGCCGGCTGTGACCTCGACACGATCCAGCAGGACATGGAGCGCCTTCCCCAGGGTGTGCGCCGCCTGGCCGTGCAGCTGCGCCTAGGATCTGTAACATGCCCTGTTCGGGACGTCATCACGATTACGAGAACCTCAGCCGCTTCATCCCCAACCTCGCTACCTTCCCCGCCTGCTCCTGGCGCCGCGGCGCCCGGGTGGGCTTGGAGCAGGTTCGGTTTGCCAGGAGTCTGGCGGTCTGCGCTCAAGGCTCGCGTTGAGCTCGAGTTGACGGTCCGAAAAGCCCGAGGAAGCGCTTCACTTCGCCGCTATGACCCAGGGTGATTCCTCGCTTCGAGGGGCCATGGCGGGCGTGAGCGGTTGTCGCCTGGGGCTCAGGCTTCTCTACGAACTGACGGTTCAGGGGCGCCAGGGCATGCCGATCGGCCTCGATCGAGCAGCGACGCGTGAGGATCTGGCCGCCAATCTGACGGGGGACCGTGCCCAGCGGGAGCCCAACGTGCGGCCAGCCAAGGCCTGCTCGCCAGCAGTTCTGAGCCTGAACGAGGCCTCTGAATCAGGTTTGATCGCGAACGCCAGGGTCAGCCGGTTGTTCGCTGCACCCTCAGCAGCGCTTGATCATCAGAGCCAGTCAGCACTGATTAACCCTTTTCAACTGCGAGTTTGTTTTCGCACCAAAAACAAGAGCCAAAGAAGAGGAAAAACCTCGAAAACTAACCATTTTAATCAGAAATAGCTAACAGCCTCGATTGGTTGCGAATCGCCTGCTAAACAGCGTAATCGCCCGTTAATAGCCAATGGTTGTCAATCGAAAACGTTCAGCAAAAAACGCTTCGACCTCTTCTCGATTGAATACCCAAGGGATTCGAAACCCCTGTCGCCTCCGTGAAAGGGAGGTCTGCCTAGGCCTTCTTAGACGATTGGGCAATGGCCACGGGGCACAGCGTTTAAGCCAGGCGGACCGTGGTTGGGAAACTACGGTTTGGAAGTGGCCTCGTTCAAGGCGCGGAAAACCTTTCTGGGCCCCCCCAGGGGGGGGCCCCGTTGCTGGGGGGGCCTTTCCCCCCAAGGTCGGGGGGGGGGGGACGGTTTGAAGTGGAAAGCAGCTCCCTCCGCTGGCTCCGAGACCACCAACTGCGACCGCCGTGGGCCCGGTGATTCGCCGGCGACACCGACAGACCCACCCCGATCCCTCGATGTGGTGCAGAAGGTCTGGGGAGGCTGGACGCCGTCGAGGAAAATTCCGTTTCCTGTTCTTCCCTCGGATTCCAGGGCCGGTGTGCAGATTGACACCTGAACCCACTGGCTGGTCCGGTGCCAGGATTTCTCAGCGTCACTGCCCCTTCAGGGCGTGAATTTCAGGGCGTTTTCGAGCAGGGTCAGCAGGACCTGGCGATGCGCCGTGGTCGGCGAAGACATCAGGCAGGTCGGCGAGGCAACATCGGCCAGGAGGTCAAGTCCCGGCACACCCAGAGTTTTTCGAGCTCCAGCAGGGTTCCGCTGCCACCTGAGCCGAGTCCAGGCGCGGGGGATTGAACAGGGGCTTCCCATTCGGGTCGTGGCCCTCCTCAGCACGGTCCTTGGCAGAGATGCCTCGATTGTCGGTCGAGCGGCGGTTCAGCCCACGTCCTTTGCGCGGCTGTTGCTCGATCTGTCCACAGCTGCAAGCTCTGCAGGCCAGTTTCGCGGCCCGGTCAGGGGGCGTCGCCGCAGTTCATGGCGACCATTCCGCAGCCGCCGTTCTTGCACCCGAGTCCGATTAATCAGTGTTTCATTCTTCCTGGGCGCAGCACCAGCAGCTGGTCTCTCGAGCTGGAGGTCCCGCTGGGCTGCGGCTGCATCGCTTCTCGACGAGGCCGGCAGGCCATCCCAGGCGCTACCATCTGCCAGCTGCTGTCCAACGAGGGCAACGCAGCCCTTGGTGCTCTGAGGATGGTGTTGCCGTCGCGAAAACCTGACGAGGCGCTGGGTGGAGCTGACCACGGCGTGGGGTGTCCACCAGGCGAAGAGCTCAGCAACTCGGGGCGTTTGGCTGGATCGGCGATCTGAAGATTCAGCTCGAAGCCATAGTCATGACTCTCCAGAAATTGGAGAACCGCCGCGCAGGCCCCGGCGACGCTCATGGTGCTGGGACGGTCGCGTACAACCAGCAGCGTCAGGGCTTGACGGGTTGCAGGAGCTGCTTTCCTGATCCAGGGTTGATGGGGGACCAGTCCCCTGAGCCGGGCACCAGTTCAACAGAACCCAAAAACTTGGATCCAGCCTATTGGCTATTGGGGCAAGTCCTTGGTCCAGTTCCAGCGTTTCAGGCCACTCCATGGCTGCCCTTCCTGGTGGATTTGATGTCCGACTGATCATGGTTACAGCGATGGGGGTTGATGATCACTCTTGCTTTGCGACTTTTCCCTCTCGTTGCGAGCAGCCGTCTGTTGGCGGCCTCCCTGCATGACTGGCCCCCTGACGCTGCTGGTTCCGACGGGCCAGGCCGCGCCGGCCACCGAAGCGGACGATGTCGCTTTACACCAGGATTGCGGCTGTCAACGTCTGCCATTTCACGCAGCGCCAAGGTTGAATTCGATACAGCGGGGGCATCGCCGTGCGAAACCATCGCCCAGGTGATTCAGGGGCTGCATGGGGGCTTGACTCCAGCAGGTGGGCACCAAGTCACTCACGTCGAGGGATTCTTGCGTGGGTCCACCAAATCCGCAGTGATCGGAGCCGTCGGAGATCTGCCCCAGCGGAGGTTCCCTGTCCGATGTTGGTCAAGCGGCAGTGCAGGGACTGTATCAAGCAACAGGGTTGCTGGCGGAGCCTGCCTCCAGCCTCCGTAAGTGGCGTTGCATTCAGACCGTAGCTTGGAGGCTTCTCAGTTGCACTTTTGATCGGGGACGCGGGCCTTTGCTCGATGGCATCCCTTCGGGGATCTCCACCGCCTCACACGCCATGGTCTTCACGCTCTCGCTTCGCTCTTTCAGGCACCGGCCGCCTTGGCCCGCCGCTGTTCTTGGTCTGGTGCTGGCTGCTTCCTGCCGAAGCCCTCGCCGGCTCGAGGTCTTGCAGAATCAGGGCCCCCGTCTCTCTGGCGAGGAAACTTTCCCGGCCCCCTTTCCAGGATACCCCAAGCCAACGCATCAACTCGGCCCACCTATCAGCAGGGCCCAAGCAGCTGGCAGGACGCCAGAATCTTCAGCAACGCTGCTCGATCGGCCGCTTAGGTCGGCGCGCTGTTCTCGGCGCGGGCCTCGGTTACGCCCGCTTTCCGCGCCAGGGACGGTCGGCCACCTGGGCGTGCCTCTTGGGGCCCTGCGGGTTCCCACGGTGCGGCTGCCAATTTTTTGCCGGCCAGGGCCGCGACCCCTGCCCCTCGGTGAGGCGGAACGGGGCGCCAGGATCAAGGAAGCGTTGCTTTCCAGACCCGATGAGCCTGGCTCCCCACTGCGTGACCCGGTGGCGACTACCAGCCGTTTCCCTATCGCCTCGATCGCACGACCTGACCGTGCGCCTGCTTCTCGCGACACGGCCCCTGGATGGAGGCGGCCCGGCCTTTGCCCCAGCCATCCAGGCCCCAGTCACCATCGCCGCCGCTGGAACTGCGCGGCGTGGACCTCGAACTGCTGGAACTGGCCATCGATTGGCGAAACCCTTGCGCCGGCGGCCTTACCAGCGCCAGGACGACCGGTTGGTGATCCTGGCGCCCACCGCCAGGGCCCCTTCCCGCTCACCAGCTTGGTGCGCATCCGCGACCCCAGCCAACACCACCCCTTGAAGCGGCTCTACGCCAGCGGCGGACTGTTCAACGACCAGGCGAAGCCGAGGCGGTTCCGGCGGATCAGTTTTCATCCTTTGATCGTCCTGATCTGCCTCAGCCGTTTTCGCGTGCGCCTGGGAGGCCGACCGCACGCGACTGCCCAGGTGCTTGCTCTCCAACGGCAACGCGTGTACAGTGGGGATGTTGGAGGGGAATCGGCACGATCCTGACGACCCCTTCCCCAAAACCTCTTACCTGTGCCCTGGTGGCCGAGCCGCTGCAGGAGGTGCGCGAGACCTTCACACAGCCTGGGGCGTCAGCGTTGCAACTCGCGCCTCCCACGTGGGAGCCGGCGATGCCCCCATCACCGCCACGCCTATGGCCTCACTGCAACGGGCGATGGCCTGGGATGGAGCGCGCTGTATGGGCTGGAGTACGACTCGATGAATTCCAAATCGTGGCCGCTGCGCCATTTCAACATGGGCGCGATGGAGAACAAGAGCCTCAACATCTTCAACTCCAAGGCTGTTCTTTTGCCGATGCGCGTCACCGCAACGGACGCGAACTCGAGCGCCCACGAGAGGTGATTGCCCACGAGTATTTCCATAACTGGACCCGGCAATCGCATCACCGCCGCCGACTGGTTTCCAGCTCTCCTTGAAAGAGGCGTCTTACGGTGTTCACGGGATCAATCCTTCACTGCCTGATCTCCCATTCCGCGTGCTGTCAAGCGCATCGAGGATGCTCGATGCTGCCGCAACACCCAGTCCGGTGAAGATGCGGTCCAACGGGCCCATCAGGTTTACAGCCTGACCAATACCAGGCGCATGACAACTTCTTACCACCACGACCGATCTATGAAAAGGGCTCGGGAGCTGGATCCGCATTAGCCTCCACACCCCTGCGGGACACCGCTTGTCATTGGCTGGCAATGGCGCTGTATGTGGCAGCGTCATGACGGCACCGCCGCCACCTGCCGAAGACTTTGTTGCGGCCCATCGGAGAGGCCGGCCACGCTGGGGCAGATGGAACGGAGAATCGCAATCCGTTCGCCTTGATTTTTCAGCGCCTTTCCGCCGCTGGTTTCATCACCACGCCGGTACCCCGCGTGCTACGGATCGAGCGCGCTGGGATTGGGGCCGGCGGCGTGCTGGAACTCAAGGTGCGCCAGCACACCCTGCCCACCCCGGGGCAGCCGCAGACAGCAGCAACCGGCTCGGATTCCTTTGGCCCTTGGCCTGCTGGCCGCTGGCCCGGCGAAGAGCTTCCCCTGGCGCCCAAGCCTGCTGGTGCATCGATTCAGGCGAGCAGAATCTTCGTCTTCGCCGATCTGCCCCAGTTCCAGCGAGCCGCCGCCTTGTCGCTTGTTGTTGGGGGTTTCAGCTGCCGGTGCGGTGAGATCGAGCGGCAACGCCTGAGTTGCTGTTGTCTTCTCTGCCGATTTTCCGATCCCTTCCGCCCGTGGGATGCCCGGTCAGACCCGCTGGCTCAGGCGGTTGCTCAGCCGCCGCGACGGTGAGGCAGGACAGCGCCCTGGAATCGGGCCTGATCGCTGCTTTTGAGCGAATCTTGAATGAAGACGACCTTGGGCCGATGCCAGCCGCAGTTGCCGTGATGGCCCTGCCGCGGGATGGCCGAGCTTGAACAGGCCATCGGACACGCCGGATCCACGCTGCCCTCCTGGGCGGCCCCAGCTTGGCCCTGCAGCCGGGCGCTTCGGTGAAGCCCTCGCCGCCCCCCGCTTGGCTCGGCCCTCGAGCGTGCCGCCAGCACTTGGATCAGGCCTGGCCAGCGGGTAATGGCGAGCGGGATGCCACCCGCCACAGCCTGGACCCTGGCTGGCCGCCGCCGAGGGGGGATCGCTGGGCGTGGATGGCGGGCGGCCGCGGCCGCGGTGGTGGCCCGTCGATTGACCCTGCGCTCGCGCGGGCTTGCGCGGCCCTGCAGCCCTGGGAGGGCCTAGAGCGCAGCGCGGCGATGGCCGCCTTCTACGCCGCGTTGGCAGGAGAAACCGCAGTGATCCTTGACGCCTGGTTTGCCTTGAGGCCAGCCTCTTTACCGGCGATGGCCTTGAGCGGCGTGCTGGGCTGCCTGGCCCCACCCGCGGTTTCGATGCGGCTGCTCCCAACTCCATCCGTGCCCGTGCTCTGGCGACCTTGGCCGGCAACCCGCCGGTATTCCACGCCATTTGGAGGCGAAGGACTGTGAGGGCTATCGCTTCATGCGATCAGATTGCCGACCTGGATCGCCCGCAATCCGATCACGGCCTCGCGCATGGCCAAGACTTCACGCCGTTGGCCAGAGCTACGGCCCCCTTCGCGCGAACGGGTGCGCGAAGCCGCCGCCCGCTCTCGCGCCGCCGAAAACTCTCGGCGAACACCCGCGAGGTGGTGGATCAGTGCCTCGGCAGCGACAGGCTTGCCAATCCTGATCTTGCCGATCCTGATCTCGTAAATCCCTTGATCTAGGGGAAGGCGCTGTGAGTGCAAGCTTTGCGAAGCCGGCTTGCGGCGGCGCACCTTCGGGGCCGGCGGCTTGCGACCCCCCACAGGCCTTCCCAATAGAAAGTAGACACTCCCATTCCTTTGCGGCCGCCAGCTTCACCTTCTGGTTCAGAGCAGGCATCGGCGTTGGTTGCGCGGTGGTGCCGAAGCGGCCAGGATGCCGATCTGGACCGGCATGCCCCAGCGGCGCCGGCCTGACTAAGGCCGATTGCGTCGAGGTCTTTGGCGAACCCATTCACCGAATAGGCGTAGTTCTGAACCACCAGTTCATTCCACCAGGTTGCCCAGGCCCAGATCTTCCCAGTCCTGCAGCCAGTCGTTATAGGAGAAGCGAAGGGGCCCGGGCGAAAGGTGACCCAGAGCCGCTGTGCGGAGCGCTTCATCTCACGGCGCAGGTTCCCGCAGCAGGCCTGTGAGCTGCTGCGGCGCCACAGGTCATCCATTCTCTGTTGTTGTTAATCACTCGGCGGTTCACGCCCGGGTGTCTTTGCCGGAACAGGCGCTGGTGTGGTGTCTAGCCGAGTTCCACCGGCCAGGCGGAAGTGGTCATCGAGCTGGATGCCATTCCACGTTGCCCATTCGCTTGCACGATTTCGCCGATCAGGCCGATGATCCGGGGCCCGCACCCAGGGTGGGCGGGGTTTCAACCCAGACCCGCAGATCCTTGAGCGGCGAGGTTTTAGGTTGGCCCCATTGCCATGGCACGTTTTACAGGTGCTGCCGTCGCTGCGGCGCAGCAGCCATTCCGGGTGACGCGCACCACCTCGCATCGGCCGGCTCCATCAGGCCATATTCGGAACCGAGGGATCACCCTCATGCCCCGGCGATGGGCCGCGCTGGTTGAGGTGACAGATCGGGGTTCTAACGAAGCATCGCCTGAGCAGGGGCCGGTCCGATCGGTGCAAGCGCTGCGCGTGGAACGTCGCTCCCGGCTCCAGACATTCGATGAGGGTGTTGTCCCGGTGGCGGCCAGTTCGTCGACGGCCTTCTCAGTCCGGCGGTCGGTCGTAGTAGAGGGGCTGGGGCTGTTGGATGAGCCAGACGCCCACCCGCGGGGCTGAGCCGGCCGGGGCGGCAGGGCGCCACATGCCCTGTTGAATTCCTGCCGCGTGAGCAGGGTGGTGAGCAGGGCCGGCAGGGCAGCCCTTGAGTCGAACCCTCAGGGCATTGGCCATTTTGCATGGGCTCCGCCTTTGGGGCGGGGTTCTCGGGCTCTGCGCGGAACCAAAACAAAAAAAAAAAAAAAAAACATGGATCCGAGCGATGGTTGAAAGCCTTGTGGCACCATGGCGGAGAGTATCGGCTCGGACCAGCCCCCTGCCAGTGGTGGTGGACCACCAAGTCCGGCCTTGGCCTTAGCGAAACCATCGAGCTCATGAGCTCTCCCTTCATGGATGCGCCAGATCGCCTCACCCAGCATCTTGGCCACCCGAAAGACCTGGGAGCTGGGGGAAAGCTGCACTCGTGGGCAATCGGATGCTGTTGGTGACCAACACTTCTTCGAACAGGCCCGGTTCGGAGAGACGGGGGGGAAAAAATTGGGGGCGGGCGGTTGAAAACACGGGGTGGGTGGCGCAGGCCAGCACCCTGTGGGCCCCCCGTTCCCGCAACAAACTGGCCCCCCTGGGCGATCGTGGCCGCCGTGGCGACTCATTGGTCGTCGATCAAAAGTTGCCGGTTTTGCCAGCCACATCACCGATCACGGTTCAGGCTCTCGGCCACGTTGTGACCGGAGCGCGTTTTGTCGATTTGGATCCGCACGTGGCGCATCGTGCATGCGCTTTGGCGAAGCCCGGGCTCTGGCGACGCACCGACATCCAGGGGAGACACCACCACCTTCACCGAGATCACGGCGCGGAGAGACTTTAATCCACCAGCCACCGGTGATCCGTTAGATGTGATCCACAGGGAATATCGAAATAGCCCTGGATTCTGGGCAGAATGCAGGTCCCATGGCCAGCACCCGGTCCCCACCCCCGAGTCCACCAGCAGATTAGGCACAATTTTTGGCGGTGATCGATTCGCGGCCAGCGGTTTTTGCGGGTCGGCGCGGGCATAGCCGTTAATAGGGGATCACGGCGGTGATCTGGCGGGCGGAGGCGCGCCGGCAGCGGCGTCCACTCCATGATCGCAGCTCCCATTCAGGTGATCGTTCACCGGAGCGCAAGGTGGGCTGGATCAGGAAGACATCACAAACGCGAATCGATTTCCTGATCTGGATATTAAAGCTTGCATCGCGAAAGCGTTGATCAAGCGTTTGTCAGCCCTCGGGCCATCCGGAACTCCCAGGTAGGCGCCGATTTCCTGGCCAATCCTGGATTGGATGTTCCACTGAAACAGCCTCAGCCGCATGGTGTCGTTGGGCTGTCGCGCCCTGCTTCACCTTGCCTCAGCGGTCAAGAAAACTGCTCACGGCGGCGGGTGACGCATGGCTTAGTTCCCGATGGTAGAAGGCCGTGTTCGCCGTCTAGAACTGCCAAAAAAAATGGCAAAGACAGGGGGGCCGTAACAGTCCAGCCTTGCCGGCCAATCCGCACCGAGCAACACGCCTGTTGCTGGTCGTGCTGGCTGTGACGCCGCGACCACCCTGAAGGCGGGCCAAGCCGCCTGGGCGGGACCTGCCTGGCCTTTTGCCGCTGGCCGGCTGGCCCGCCCAGGCTCAGGCCACAGCCACGGCGCGTCTGGCTCCTTGGCTGAGCGCCATCGGCCCTGGCTGGCGCCGTTGCCCGCTTGGATCCGGCCGGCAGTGGATCGAGCCGGATGGCCGCGCTGGGCCGAATTCCCTGGTTCAGGCGCAACCCACGCTTGCTTCTGATCACCGCAGCGCTGCCGGCGGGTGGCATCCCGGCGGCCTACAGCGCGCCTTCTCCATGCCTGCGGGGTGCCCTGGTGGCCTGATTCCAGTGGGCGGCCCCTGGGAGGGGCCAATGCGCCGCCCGCGAAGGTTCTGGGCCTGGGCTTGGCATGTGTTTGGAGAGGGAGAACCCTGCTTCCGGCTCCGCACCAAGACGCGAGTGAGCTGGCCTTTTGGGCCGCCAGCCCTGCAGCTGGGCTGGCAGCGCTTGGCGCTTGGCTTGAATCAGCCCTTGGGGCCAGAGCGGCACGGCGCACTCTTTCTGGAGCTTGCCGCCAAGGTTGGGTCGGCCTTGCTGCCGCGCCAGTGGCAGTTGAGTCCAACAGCGGATCTGTTTGGATTGGCCGTTTGCCGCACTAGCAGCTGAGGGCTTCACGGTTGGAGAGGTGGTTGTCGACCTTTGCGGAGCCAGTTGGGTCAAGCAGCTCGGCAGCGAGAATCCCTGCTTTCAGGGCGGGACAGCTTGTTGGAACGAGGCCTTCAAAGCAACCAGCTTGCTGGGCGGATCCGGCCGGAACCCTGTTCCCCAGGGATGGTTCCAGGAAGCGAACCATCTGCCTCCCACCTGATTTGCCCCTGAAAATTTCTGCAGGGCCGCTGCCAAAGATCCACCTCGAAAATTTCTGGGTCCTTTTGTCCGGTTGGAGCGCAACGGTTGCTCCGATTTCATCTCCAAACGCCGCCCCAGCCCCATTTTTCAACCAGGGGCTGCGGCAGGGCGGGCCCGGGGCAAACCACCCCACATTTAAGCGCTTGGGGGTTTTTACCGGATTTCCAGCCCCCAGCCAGGCGCTGCCACGGAGCTTGTTGCTGGCCCAGGGGCTGGCCGCCCTCTCCGATACAACGAAACGAGCGGACTTTGCCGGGGGCTTCTCGCCTGCGTAGCCTTGAACGGGCCAGGTCGGCGGGAAGGATCAGCAGCGCAGGGCCCCGGCGCGGAATCTCTCTCGTT
>Ga0163217_1058469_pt1 | contig 12244 bp, 7 predicted proteins | sample SynspAceP_FD_185933 | JGI IMG/M metagenome (GOLD analysis project Ga0163217, IMG submission 185933) | Saline lake microbial communities from Ace Lake in Antarctica - Synechococcus sp. Ace-P (PacBio error correction) | ecosystem: Environmental > Aquatic > Non-marine Saline and Alkaline > Saline ... | reverse complement strand
GATTTTTTTTCCAACCAAAGGCCTATTTTCGGCTTTTCTCCTTGAATCCGCAATGGATTTGATCAAAGGGAGTGATCGAGTACTCTCCTAACCAGATCGGTTCCTTTTTCTTGGAGCTTGTTTTTCGCCATTTTGCGTTCGCTTCTCATGTTACGCTTTCACATCGCCATAGATATGAGGATGTTTCGAATTCAATGTTTTCGGAAGCGAGTCGATCATAGATTTTATATTCGGAAGTTTGCCTTTTCTGAACCACTATTCGGCATAAAACAAACAGGTGCAACATGAGGTCAGCAAGCTTCTTTTTGATTCTTCAGAGCCTTCCAATTATGCGCATCGCGGAAAGCTCCAAAAAAGTTCCTCTAGTTGTTAGGTGCTCAGACTTTCTAGTAGTTGTTTTTTTATTCCCAGGCATTGACTCAGATCATCCATGGTGGTCATAATTGTAAAGCTGGATTCAATTGCTCCGTTCGGGTACTCAATTTGCATGGGATCAAAGTATCGGGAAGTATGGACGTTTTCGAAGTAAAAGTTTAAATTGACGAAATAAAATTCGTTATTGGAACTCTATTTCTCACGACTTGCTTTCGGTTGACTTGTTTTCTTCATTCTCATGTTGTTAGGCTTCTTTTCCTTAAAAATGGGAGGAATTATTAAAGGGCACTGTGCTGCGAAAATCATACCTTAACAAAGGGAACGCGAGGCTGCATTTCGGTTAAACCCGAATAGACTCAAGCAGCTCTTCGGCGAAACCGGGAAACGAGGTGACCAGTGATATGGCCAGTTTAGAAGTCAGTAATAAGATTTTAAATCGGTTTCGGAAATTTTCACCTAATAAAATATCGAGTTCGTGTCGCTTATTAAATCAATCTCTGGAATCAGAGGTTTATCGGAGGAAGGTGGCGATGGCTACCCCATTATTGTCGGTGCCAAAGTTTGCTGCTGCCTATGGGACAATGGAGTGCTCGAGGAGGAAAACTAATAAATCCAAAATAATTAATCGGGGACATGCATCGAATTTCGGGAGATATGATTTCAAGGCTTAGTGCCGCTACTTTGCCAGGTTTAGATGATTTATGATTTAGGATAAATAATACAACCTACAGTAGAGCTTGCAGTTCCTTGGAGAATGGCGGAAGGAATTATTCATACGGCAAGTTCATAACCAATCAGTGAGATGCGTTAAAGACTTTTGATTCCAAGGGGAATATCTATGATGAGATGGGAAATCCATTCTCGAAAAAGCTGAGAGGAGAAAGAAGATTTTTTTTCGCAGCAAATAAAAAATTGGGTAAATATTCCTCAAATCGGACCGTTAACATTGATCGCCAGCATTCAGATGTTGGATTTGGTTGTTTGGATGTCGAAGGCGATTTTTCAAAGCAAAGAGATTAAATGGTAGTAGACGCTTGTAATTCTACGGGAAGAATCGTGGTGCTCGCTACTTCGTCTTGCACTGGAGTAAATTATTGAGGAGAGTATGCACCTGACGGTTCATCCGCATTAATCTGAAGCCATTACCGGAGAAACGCTTCGGACATCTGCCAAAAACTTGAAAAGGGAAGCTTCACCTTTGGGATCGTAGTAAAGATCCTGATGTAGATCTAATATAGATTTTATCATGAAGACCGGATTCCTTTTGGAGAAGGATATACTTTAGTTGCGGTGGCGATTATGTGCTTAGATAACAAAGGATACGTGCTAAGTGGAGTTCGACTCGCGCATTCGTGATGTCGGAAAAAGAGAGGGATGCTTGTGCTGCGGCGTAGGAGAAGTCATGTAAGTCAACCAGATGAAAGCCGTGATGGCAGTTAATCGGTGGTAGGAATGAGGAATTATCATGCCCACTCTCACTACGGTCGTGATGCATAAGTGACGGATGGGTTTTTTTTAACAAGCACTTGGCCAAGTTTGGAAAAAACGATTCTCAAGAGCTGCGTTGCAAGCTATCCAACTGATTATATTTCGAAAAAATGACAAATTGAACTGACGCCGAAATAGAGCGATTAGAATACTTGGAAAATTAAAGAAGTATCAATCAGCCAACATCAAACGCTCGATGTGGTATTAAAATGATTTTTGGAAAAGACGGGTACATTTAACGAAAGTCAAACACTGAGCGTTATCGAATTTATTCCGAATCGGAATCTGAGCTACGGCCAATCTCTTTGCAAAAAAGATCATGCGGATAATAAAGGTGGTAATCATTACTTGTATTAAAATGTCTCAAGTCCCTATTGAAAATCCAATAAAACCCGCTTGAATGAAGTTTTTTAATAATGGCAGCAACTTAAGCTATGGATGACATGTGATCGAAGCCATGCTGCCTTTTGTGGAAACACATATGACCTTCTTCGCACAATATGGAGGAAGTCGGTTTACTGACCATGAGCGGCAAAGAATGAAAGTGGGTGAATTGCTAATTGCTAGCCTTCGAAATTTTTTACCTCTGGAGTACGAAAGAGATAATACGGGCAATCATTGTGGTAGAAAGTATGGATTCCCCATGCCCAACTTTTCACCTCTCAATCGGCTCTGCAGTCCTTGCTACGTTGAGAATTTGTGAGAAAAGGCTATCAAAGCTCAGTTGCTGGATTGTCACGATAAAGAGAAATTTCATTTGCACAAGGCATCTTTTTGCGCGAAGAAGTGCTAAAAAAGCAACCCAAAACTTAATTCTTGATGCATGCTAATATGAAATAGCAATCATCAACGATTGGGAGCGTAATAGGACTTTAGCCAAGACATACGCTGATCTTTCTGTCGATACTGTGCAGGACTATGGGCATTATTATTCATGATTTAAAAATTTACCGTGTTCGATAGCGCATTGGAAGCTCCACAAGTTTCATGGGCCAAAGGGAGCAGGATTTCTATTTGTTCGAAAGGATAAAAATATCACAATTTATTCCATGTTACTATGTGCGCAAAGAGCGAATATGGGAGGTTACTGAAAATGATCGGATTTTAGAACTGCCAAGGCACTAGAAATTGCCTACGAAAGAAAATGGACTCTCATCAAACTGTGGAGGGATAAAAAATCATTCATCTCACAGCTAAACCAACGAAAATCCGGCTTAAGCTCACGGACTTTCTGCAAATTTAAAGCAAAGTTCTAACCGATAAATGTTCAGTATGCACAATTCAACCGCGGGATGTTGCTTTTTAATTAGATTTAGTATAGGATTTCTGCTTCAGATGGCTTCGTTGAGCTCAGCGCACATGAATCACACGTCTTAGAGCCTTAAACCAATATCCAGACGCGACGCCCCGTGCAGTTTCGTTTATAGGTTATTACTTCAATCAAGAAGTTGGTATACATTAGGCAACCAATAGAACTCTACCTGGGTTCTAGAAGTATAATATTAAAAGGAGCTCGAAAAGGCTCTCTCTCATTTCAGCAAGTTCTCTCACTCGCGGTAAAATATAAGCCAGAAGCAAAAAGTACCATTTCCACATCCGTGAAAATAGCACCCTTTCCAAAGGACCTTCAGCATGCACGTATAAAACTCAAAATTATCTCACCGCAATGACATTGTAGTGAAAAAACTAATAAGTGGGAGACCAATCAGAAATTGTCACCAATTTCAGCCTTCAACAATGGTTAAGGATGACAATGAAAAAAGATGAACAGGAAATTACTTAGGGAATTGGTAATTTCTCTTTTAATACTTTCGATCCATAAATCATTGAGTAATCAAGATAAAAAATACACAAAATATACCTCAAGCGTTTTTACTATCAAAACACGGGTCGTGTAAACATAATTGGTATATGAATAGTACTTGCCGTTTTAAGGTGATATTCGAAATACAAGTCTTCTCCCATTGAGCAGAGTAACTACTAAAATATACTAGGGCTTGTCGTTCTAGATCATCAATCACGTTTGAGTGTCAACGATCACCTGATAAGTATTAACAATATTATTGGAAAGATGATGGGATGAATTTCAAGCTCAAAGGATGTGGAAATCTTTGAAAGAAGCTTTTTTGCCGGGAATATAAGCCTGGTTTTTAAAACTGGATATATCTAGCTAGTACGCGGACTTGCCGTGATGATTTATTCATTACAAACTATGTAATTATTAAAATATAGTATAAATAAACTGTGAATGCAATAATCCTTTTTTTACCAAGCTCGCAATAAGGAGTCATCTCATAGAATGGTATTCACGTGGACTTTTTTTCTTTCTCATAGTCGGATTGCCATTCGCATCGATCACATGGGGAAATCGAATCTAAATTCAGCTCCACTCTGCTATGTCTCGTGAGAAAAAGGTGATTGTCTCGCATTACTTCCATCTTGGCCCGCTATAGGTCCTCGCCGTTCCAGAATTCTTTGTCTCCGAAATTGAACGCAATCACTAAATCTTCCAGACTTAGAATTTCACGGTTCGAGCGGGCTCTGGCTGGAGATCGAAGAGATTTTCCTTACCGTCTCGCTGTTACGGCCAGTCATTACCAAATTTCCTTGTTAATTGTATCGTTCGATCGGATATCTTTTCCGAATCTCCACAAGCTTCCAATTGCTCGTATATGGCACGAAATACATTTTTCATGATCTAAATCAAATTGGAAAGGTTGGGAAACCAGATTGTAGCGGTTAGTTAAGGTAAAAAAATCTAAGGTTTCATATATCTTTCCTGGAATTCTAAAGAATAAGGTCTCCGCCAGCAGCGATAACTATGATTGTCTGAAATTGCTTCGCTCCAAAGGCCAATAGTCATTCCTGGATAAGATTCTAATGCAATTCACACCGTCAATTCTCCCATTTGACATGGGTCAAGTTCATGCTCCATCCAAGGTCTGTGCGGAATGAATCAGAAAATAAAACATCAAAGAATGCGCACCAGGTAAAGAGTAGTCTATAGGAGTTTCATTTTGTATTGTTTCAAATTCTAAACTATTCGAAAGAACAACAACTCAAATCTTTGTCAATAGGTTACGACTCCTATTTAGGGTAAATAATCATGACAAAAACCTATACGCTTGGTAATATCAAATCTCAGTAGAGCAGATGGATCCAAAATTCGGTGATCAAGAAAGTCAAGTAGGAGATCGTTCTATGCCTTTGGATCGAAAATAGATGACTTTTATGCATTTAAAGTAGTAACTTGGACCGCACCGGGCGCATCATTGATCGAGGGATAGTCATTAAAGGATAGGAGCAGATTATACGTCCGCTGCACCATACCGATTTACATTTTTAAAACTGGTCAGGTACCAAATCAGGTTTTGTGAGAGTAGGAAGTTTTCCTTTGAAGCTATCAAGAAGTTGGATTGAAATTCACGCATTTGCCGATCAGTAGCTAAAGATTTCTTTTTTTTGAACGTTAGAGCAGACGGCTCCATGCGAAGAACCGTAACGTTAATCCGTATTAAAAAGCTACAATAATGATTCGGGACGCAATTTTCAGGTATCGCATCGAGACATTCATTGCGGAAGCAACGGACACTTCGATATTTTGATTAATTGCAGGGTCGATATTGTATCATTTTATTTACTTACTGACATTAAGATTCTGCTAATCACAGGGAGAAAGCAGCTCCTTTCCAGGATTTGGAAGCACTTATCAGAGACATTATTTATTCCTTTAATTACCATTGTTGATTTTGCGCAACGGTGAGGTCCTTGTAATTTATCGTTTTTAGTGAAATTTTCTAATCTTTTCAGACCTGTGAGGATAACTATGTGAGAATTTATTTACTGACTTTTCCAGCCATGTGCGATTCACCGATGACTATTTTCTATAGCGAGCATCGGATTTGATGCATCATCCCAAATTTTCAGAACGTGCATCGAGTACAGCTCATTTTCCACCAATTCCATCACCCTTTGGACTGCTGTACTGCTTTTCACCCCCTACGAGGCAATATTGATGGGCAGAGATTATCCATTATCCAGCTTTTACACTTACCGTCAATCCTCCCTGCTTTGAGGTTCTATTTTTACTCTTTCAGGTCTTTTCATTCAATGATCTACCGGCATTTGGATTCGAATACTTCTGCAAATTTATCATAAAAATTTGGATCGGTAAGATGGGTCACACAGGAAGTACACACTCACACACCACCACATTTCATCGGTAATTATGCTTTACAGTTGATTGGGATCGACTTTTAATGGAACGTTTCTTAAGATATTGAAATCACAGAAAATACGAGCCGGCAGCATTGACTTCTGGCAAAAAGCAAAGATTAGACGATCAAATATGATGAGAGCCTGCCTGCAGAACGGTAGGGAAGACAGGAGACGCCGAGACTTTGAAAATAGTGAAATTCCCGATTTTCGTAGCCCCAACGTCCTCGAAGTATCATTATTTTAAGTTGCTCCAAACTCTTTTTACTCTTTAGTCCTTTCAGAAAACAAAAAGGAAACTTCCAAACTGATAAACTGCTCAATGGTAATCGATTGAAAACCTCTTTTTATTCTGTTACTTGGAATTGTACTTTTTGAGCGGTTATCGCCAAGCTTTACAATCTTCGACTGAAACCGACCTACACTAACTGGGTCACATTATGGTGGACGAAGATGGCGCTCGCGGTAATTGTCTCTCTCGCAGATCAACCGCAAAGAGGAATGTCTCCCAGCTCGAAGTGGGGCTTATGGACTTATCATACTGAAGATGCTTTAACTCGAACGATCCCAAAATCCAGTGTCAGACCGATCGTGATGTGTGAATGGGATTTTGGTTCATCTTCTCCCCGAAATTGATGTTCTTTGCCTTCAGGACGCAGCGAACGCCTCCGAAGTTCTGGCGTTCGATCCTTTCACGATTCTGCGAGAGGAAACAGCTGGCAGGACAAAATCGCGGGTGACGATATTGGGCAAGTATGGTGAAGTACAAGAATTTCCTTTGGAGCTGGCAATTTGGACTGATGGCGGTAGATGCGCTGGAGGGTGACTGCGATTAGAGCTGACTTTGGAGATGGCAAGGGAAAGTAGATTCTCGGAAGGGCTGGATATACGAACGGGAGGATTTTCTAATTGTAGGCCAATGCGCCTGGGGTGGTTTTCAAAGATTTATTGATCATAGGAATGCGACTTTCGGAAGGATTGATGCGCGCCAGGTTCTATTCGGCTTAACATATCGAACCGGCAGCGGAGGGATATTTCCACACCATCCACAAGAGCGAAGCAGGCGCTATGAGACTTGACTCCAAACAACGATCTCCCAAATCGGAATAAGGAACGCGACATAACTGGGCAGAATTGGCTCGATTCCAGGTCGGCGACGGGAATCGTGCTTTTGTGCAAACGGCCTAATGCCACTTCTGATTTCTGGGGAGGAAATCGTGTTGAGGAGATTAATTTAATGCGAATTCTTGCTAGGCGCTAAATATGCGAAACACGGCGTAGCGGGATATTGGCATTTTCAAGCGTGCATCCTGATGTTTGGAGATCGGGACCTTTCCGGCACATCCTAATCTAATACCGAATGCCTAAAAAAATGTCAAGGTGGATCGATGCTGTTGCAAATTCCAAGCACAGGATGAACCCTACGTATTTGATCGAGAAGACTGGTGAAACCAGGTTGAGCCGCATTATTTGTGAAACTCCCGTAAACTCAATCCCACCTTGCAGCGAACGTGGACTTCTCCTACTATAGCCAATTTCAACTTTGCCAGAAGCCATTATGCAAATGACTTTCAGAAATCTGACATTAATAATCTCAAGCCACGAATGGCAAGCTGACAATTCAATCACAGCTTGAAAATGCTTTGATTGGAGATTCATTGTCCTCAAATGCAGATCAACCATCGTGCTTTTTCCGGAACATGGCATGGGCGTGGAGAAATGGGGGGCGGAGGCATCTTTTGACCGGACGCACAGACGATGTAGCTAGAATGCAAATCAATTCCCATGGTCATCCAGAATGACTGCAAATGCCATTTGAACTTGGTCGGGCAGGCAGTTATATAGACACTATTTGTGAGTTGTCATGGATTGAACGGACGGGAACCCTCACGACTATTTCCGGTTTGATCCTCTGAAAGAAAATAGCCCTGAATCCTGTGACATCTTTTGCTTCGCAAAGGAAGAGAGCCAATGCCTGCTTCCGATTATATTTGCAAAGAAAAAATCGCGCATTTTAGTGGATACCTTCTTGGAAAGCTGAAATCAAACAGATAAAAAAGAGTTGAAGTGCGAATTAAGCCAGCTCTCAACGCTAATTATATGAATGAGGATTATAAAAACTGCTGACAAAGATGGCTTATGATCAAATCAACCTCACGGGGATTGCTTCACCGGCCTATCATATGCAAAACGGGTTGAAAACATGGCAAAGTTGCCTTTGGGGAAATTATTCGCTGAGGCAAGGGTTTTGCGCCACTGCACAGAAAAATACGGGGGGCCGCCGTCACTTAACAGCGGAGGAGTGTTATTCTATCGCCAGGCACAAAGACGACAAAAAAAGATCGCGCGCCTTTAATAAAGAACCGCGCAATACTTTGGAGCTAAAGACTTCAGCGGCTGGATCATGCCACTCTTTGCGGTCTATGAGACATGAATGGGGAAAAAGCCAATTCCTCAGCTCTCGCCCATGCGGAGAGGCAAGGAGCACCAAACGCGGAGATGCACTTATGTAGCTACTATTCGCGCTGCCGGATTGATAATTAGGGAATCAAAGAGAGACGTCTTAGTTCTCAATGAGTGAAATCTCACTTCCCCGTCACCTCCCAAAAACACATTCACCTTGGATTGATGGATTACCTGACAATCTTCTTAGGAGGAACAAGCTGTTCCACTATGGTCGAATTCATGTCTCTACAATCGACCATTAATTCAGTATTCAAAAGGGAAGTATTCCTGTTCGGTATTTCGCGTTGAAAAAGTAATCTTCATTGCTGATATTTCGAGCACTTTTCCAGCGAGCAGTTCGCTTGACTCTTAGAAATATTCCGCAAGTCTTTTCTCTACATATTCTAAAAAAACTCATTCGCGAATGTCTGAGGGTACTGAAAATTATATGAGGTATATTTCGGCTCCGTAAAGCATGGTATGAGAAGACCGAAAAGGTGTTCGATCGTTTCCATGACTATTTTCTTGGATCGGGCTGTAGGGCATGAAATCTAGATCTTTTTCTTCAAATCCTTCTGTGCCATAATGAGCGAAAAGCCAAACATCGATCAATCGAATCAGCACATTTCCGCCCGTGTATTCCCCGAGTTTTTATCTGGGATTTGAGCGTAAGGAAGTTGGTCATTGCGACTTGAAGCAAAAACCAGAATTAAACTTAAATCGATGAAAAGTGAATAAAAATCGAATAAGGTTTCATAAAGGCCGAATAATTGTTTTTTCGAAAAATACAGGACCAGCGGCAAGCTCCGACGACTCCCCTACATTTTCGATGCCACGTCATTTCGCCGTCTTCAACTGAGCATAATCTGACCGTGAATAAGGTAATCTCCCCGAAACTAATCAGCGGCAACCTTTACCGACTATCCTCGGCATCCCATCGTTGTTCGAGTTAAAGCCACTTTCAACTGCTTGTGTGATAGGATTTTCGTACGCTTCGTTCATGTCAGTTTCGATCAACTCCCGGGTTCGCGGATTCATACCACTGGATATCCAAACTCAGCCATCTTGACTGCCATCACGTGGACATCATCGAGCAGCAACTCTTGGACATACAATAAGAGGGACACTGATGGATGAGGCCACTACTGCTGTTACTGAGTGACCGTGTTGATGGTGGAAAGCGCTCAGGATTGGCCTGCTCGTGCTGCCATCCACTGGCATGGCGTGAGTTCAGAAAAAAGGGCCTTTCTGAGTTGATATCGATACATAATCGTTTTCTCTGAGATGTCAAACTAATCGCTTCGGATTTGCGGACGCCCACAGCCGCATTATTGAGCGAGGATATCGATTTTACCGAACTTATCTCGGCTGCCTTGACGATCCTTTCTGCTTCAGAAGGCCCGATTTTCCTGTACTACTCGACTCGGATCCGCAAAGGCGGTAAGTTCTTCCAAAAACTTCCGCAGGCATCCTCGGCTGATACTACCCATTTATGCGAGATCTAGCCTTCTTTGGCAAGTTTTTAGCATTCCAAATCCGATTCTCGGCTTCCTCTTGACTAGGCGACCTCGATTCATGTGTTTATAATTTGTTTTTTAACGGTAATGAATGCCCTAGTCCTGATAAAATACCGGGATATCCCCTTTTCGAAAATTTTACTCATGGGCATTTATGTGCTTTTCAACTCTTTGTTAAAGTTGGTAATTCTTCGCATGGCTTTTGTAAACGGATCAAGCGGGAAAGCATCCTTGAGATCATTCCATTTCGTGAGCGTAGTGCAATTCTGAAAAAGTTCTACAGATCTTTACCGCTATCCCTTTTCCTGCTAAATATTCCTCGGCAATTCGGATAACTCAGCACATTCTGCCTAATCCAAGCGAAATTGCTTTCCGTTTGAAGAACATTCTGGCCACGTTTGGCAGCCATTCTTTGCAAGAAGAATACGCGAGCCGTGACCATAAAGCTTGGAAATGAGCCTTTACAGCTGTAGTTGCCGAATTTGCGCGCAAACACCTGCAGTGGATCTCGGGTTGGTGTATCCATCAGGATGGAGGAAAATAAGCCGGTCGGCTGAATATAGCGGGTTTGTAATAGGGACTTCCTGCTGATGGTACAAAGCAATTCGATATCGAGCTTTTCAAGGTTCTTGAAGAAAAGCAAATGGTTCGGTCAAAATCCGTTTCAAACCAGAGGACTCGAGCCAAAGCCATATTATAGTCCTCCTGAGTTGCCAGGACCGTTTCTTCCGTGGTCCTTTTTGAAAAGGCTTCCAATCAAAATGCTCATTCGACCCCAATTCCAGTCCGGGAAGCTTCTGCAACGGATTCGGCCACGATCTCTCAAAAATCGACTTCGGTTTTCATGGATTTTCCAATAACGAACCTTCGCGATCGTTAGCTGCTTAAATTCATGTCTAGATAAAACCGTGACAATGTGAATATCTCAAAGATGGAAGCCTGCCTTTTTGGAAAGTACTGCGCGGCGGAACATAATCATCAATCAATCACTGATTCCCGTCACTCTCAAATTGAGTTTAATCTTCTCCCAATCCAAATTTTTTGTCTAAATGGGATGATGGTAAAGATCTCGGCTCCTTTTATAGTCTTGCATATTTTGCTTGCAAAATCTTCCCGATATGGGTGAGGTGGCAGCCGATAATAAGTCATCGTCGTCGAATTTTTCTTGATGTTAGAATCTTGATGAGTTGAAAAGCCAGCAAATCCTTGAAAATTGCTTTATTAATACAGTTTATTGGGATTGGCCGGCCTTCGTGACTTACTGCTCTGCCTCACATCCAAAAAGAAGCTTGCTCGATGATCGCAAGTTGCGCCAGCGCCGCTTGTCAGATCAGTCGTTCCAGGATAGTTCCATCCCGCCTTCCATGGCAGATTTTTTACAGAAATAATTTCGATTTGATTTCCTGCTCGTGTTGATACTTTTTGGCAAATGGGGATTCTTATCGAGTACTTAGCTCATCGTCAAAATCAATGAGAATACTTGCTCATTAAGTAGTTTCTGAATTGACTCCGCGGTTTTAGTTGGGCAATTCTAGAAATTTGGTTTGTGTTTTTCGAGTACTTTCATATCTTTTTACGCAGTTGAAAAGATAATTAAATAGGGGTCGTTATTTGTATTCGCTGATTAATATGCCAGTCGCCCTAGCATGGTAAATCGCCCACATACAGGGTTCTCCATAAGGAGCTTTTCAGCTCGGGGCATAATCCAGCCATTCGGTGATGTGGTAGATGGCAGCAAGATCAACCTTGATTTGGCTTGGGTCTGTGGGATATGTAGGCTCCTTGAAATAAAATGAAGGCTATTTTGATCCCCGCTTTGATGATATTGGCAGGCTCGCTCAGGGTCAGTGTTTTGATAATAATTGGCTATTCTGATCAGTTCCCTGGCAGCTAATTGCAAGCCGCTGAGCTATATTACTGGTTCGATTCCATGAACGGATCGGCGAGGGACGATTCAGGTTAATTCCTCCCATTGTTGGAAGTCCTGGTGCTTCCGGTATGCGCCAAAATTTACGTAATCCCATCTGAAGGGAGGTATTTAGGCAGGTTTAAAAGGTCACCGTTGCAATCGGCCAAGGCGGTTTTTTAATTTCTGAATCAAATTCCTGGTTTTGTAGAATTAGTGGCGGGCATTTTAAGTTCTTCGGGGCTGGAAATTTGATCCAAGGGATTTTTTCAAGGTGTATCTTTCTTTCCGGCCTTGG
>Ga0163217_1102612_pt1 | contig 12245 bp, 16 predicted proteins | sample SynspAceP_FD_185933 | JGI IMG/M metagenome (GOLD analysis project Ga0163217, IMG submission 185933) | Saline lake microbial communities from Ace Lake in Antarctica - Synechococcus sp. Ace-P (PacBio error correction) | ecosystem: Environmental > Aquatic > Non-marine Saline and Alkaline > Saline ... | reverse complement strand
CAGCGTAACCGGCGCGAAACGCTTTGGAAAAACCGCTTCAACGTTGGCATCACTTCCCCAACCCGCGTGGGCTGGAGCAGGCGTCTTCGCCGACCGATATCGGCACGGTCTTAACGTACTCGGCGTCTCGTATCTTTTCGTAATCAACGCAAAAATCCGCCAAACACAATCTGGAGCAAACCCCTCCACGAGCATTCGGATTGCCATCCACCTAGTCGGACGGACCAATTTCCCGTCATTCACGAAGACCTGTGATCATCAGCGGGTGTGGAATTAATGGGCGAGGCCCAACCGATCCACTCTCCTCGCGATGGAAGCAAACTCACCGCGAAATCGCCTGTTCTCCGGCACCCGCGACCTGGCGTACGACAAACCTATCCGCACCTGCCACATCAACGGCCCACCAATTGATGTCGCGGACAGCCCAATCTGCGGGATTCCGCCACGCACCGGCAAACCGCCTTCTGGATACGAACTCTTCCAGCATTTTCACGCCCCTGGTCACGGAAACGGGTTTACTTGCACCATACAGAAAACTCACCGCACGCCATGGGCAGCCATCCGGCACTCGAAATTCACCGCACCGGTACGACACCCACTGTAAAAAAACTATGCAATCGACAACTCTTCGTCGGAGCAGTGCCCGTCTTTTCGACGCGCTGTATATCTGACGTCGCTGCAAATGGTGGATGTGATCGACCCGATCCGGAAACATGGTCGCGACGGACCGCCATCGGTTGACCGAAACAGTGGCACAGCCTTCCCTGTACTGCCGACGAAAACTCTACGTCCTGACCGAAAAGGGACGTTGGCAATCCTTGAAATCACCGACGATGGTTGAATTCTCAACAAAGGCCGGTTCCAAGGGAAGCCTTCTACGCCTCACGATCCTCGCCGCGGGAAACTGTACTTCAGCCGTCGGCCCTGTCTGCGTATCGGCAACGAAACCGCCACCAAAAAAAACCGCAGCCTCGCGAAAACCTCGAGCCGAAAACCCCGATCGAGAAAACCCCGTCCGCCCACTCTTGATCTTCCCCGTGAACTGCTGGCAACGGGAGAGGTCCCCGAATTGATTCGTCGGATTGTTCAACGCTCGCAACAACTCCACGCCCAGACGCCCGCAAAGTCAGCTATACCTCAACCGCCCAGGCATCGTCGACGAGCCACCTTCCAGAGTCGGGATGCCGCCCAACCGCGCCGCACGTCCGCACGTCGAGCGAGGTCGCGGCAATTCAAACTCGTGTGCGAACGGTTAACCCACCACCGCCTTGGGAAAAATTTAGTTCGACGACCTCACCCGATCCGCCGGTCCGTGGGTGGCGCCCCGGTTACCGCCCACCAATCCGCCCCCGTCGACGGTATCGCCCGCATTGGTCGAGGTCAAGCACGAATCCCCAAGGGGCGCCCCGCAGCCCGCGCGTGGATGGGATCGAGTGACCTGGAAGACTACACATCGCCGGCCGAGTGCCAAGGCAACCCAGTAACGGAACAAATGCCGACATCGGGATGACCGACTCACGGATACGTGCTCGACCTGATGGGCAAGCAGCAACAACTCGAGATCCGCACCTGTCGCCGCAATTGCGGATGCCGAAACGGTCGACTTCCCATGGACAACCCGCACGTGTTACCGCCATGAAATTGCGGGGCCAGGCATCGAGGCAGCGGCTCGAGAACGCCGTCCGCGGGTTTGCAAGGCAAAATTCTGGCCCGTGGCGAAGCCGAAACCGGACCTCCCTTTGACGTGACCGCGAAAGACCAATCGCCCTCCTTCACCCGCCAGCCCCGGTTTGTACGCAACGCCAAAGTCGCCAAGTCGCCATCGACAACCTCGAAGTCACGAGCCGGAGTGACCCGCTACTTTCAGGCCTTTCCAGGCTAGACATAATAACAACACACGTACTTCAGCCTTTCCAGGCTGACACCAACACATACGTCCAGCCTTCCATCTTGGAGGTACGCTACTGCGAGATATAGCTGACACCAACGACCCTATTAACCGCCCCCCAGCACCCGCCCCCAGCACCTCCAGCCGCACTCTCGCCTGCTCCCATAGCAACTCTCCACATGGCACCACTGAAATCAACGCATGCTTTTGATGTTGACCCGTCTGTATTTAGGCTGCAGATCACACCGTCCTCGTCCGCAGCGGGCAACCACCGCTGCCACCGGACCAGGTACGCATTCTGGTCATACAACCGCGCGCAACGAGCCGCCGAAGTCAAAAAAGACGAAGTCAAAGGAATTCGTTAGTAAACCGAACCATATGACAGGCAAAGATGCCGCAAGTGTGCGAGAACCGTGTCCGCACAAACCTCCAACGCGAGAAACCTCCCCGAACCTGAACATACCGCAAATTCGATCGCCGCAACTGGGAATGGGACGGTTCGAAAGCCCGAAACCCTACGCTGGTTGCCGACTCGGCAGCCAACATTGGTCAACCGTTGTCGCCGGAGCAAGGTTCTACGTCAGGTCCAACAACGGGGCCGATTACCTCAGAACGAGCTCCGCAACGTCGATTAGGTTGCCATGCTCGGCGTTACAACCAAGAAACGGCGACTTTCTATGGGCAACAAGCAGCGAAAAAACTGATCACGGCCGCTCCCTTGGCTCTGCAAGCTCATCGTGTTGGCCCTTTGTCGAAGCTCTGTGGTTCGTGACAGTCGTGGGAAGTCCGCTTGCGTCGGATACCGAATGTGTGTAGACCGGCCCGAGACGACCGTTCGTTCAAACGAATTCGTCGCGTCGCCGACCTCATGAACCAGCGACGAAGCAGCGAATATGAAGACTCCACTCAACTGCTCAACCAGGGCCAGTTCAGCGACGCACTCCCACCGCACTACCAACCGGCAGCGAAGCGGGCGACGATGTCCAAATCAAAACGCTCGCCGAAACAAATCCTGATCGCCCCAGACGGCACGTTCGACGCATCGATCGTGATTTGGACATAAACAAATCCGGCCTCGCATCTCGTATCTTCAAACACATCGGTACGGAAAGACCAAATCGATAGCGAAACGAATTTGATCTTCAAACATGATGGACGAACTCGGCTTCAGCAACACACATGTCGTGCAGCGTCACGACCTACGCGACTGCTGTCGTCAAGACACCAGCACGGGCTCGACGAATCCCCTCAATCCTGCCCGACCAGCGCTTCCCCAGGTTTTCTTTGCATGAACAAGAACACCGCGAAGTCCTGTGGACGGATTCATGCAGGCCGGAGAACATCTGCACGGCCAATGGTCCCGAGCCATCCGATCGATAGTCCTCGGGGCGGCGTAGCCCCTCAAGTCTGTTTCTTGTTGGCGCACGGCAATCCTCTACAGTTTCCGCACCGCCCCGACGAAAGGGGCGTCGACACGAGGCACCCGAATTGCCTTGTGGGCCACTTTCGACTGCAACCCCGAAAAGCCTCGATGGTGTCGTTTCTCCGCGGCGAAGCACCGCAAAAACTTGATCGCCACCCCCGTCGCTTAGAAGGATCGGTTACACGCCTCCGGCCCAGGGACCCCGAGCAACTGTGAAAGGCGGAGGCACCATTTGGCTGTCTCGATCCAAACTAAAACGCGGCGACGTTGGCGCAATTAGCCGTTCCCAAAGGGAAACAAGCCAACGCGTTCCCGAGCTTTCATAAACGCATCCAAAGGCCGTTTCCCGAAACCCGGAACTCCCCCCGCCGAAAAGCCGGCCCGTTACAACACGCGCGCGTATAGCTCCGCGCCTCGTTTCTGCTCCCGATTGTGGCCTACTTACCCTATCGACATCGGCGTCCTACACTGACCAAACTTATACGACGATGGCGACTCGATCGACTTTGCGGGAAGAATGCACCGCTAGTTTGCGGCACCCCGTTCCCGCTAATCCCAAGCACCACTTCTACGTCCTTTTCACCTCTGTTCTACCTCTATTTTCTCCGTTATTGTCCACTGTCCGTCAACGTCAAAGGCCACGCGCCGAACGGAATGGTGACACACATCATCCACTTCACCTACTGGACCATTGTTCGGCTCATAAAAGTTTGTGGGCAGCCCCCTGCATTTCGCGCCGACGAAGGTTCCTACATTCGGTGTATCCAGAGACCGGCGACCGCATGTGGTTGTGTCTGGCTCTCGCAGAGAACAAGGAAGCCGAGTCGAAGAGATCACATGGGCAGCAGCGTGTTACAGCTGACCCCCCGTTGCCGCCGGATCCGACAACGATCTACACTTCAGCACAAAGACAAGCTTCTGTCCGCGATCGGACTCAAAAGAACGAGTGGAGTCCGAATGGTCGCTCGGAAATCGACCAGACCTACCAAGATTGTATCCCGTACGAGCCGCCCGCTTATTCATCAGGTGTATACTATTGGCTAGCTGTAATTGCGGTCCACAGATCCATTGCCGTCAACAAACTCAGGCGAAGGACAGAAAAAAGACGTGGTCAAGCAATGACGAGCAGAAAAACAACCAAACGGCGATTCGACCTTGCCAAGCTAATTTCCTTTGAACTCGGCTACTTTGATTTTTCAAACGAGCCCCCGCTACGAGACCGGCTAGTTGCTCGACGGCATTCAAAGGAGAGATGCAAATAACCCGCCAATGAATCTGAATTCTCAAGAGCGGAAGCTCAGGGGTACCGCCGCCGAAACCAATCCGATGGCAAAAAGCGAATACCCCAGGGGATATCCGGCAAGTCGCTCCATTCTACGGACCAACGATCGACGGCCAATCCTCCGTTCTCCGGCGGATTTGGCTTCTCTCGGTTCTTGTCGCAGAGAAGGCAAGAAATGATAACGCCTCGAAATATGACGGATGAAAGAGTGCTTCGATTCGATGCGATGTCAGTCGACACCCAGCCGTGGGATCACCTTCCGCCGCCGCGCCGGCGGTTTTCTGACCGGGCGGTGAACTCCACACGCTCCCAAGTCTTTGCTTACCATGTTCAACCCGTTCTCGCTTTGCATTGCTGGACATCACGCCCCCACCGAACTCGTATTCATTCTTCGTAATTTCCCCCACCCTAGGCCCACACGTTCGATCGCCGGTTCGGGCAGTACTTGCCAAATGGATCGCTCTCGAGTCGCAAGCTTGTAAAGGTAGCCGCAGTTGTGATACTGAACGATTGCACGGTTTTTATTGGTCTGTTATAGCTGCATTTTGTCTCAGACGATATTTTTGTGGCATGACGACCATCCGCAGTCCATCACTTTGAAAAAAGCGAGGAGTAGGAACGCGTGCAGTCCCGATTTTCGAGGGAGACGCCAGTCCCGAAGAAGCCAGCCCATGGAGGTCGAACTTTGTCTGCATTCCAATCAGAGACGATACCTCATTCTTTCTCACTCGAGTCGTTGGACCGCAGCTCTGCAACAAAGAGTTGGCTTTTGGGCTGTCATTTGGTCCGAGTGTCAGGAGGCGGACTTCGCGTTGACGGAGTCCAATTCCTGAACCTGGCTGAAAAACCCCCCGGGGGGGGGTTCCAGTGTGGCCGGAAACGGTTTTTTCTTTTTTTACGCACGGTTGTGCGGACGCCGGCATCACAACGTCCTGAGCAATTCGGAGATGCGCCTGGGACGAACCTGATTATGCGCTTGCCGATGCAGACGCAAAAGCATATTGTTCAATGCCTCAGCACCGACTGGTACCGGCGTTCTCTGCGTCGCCAACAAGAAGGAACCAACTCATCGTTCGCCGCTGACGAATACGATATAGCTATGCGTTCCAGACTTGCTTGGGCTTGCCGTATCCATGGCGACGAACCCTGCCGCCGGTAACGCTTCGGAGACAGGTTTCGAGGAACAGCTTCTGATTGCTGCAATGTTTGCATGCGTTCGAGACCTATGTGAGATCGGGCTGAAGCGTATCAAATAATTCCTATCTCGATTTCGGCGCGATGCGTCCCAGCGCCTCACGTACCTTCATTTCGATGCTGCAACGATATGCGCAAGAAGCGCATTCACGCGGATAAGGGATGGCTCTACTTTCTCGCGATTACGGAACAAGAGGATCGCTACGCCCGAACAGTACGTCGGCAACACCTGCTTCAACCGAGGGACAGGCAAGGGCAGTTGATCTCTCCCGAGGCCCCGGAATCTCCTCACGGACCGCAGCCTGAGCTGAATCCGCATGGTCCAAAACCCGTCCATCCTGACCAGATTTTTTTCCCGTTCCGTGCTGGTTCTTTCCAAGGTCCAACCGAACTTAAATGACCTGAGTCGTCTTCCTTCCCGACGAGAATGTGTCTCATTCATTGCTGTCTTCGCCTTCGGCCCCGGACGCTTCGCTTAACGTTGGACCCGATGCGCGTAGGAATAGCCGAGACCTGTCGTGTGTTCTCAGTCGCCCACACCTATGCCCCAACACGCCACATTTTTATTGAGCACTTCTGCGTCATTCAGTCCAGCCTGACATTCGTGTACCGCATTCCGCCGAAGATTCCACTATTTCTATTTTTCTCCTTTCCGATTTTTTCTCTTTTATGGCGTTATTCAACGCCACTTACCGGAAACGACCACCACGTCCCAAGACCGAGGTATTGGAATATTACCTACACCTATTCACAATGTCTTTCCAGCGTGAACGGCCGGGAGCAACCACTCCCATCTTTCATATTCGACCTTACATCCCTCCGAAAGATCCCCATGCTCCGTTCTTTACGTATGCAATCGGTGCCGCTTCACAAAACTACACCTATAATTTTTATCCGAGAAGCGATTACCCCCAGGTATTCGCACGAAGGAAAGTTTTATTTAACTCTTGGTTCCCCCGACTTGCTTACGATCCCTTTCTTAAGTTGTCTGGCCAAAATTCCTGCAGGCGTGTCCTTTGCCTCCAGCGTAACCAGTCTCCTCTCACTTCTGCTCGGGAAAGTTCTATCATGGCCCTGTTTGCGCTAGTTAGTACCGTCTGGGGATCTTCGAAATTCGAAGAAGCATGCTGAGAATGCTAAGGACAACGCCGCTAGGCCACGCACCGAGTTCCTTTACCTGACGCAAAGAAGCTGGCGACCGATGGAACCAAACCGGGGAACGCAGACGAGAAATCAGTGACTTGGAGTTGGGTCGACGAGCGCGCCTTCTCGCGTTTCTGTTTCGGTCCGAGTATCCCGGACGACCCGAATGCCCTGGGAGAGACCTTGCCCGAGCGGGATGATGTCTGAGTAGTCCCGAACCTTAGTAACACCTTGACGGCTTCCATGTGCCAAATGCGCATCCGCTGAGCAGATGTTCCGTCTCCGCTTTTGCCGACGGATTCTCCAAGAATTTTCGTTCACAAATTGCTCGCTTTTGAATGGCTCCATCTATGGGTTGAACATGGAGGTTGCCAAATTCTCGCGGACGATGTCGGCATTAAATCGACTCGCTCTGCGGAGAAGAGGCGTCATTACGTGAGGTTCCTCTGATGACTTCTGTCACTCGCGGTGCCACACAAACGCCAGCGTGAATGATCTTTGACTTTCAATTCATTACGGGAACTTACGCAGGATTGGCGTTCGACGAAACGTGTTGCTGCACACCCTATCGGATACAGTCTGGAGTTTGTTGTGCTCCGCCGCATGATTTCCCGCAAACGTCCCCCATCCAACGATTCGAAATAGGGCCTAATCGCGGCGGCTGTTGACCGGCGCCAGCGGATCCTTGACAATGAATTCCGCCTGGCAAGGAATTTCATCCCTCTTTCAAAACGTGGCGTCTTGGATTCGTTACGAACGGCTGATCCTCCACGCTGACTCCGACCACACCCGGCCCACCCAATAACCCTCCCGGAAGTGGGAAATTGTTCGTTGTGACCGATCCCTCCCGAGATTCTGAGATGCCGCCTCAAAAAAAACCGGATCGAATCACGAGCTGCTTCAAGCACGGTGGTATCTGATAAAGTATCCGACCTGGGTGTGAAGAATCATCGGCTGGAAAACTAGATTGTCAAGCCCCGCTCGCTGCTTAGAGCCCGCCCGGTTGGTCAGTGCCCTTGCGACGAAGTGACCAATGAGCAGTCCGTCCTGAAACTGGCCCTGGTTGGCGCAGACTCATGCAAACCTTGTCGATTTCCTGATAGAAGCTAATCATACCACCTGGCCGAGTGTCGGCTGCCTATCTCGTCCAACCGTTTGTTTCGGCTCCACCAGGACGACTAAAGATTCCAAGAGCTTTCCGGTAGCGATCTAGATAACGAACTGAGTCCCCTACCGCTCTTGGCCAGCGGATTCGTCCCCACGTCCGTTCCATGTTGTTGAACATCACAGCCGTCGAGTCGTTACTTATCGTCATAATTAAGAACCTTACTGTAACCGTAAAATTCGAGAGAAGGCAGTGATATCCGCGTACTCTCGTCGCGATTTAGCTATTACTGACATTTCCGAGTGACATCCCTTCCACTTCCTTAGTCCAGGAATTCGTTGATAAACATCAAACCAAACAATTCCACGTGTGTTCATGCCTACCCTCCCAATTCGTCCTAGCCAAACAATTCTTTACTTCCCCCGGCACTTAGACTTGGCTTTTGCCCTGGTAGAAACGGACCTTTCCGCTTTCATCGCTCCAGCTCAACTCTCTCTTTATTATCTTCGACGTGCTCGACGTATTTGTGCGTCTCTACCATCCGATAGCCGCGGTCGCCGCTCAATCGGATACGCCGAGGCATTTGGAGCTGGTATTCCTCGGGAGCGGAGCGAAACGATTCTCGAATTGACCAAAAGTGCTCGACAGTTTTTGAACCCGATTCAATCGTGAGCGTATCTATCCACGATCTATTCGCAGTGGATTTTCTTCTCATCCGTCCGCCCATAGGTGTCTTGCACTCTCAATTGGCACATTCATCTCCCTCTAATGCCCCGTAATTCTTTATGTCATATGTTACGGGCGCGGGGCAACCGGAAGGCCACGGAACGTACCCAGAACTCCATCTCGCTTGATGAGAGGCGCGTAGTCATGCTGTCAGCACCCCCGCGAGAATCTCACTCCGATTATTCCGTCATGGTTTTTGTCCACACCCCCTCGTCCGGCGTGGGTTGCCCCGCTGGTTCGCATTCTACGATTTAACCTTTCAATTCACGAAGGGAACGTCTGACCGCATTCGGCGTTGATAATAATTATCAACCTCTCCAAACCCCTTATCTTTTCTGAACATGCTTTTTATGACCAGCGGCCCAAAAAATGCTCCGACCCCGCAACTCACTTAGATGAACCGCCCATAGTAATAGCCTCCATAGAATGCCTGGAACGTGCACAACTCATCTGACCTATGCACGACGTTGGAACCACAACTTTTCTAAGCACGATCAGTACAGTTCCACGCTTCAACGCAGTTTACCTTTGACGAGCGCCGTTACGCCTTCTGGACGACCTCTGAGGCTCGAAAACTGGCGAAGCCCCAGAGCGTGGATCGATACACCATACCGAGGTTGACATGTGCAGCCCCAATTCTGCCTCTGGATTGCCGACCCCCGAAGAACGGAGGCGACCGCGCTCCTATTCCATTATGACCATTGTTATGATACTGACTCTATCTGCGCCTTTCCTTTTGTCGAGAGCTCGACTCGTCGTAAGGCACGCGTTTCAACTGGGTTCCGAGGAATATACGCCCGGAGAAGGTTCCGTCACGAGCCTGTTACTGCCAAGACGGACGACGTCTGTGAGATTTGCTCCAGAAATGGCTTCCTGGGTTCTGTGACCTCATCTTGACTTAAAACAAGCCCGAGGGTGGATAGACTCGTCGGCTTGACCTAGGCAATCCGCGAGTTCTCGACGGGGTATCTATGCCCGAAGGGAATCCCCGCGGGCACGGATCTTCGCGCCCCCGGCGCTGTTGCGGGACCCTGGCAGGAGGACTCCCGAGCCCAGACGGGCAGCAAATATTTGCCTGGGACATACGTCGCCATGCATGCTCCGCTTCCAGAGTTCCCCACCTATCGCCCCCCGGAAACTATCCATTCTGCTGGGCCCCACATGCGGCATTCGTTGTAAGCGCACTTTTAGCTTTTCCGGCGTGCATTGGCCGAGTGTATATTGCTTCTATTACATCAAGACCGAGGAAACCAGGCTAGCGCTATGATGAATCGCTACAGGATGCTGGATGAAGATCTGGCGCCTTTACTTCTTGACAATGTCTCGATATATAGCCTTGCCTGCTCTCCCAATCATCTTTCGTTTCTACCATCGCTGCAGCCTTGGTGGCGTCGAAACGATTCTTTCGCATGGCCAGAGCGGGCACCTTGAATCAAGTTTAAAAGTGTTTTCTCGACATGCCCCCCGGAAATTTTTGTGCCGGCTACATCCCAATTTCCCGAGTATTGCCCATGCCCCCTGTATGGTGTACCGAGTCCTCATCATTTGTCCCAATCCGAGATCGTCGTCCCGCCGGGTATCCCTTACCCGCACCGATCCTCCATGTTCAACCAAGAGTATGTCCCACAGCCAGCCAAGAATCCTGTAAGCCCCGATTTGACGACAGAGAAAGAACCGACACCGACGATTGCGTAGTACCAACCACCCGGTTCCCAATAACAGAATGTTGAATTCTTGAGCAATTTTCGAGTCATCAGGCGAAGCGTTGAAGCAAGAAGGTTTTAATGGCATGACATCGGTGTCCAAAACGATGATGGTGGTGCCCCTGAGTAGGGATTGCTGGTGGCATAGCCGTAACACAGGAAAAAAGAGCGAGCTTGCCAGAGTGCAACTACGATAAGAGAGATATACAAAGGTACCCGAAAGGTCCCTTCACCTGAAAAAAGCACCCTGGTGCAGCTAATGGAGTTGACAGAACAGGTTATAGCGATTTAGGTTCCGAAGGAAGCAATTTTTCATCCAATAAGGGAACCCTAGACCATGACCCCCTTGAAAAAAACAGATCACGGGTACGGGAACACGCTTGGTTCGGATGAAAGAATTTTCTACTCGTAAATGATTTTGAGAATGCATACCAAATAAGAACCAGATAGGTAAAGAAAAAGAAATGTAAACGCACACGATAGCTGGTTTGCCCGATGATTCGTAGTAAGCTTCGTGTGAAACAGCACTGCACCCGGCGTTTGAAACGGAACAAGGCCGTTTTGCTTCGTCACGACCGGTTCCATTAAGCCGTCAGCACCGATCAAAAAAGAACAGCCTCGAATGAATGTGGGAAGAGGAGAAACCAGTGATCTGTTGATTAACAAACGGTGGATGGGAATCATGCAACTAGTCACAACACAGGCCAGTTAGAATTTCATGTCCAGCTAGAATTTGTTTGGCACCATTCTGGACAAATTAACAAGACCTCGAAAAACGTTTTTGTTTGCACATCGAAACTTGGGTTAGGAGTGACCCGCCTCCGGATGCAGGCGGAAGGGAACAAACTGTCCGGGGGTTTGTTCGAGGCCGTTTCACGGTGACCGGGCACGACGGATGCTCAGGTTTGGGCAAACAAAAACCCGTAGTTGAAGTAAGATGTCCGCGCCTAGGAATAAACTTAGTACGGCCGAGGTCTTATTTTACAATTTTTTACCAAAAGGAGGTCGGATGTTGTTAGCGGCTTCATGTAATTTATCAGGGTGTCGTTTCTGCCGATGGATGGCGGAGCAAGTTGCTATGAGGAGAGGCGCAGAGGTGCCGGGCCGGCGGAGGTGACTGGGTTTGGCGCGCGACTTCAAAGGTGTCTATGTTGGCCAGAAGCGGGTTAAAGGCTTGTAGGGTATATAATTGGATCCGTCAGCCTGAGATCAGAAGTTAAACTTGATACGTATCTGTTTTATAATGGCAAGATAATGCTGGAAAAGGCTAGACGTACGTGTTGGTGTCAAAGCCTGAAATTGTAAGGGCTGACGTACAAGAGAGTCGTAGCTTGGTCCGACATCGTTTCTCGGTGACTTCGAGGTTCGTCGGATGGCCAGACAGGTTCGGCGACTTTGGCAGTTGCCGTACAAACCGGGTGACAGTGGGCTGCGGTTTTGTGAGGGGATCTGTGCGGCGATTGGTGGTTCTCGCCTTTAGAACGCGATGGTATGGGGTCACGGTCCAAAGCGCTCCCGGTTATGGCTCAGCGTCCCTCGCCGAGCGGGTGTCGGCCCGATTTTGCCTTGCAAAAAACCCGCCAGACGAATTGGGCAGGGTTCTACAGTCTCGGCTGCGCCTGACTTGTCCCCTGGCCGGCTCAAGTTCGATGCCTTCGGTTCGGGGAAAGTTAAACCACATTTATTACACGGTGTTGGCCATTGGGGAAGCGACCTGTTTCGCACCATCCCAATTGCGGCGACCAGGTGTGCGGAATTCTCAGTTGTTGAGCTGTTCGACA
>Ga0163217_1090274_pt1 | contig 12245 bp, 5 predicted proteins | sample SynspAceP_FD_185933 | JGI IMG/M metagenome (GOLD analysis project Ga0163217, IMG submission 185933) | Saline lake microbial communities from Ace Lake in Antarctica - Synechococcus sp. Ace-P (PacBio error correction) | ecosystem: Environmental > Aquatic > Non-marine Saline and Alkaline > Saline ... | reverse complement strand
GTATTTGCATGTTGAGCCATGAGGTAAGATATTTTCCTTTGTTCTAGTATAAGTGGCGAGCAGAATATTGTCCAGAGCTGCAGGACCTTCGTTTTTGCTCGACCGTTGTTTTTCTTAGAGTTGGTAATGAGCATTGAATTTCTATTGGCATTCTGGCCAAAGTGTCAGGGTATTGTTTCTTATGTGGTTGTGATGAAGTGCTCAAAGGAAGTTTGAAGCTGCTTCAAGGCGTGTGATGTGATTCTTGTATGATACAAGGATATCATTGGTTGTTACTATTCCGCTTGAAAATACCGGATATTTTCTTAAAATGTAATAATGTTTTTTCGTCAAGTTTTTGATTAGAATAAGATGTGATGCTTTTGAACGAGATAAAAACTGGAAATAATTGCGACTTTGATAATGCAAAATTGGCTCCGATAACCATGATCGTGAGACGTTTATTTATGTCGCAGGTTATTTCTTGTAAGTTTTCAGGATCCAAAGGCCCCTGTAACAGTTAAACACCCGATATTCTGTGTGTTGCCCCAATGTGTCTTGTTCTTAGTATTGGGTCAATTATGTCTTGAAGCGAGGCATTTAAAGTTTCCCATTAAAAAGATGGGCCATGAAAAGGCCGAGCTTAGCTGAGTGAACAGTTTATATGATGTATTCAATTGTATTTCCATTAGCTGAGTAAGATTTTTTACTCCTAGTCTGCAAATTGGAGTTGTCTTTAAGCAGTTTTGGAGTTCTGTAGAAGTAAGGGGGAGTGTGATCAACAATGGTTTCACTTTGTCCATATGTATTATCGCTTTTTTGTGGACAATGCTTTTTATAAAGGACCGTTCGATAGTTCAAGGGTCAAAACCACGTGGACTTAATGCACGATTAGTCCTTCAACCGATGGAATATCTTTCCAGGACAACCATTCCGGATAAACCCTGTGCATCCATTTTATGGTGTGTTCATAGAACCGGAATGAGCAGTCATAAGGTATGAGTGGGATTAGATAGATTTCACCTACTATTTAGAGCATGGGTTTATTTTTTCGTACTCTTTCAAGCGGATGAGTTACCTGGTTTAAGCAATATTATCGCATTATCCCTAGTTACCTATGTCGTGCATTAGGTGTGACTCATTTAGGTCTTCTGATGATCCTCCCAAAAACGTATGTCTTGCAATTGATATTTTGCAAGCGGCTCATGCGATGTACATGCATACCCGTTCATTGTCTTTGTATTCTGTGCTCGTCTAGGGTGTATTAAATCATATAGAGTGACAGCTCATCTTGCTTTATCAAGACTAGTGATTATCGTTTTTTAAGTGCTAAAGCAATGGACGGGTCAATGGGTTTTACAATGTAGTCAACGGCCACCCATCTAAAACCCCTTTTTCTCAATATGTTTTGAGCGCAGGTAACAAAGATCACTGGGATATCCCCGTCCGGTTGCGGGTTTTGTTTGGGTCGCTCGACATTCCAGTCCTGTCATTTCTGGCTTCATGATATTACGAGGCAATATGATCAAGCTTTCTTTTTCAACCAGTTTTTAGGGCGTCTGGTCTGAAAGGGCAAAAGGATTAAGCGATTATTTAGCCCGCTTGTAGAATTGCTTTACAATCTTAAGGTTGATGGGTCACATCTACAATAGAATGCGAGGGGGTTGGTTTTGCTGCCTATTTCAATTATCGGACTCCTTTTGCTATTTATTTTTTAAGTTAGCAGTGTGTATGATGCGCTAATTTTGAAATCAAATCGACTGATTGCCTTTACTTACCTTTAGATGTTGTCTTTTCATTGCTTTTGGACGCTGTTGATTAGCGAAATCCTATGTTTTGGTAATCCTTCTCCGACCTGCAGAAAGAGTGAGGGTATCCGGTAGAGATGATATTCTATGTTTATGAAAATACTTACTGATACTTGTTGGTTGAATTTGTAGTCAGGCACCAATCTTTCCTTCAATTGTGAACTCTTTCAGGTTGAACTCTGACATTGAGGAGACAGCTTATGAATGCTTTTTAAGCATAGGTCATAAATTTTTTGTTTGTGCCTGTGGTTCTATTATTCACATGAGTTGGGAAATATTTAGCGTGCAGATTCCAGATATTTCTTTTATTGCATGAGCAATATTTGATTTTCCTTGAGTATTTGTGCTGCGGATAAGAGTGCCAATAGTCTATTATTAAATCCGGCGTTTGTGTGAGAAATGGTTTGATAATCAGTGACATAGATTGGCTCTCACTCATAATGAAAGGACTTTACGATATGATTTGCAGGTTTTATGGTCGCTGGCCTTTTCTCATCAATGATTTCTTGATGGAGTGATATTGGGTTTCGGTTTATTTCTCTTGCCATTTCAGCAACCAAAGCATTGGATTATCTATAGGTTTTGTTGCAAAGCCTCATACTGGCCTGTTGTGCTTCTAATTTATTCTTCTTAGAAGCACGTTTGCGGTTAGGCATGACGGGCGTATGACTGAGTTGGTTTTTTTCTCATATTTGCCTGATACTTGGTTTCGCCATTAAGCCATCATATTGGGCATTTGAATGTCAATTAGAATGATAATAGGTGGCTTAAGCTTTTAAATTGCTCAAATGGTTGAATTACATCTTTTGCTAAAAAGATAGCTGCCTTGTAGTTTTAAAAGTAGGGTAAGTAATGTAGGTTTTGTTCTATGTCTCCGTAGGAGTATTTTTTTAGGGCGTGATTACTGGCAGCTGAGATAATGTTCTCTTAGGTATTTCGACTTTTAAGATAATCGAAAGGAAAAGAGATTACCACCCCTTATGTCGCTTTTATTTCTTTTATGATGGAGTTCCCGCCCATTAATGTACAAAATGTTTGAGATTATGGTGCCTCAATTCAAGTGCCGCCAAAGCGTGGCTGATGGAAGCATTCGGTTGTGTGACAGATCAAAAATACTTTTTAGCGTTTTGGAGGGAATAACCTATGCCTGAGTATTGTACCCCTTAAAAGTATTTGCTTTTAATCACTGTTTTGGGAAACGGTCAGAGTATTAGATAACTTTTTCGGTGATTTATAGCATTGCTAAATATTCATTAGCACTTGTCGTATGCGGTCTTCTGCGGCCTAAATAAGCCACGCACAACATCCGTCTCTATTTCAAAGTGTAGTTCTAAGCTTTATCCTTGCTTGATAGCCACAGTGGTCGATTCCCGTGTCTACCAGTAGCAAAGCACAAATACTTGAATATTAACTTAGTTTGTTTTTTTCGAATTTAGCGCTGTCTTAGAATGTTCGTTGAGAAGGTGGAAGTAGAGATTTCGACTGATTACTTATGTCGCTAGGGTTTTTGTTTCACTGATACTCATAACCTACAAAATATCTGAAAAACCAATGAGTTAGCGTTCCATTGGTGTACCGTATTTGTGGTCATGTTTGCTTTAATGACGATTTACTTTCCGCTGATGCTTCCCGCTTTTACTTTTGCTTAAAACGTAAATCATTTTCATCTTCAATACGTTAGTGAATGTTAAAAATACACTTCATCCATTCAGGTTCGCCTTTTCATGTATAAATGACAGAGATATTTCCAGCACCCAAAACATGGACCCTTCTTTGTGTTTAGCCGGTAATCTATTTTTGTAGGTATGACGTTCCTCAATCGCCTTTCGATAACAGCTGAAACAGATTTTTGAGTTCATTATGGGTGAACAAGTTTGCCCTAAGATATGTTGTCATTATAAAAATAGCCCCAGCGCGTCCATCATGCAACATCATTAAATGGCCATCCATAATTGAAAATAGCGTCCAATTTCTTTATCATTAGCAAGCGAAACGAGGCAGGGTGTTTTTAATTAAAAGAACTGTACTGTTTTCCTTTTTTGTTGGATAGTTTCTTCATCCCGATTTTTGGCAGAATCATGATAAAGCGACAAAAAGTTGTCTGTTGTGAGAATATCCAACGACGGGACCACACATTCTGATCGGAAAAAACGAGCCCATTTTTGTTGTAGCTAGAAATTTTTCGTTCGGACCTTGAAATGCTGTATCCCGCCCCAGGGGTTTTCGAAAAATGGCTAAAAAGCATTAAAATCACGCTGTATTTTTGAGGAATGATAATTTTCGATGGTACTGATGGATTTATGTCTTTTTTTATTGCCACAAGAATAGTGCAGGTGCTTTTATGAATCGTGTGATTGTGCCTTGTGTCGATAGTAATGATTCCATCAACCGCTGTATCCCATGTCTGTTTTTAACTACACTTCATTGGCGTTTTTTCTAAATAACAGCTACGGTATCGTAACTGAAGAGGCCAATATTATCGCTGGAATAGAAAGCATAAAGTAATGGGTGGCAAGAAAAGAAAGGTAATGTGTGGGATTATTTGACAATATGGGTCATTTCTACAATACTGGACGAGATAAACGTTGTCCCGCCTGTGTGTATAGTGATTCTGCAATAGCAGATCCCATGATTCCCCCCAAAGCGTGATCTACTTACAAACTTTTTGACTGAGTTCTTGTCAGTACTTTCGAGTAAGTACTGTGTGGAATAGCGCCAATTAAACGCCCCAGTACGACGGCTATGAGAATGGAGAAAAAGAACCAAGATGGGTCTACTAGGTTAACATCCTTTCCATGGGTTCAGAGATATAATGCATAGCGCCAATGCCCCCCGAAACGAAATACCACATTATAAGTTAATTGCAATATTAATTTGGCTTGATCCCAGTCTTTTTAATGTGAGTAAGAGGCTAAAATGGGGTATTAAGAAATTGCCCTGTAAAGCAGTGGGTCATAGAACAGGGTGTCCATGTTGAATGCAGCATACAACAAAATATTGGCTCCCAAATTGCCACGGCATAATGAAGGCCAGACACGAGCGCAATGTTTTTTGTATTTTTGATAACAATGTGGTTGTGCAATGAGCACAGAAGTGAGAGCAAAGAAATGAGGCCACCGCAGGCCCAGACGATGAAAGATGGACACAGGAGTAGTTTGTAGTCTCCTGTCATTAGGTTGTATTATCTAATTGTGTGACAAAAAAAATTATTAAAGCCATTGGCATCAAGTTATTATTACCTGGTGTTATTGGTATTTTGAGAGTTAATTTCTTCAAAAGGTTGGGTGGTTTTCTTGGTGACCTTTTGGACTCAGTTTAAATTTCGATTTTAAATGGCCGATTAGAAGTAAATTTTTTATTAGCTTACGGTACAAAAAAGGCCAATGTACCGATTTCATTGACCTAATTTATTCTTTCGATATAGAAAATTAGAAATTGTATGTGCTAGATGCCATAAATTCAAAATTACAAACAATAAAAAAATTAATAGAATGAGGTAATAAATGTATTTAGGGTTTGATTTGGAGACTCGGGTTTAAAAGGGCCTCGTTTTTGAACGACAAGGCACACCAATGTTCTGACAAGGAGTTGGGGGGGGGGCTTTTTTTTTTTTTTTTCGTTTTGTTTTCTGTTTTTAGTAGTCTATGACTTAGGTTCTGAGCCAAGACCTTTTATCTGGATGCAGGCGTGCATTGATGTGATGAGCAATTACAGCGCGCCTTGGGATTTTTGAGCAAACTAAAAGCATTGGGGTTAGTAGAGGCAAATGCATGGTGCACTTGTTAGATAGCCCAGGCGATGTTTTTGCGGAAATGTATTTATGGATGATGGCCCGTAGTAAGCCAAATGCCGATAGCGTTAATGAGCCGATGTTTCTGATTAATCGACGCTCAGGAACTCGCCCCCCGATTGCCGGGTGGTTTACCGGCCTTAAATAGCGCTGAGGTGCCGAGAAACGAAAACCCCCGACTGTTTTTGAAAAGTCCGCTTTGTATTGTTACCAATATATTTGCTTATCGCTAACGGGCGAGATGTCATGGGATGTTCAGATGCCGCGGGAACATTATGGTTGAATCTCAAGCGCCCCAATGGGATGACGTTTATTGGCCCGCGACGGCTCTACTCAGCGTATATGCGAAAAGTACAGAAGGGTGTGATTTGGTGGGTTTACTATCCAGAAGAGGGTTGCCCAGCGGTAAAATTGCCTCAAACTAACCTGTAGGTGCAGGCGTAAGGTGACAATGCTGCAGGCCGCCTGGTCGGTAATGGGTGTAACCCCAGAATCCTGGCCAGTTTTTATCTTGCGTTGGGCACATCGGGCGTGATTATTTCACCCTGTCGCGAATCCATAAAGCGAACCGAAAATTACGTGCATGTTAGTTTTGCATGGATTTTGCCGGAACCGTTGGCATCCAAATGGGCGGACATAAGCGCAGCAATTATTGGTTTGGTTTTTCTAAGTGGGGGGTTAAACCGATTCTGATTATGGAGGATTAGAAGTTCAGGCTGTCAACGAACAGCCGTTCTGTTTTTACCAGTACTGAGTTGGTGACGCAACCGCCAAGACCAATTAGGATTGGCAATTGGGGGGTGAGTGAATACGAAAATGTAGAAGCCATTGACGCGTGGGCCGTGGGTTGAGGGCCGTTGCGTTTTCTTTATTAGATTGTCAAAAAACGCCAGCTGGACAGCGGCGGCAGTTGTTGACGATGAGTTATCTTTGATTTGAGTTGGTGGCGCGCGAAATGCGATGTGGCGTACAGTTTTGCTAATGTGACTAAAACAAACGTCTTATTTATAGTGATGGGGGATTGTAGTCTGGTTTGGGTGCGGCCCGTTTTAGAGTTGTTAGGCCGAAGCAGCATGGACAAGAAAGGACATTGAGCGGGAGCTTATTAAGAAATATATGAAATGCAGAAAGCACTAGAAGTTCAATGAGCAGGAAGAGGGATCTAGATCATCTATCAGAGAGAAGTTTACCGCTTTTGTATCCCCCCACAGTCTCTTTTTTTTTATAATCAACAAAGATTAACGACAAAGTTGGCTTATATTAATTATCAAAAGACGCCGCTGGAATACTATGTCTGCGCGTTTCTGATTTTTTGTGGGTTAATTTGATTAGTGACAGAGGAGTAGGCCTTCCAATTGAATATTGCTTTGTGTACCCCCCGGGAAAATCTTTAGGTGTTACCTTTTAGTTCATTGAAATCTGGGACGGTTGGAAATTGGCACATTGATTGAACGATTTGAAAGAAAGTCGCGATCTGATTGATTGTTCATTTAAGAGGACTACAAGATCGCGACTCGATTCGAACGATTTCACAAATCAATAAATCCGATTGCATGTGGCTTTCTTAAAAAAGGAGGAAAAATGGTATCAGAATAAGATTAAGCTTGCCCAGCCAGGAAAGAGTGATGTATTGGCGTATTAATTTTGGTTACGTAATTCAAACCAACGGTATAATTTTTCTTTTGTAACGTTATCGCTGGATTTTAAGCAATTTGAACCGTTGAAAGTAAGCCCCGATAGTATCGGGCTTTTAGCGAGTTTTTGTAAAAGCGGAAGGGAAAGAATTTAACATAGGACAAGCCCGCTAGAATCTCGTATTGTTGAAAGATTTCTTTCAGAATTCATGGGTTAGATCGAAAATTCAATTCCCTGATTTTGTTTGCCCAGCATAGGTAGAATTTTGCATAGTCAGGTATGATTTTCATGGCATTCCGGAAAATGACTGATGGTGAAGGAATCACATGGTCTCTAGCTGAACGTCATTTGTTTCGTTTTGACAGATCCGTTTATGAGGAAGTCTGGTCCCCGTTAAAATGAGCTGTCGGAGAATAATTGCCAATATAGTCGCCGTATAAATACTTAGTGATGTCCGTACAATAAAATTGTAGTGCGTAGTCTTCATGGCATGCCAGCGAGATGAGATTCCGTAGGGTAAACCATGCTCTAAATATCGATGGTTTTCGTTATTTCAACGATTTGTATTCAGGGTGATGCGTTTGCCCCGGTATTAGACATGGCTTTTACATGGAAGATCAGTATAGGGTAGATTTTTGTTTGATCGTGTTAAGATTATCTTAGCCACTTCTTTTTATTATTAATATAACATCTCCAAGAAATAATGGTACAAACTGGATGAATACTTTATTTCTTTAGGATAGGTTGCGTTATTAGCATATTTTTCCCTACTAGACCTGAATTTGCTTGTGTAAGTTGCTCTAAAAATCAGGAATCAGTGGGTATATGCCCCATAAAAAACGATCGTTTGCAAAGGTTGATGCCTGTTGGTCATTCTAAGAAGAAGTTGCGGCTTGTATTCGGCTTGATAAGGCGTTTTAATTTTAACTCCATTGTGTGAGTTGAATAATGCAAACAACTGGCAATCCTTGAATTGTCTTGATTGGAGTGGCGCCTTTTCGAGAATTACTTCAATGTTGGAAAGATTAAAATTGGAAACTTTGGTAGCCATTGTTGCATATTTTCGCTCAGTATCGCATATTGGCTATTACTGAACGTGAGAGATTATGTATGTTGAAATAAGCCGGGAGGTTCCACATAGAATCACCAATGGTGGAATCGAATCTGCAGAATAAAAGTCTTGTAAAGTACTGGTTTAATTCGTTATCGCGCATCGTTCTCAAAATCGTTAAGCTTTTTAGACGCCGCTTGATACGTGAAAAAGTGTGCCCCGCATTCAATATAGAATCTTGGCTTTTCCAAACGGCAACCAACGTTTGAGCGAATGAGCGCGACTAGATCGGGAAGGTTTTTTCCAGCAAAATTTGTTCTTCCGATAAACCACTGGATGAAATCTTCACCCATGACGGTCATTTTCATCGTAACACCAAGCGAGTTTGACATATCAAAGATGCTTATTTGGCTTGGTTTAGAGTTGATTGGCGATGCGACCACTAGAGCAGGGAAAGACACGTTTTCCTTAATCCAATCAGCCCAATTGTGGGTCTTGGTTTGCGGCAAATAAATTGATTGTACGGCTATCTAACAATTCACATTATGACGAAAGGTTTATAAAACATAATAGGTGATTTTAGCCTTTGACGTTTCGCTAGATTTTTTTAGACGATAGAGGAGGCTAAGGGTGTTGTCTCGCCCTCGAAGTGGCTTTAATGGCTGATGTTCAAGCATTAAAACCGCCGTTTCATTTTAAAGGTAATAGCCCCTTCGGGTTTACGGTTGATGTACAGAGCTGAATGTTTGATTGGCTAGGCTGCGTCGAAGCTAGTGGCCCGCTGCGCGCCATTCGTTTGCTGAACAATAGGAACGAATGTGTTCGCGCGGTTTGGTTGGCACATCGGCGCCTAGTTTTTAAGAATATTGCTTTTGTGCTCGATGAACGAGCAAATTCGTGCTATTTGTGGCGTATATTGACGCAATGATCCCCAGTTTTGCTCATTTGCCTGGGCTAATTTAGTCGTGTCCAAAATTACACGCTTGGTGAGCGCGATGAAAAGCGCACAGCCTAAATGTAATAGCCAGCTTGAATGGGCTTCTTTTTTGGTACTCTGAACAGAAAAAGCGTGTTTTTTAGTTGAGCCGAAGTTAGCAGGTGGTTTTGAATGTTACGCTTATCTCTGGATCAAGAAATACTTGATCTTTATCGTTGACAGATGATTCCTGTACATCCACTTTTGATGCTTAACTTCTTTGGCGTCTTTAAGTTCGTTGCGTGGCACCGGGTTTGCACAATAATGAGTTGATGTTAGGCAATTGAATGTGGATAAGCTTACTGAGCCTACGTGCTCCAATATTCAATCCGACCCCAGTCAGTGTCTCAGCCTTCTGTAAAGTCAAGTAATTGTCAGGGCGAATACCACATAAGCGAAATTCAGGCTGTGCGCTTTTATGCGATTGGAGGGAAGTGGGATGGTTGATGGCAAATAGGTCAAGACTAATGGTTCATTTTCTTTATTGGCCCGTGATTTTATCAGCAGGATATCAGGTTCATTTTTGGAGTGCCAGATGAACTCGGCAACAACGGCTGTTTGGCTTGCGATAAGTTCAAGCGGCGTGCGATTGTTCTTATTTGGACCTTGCATTTAAGATTAAGCTAACGAAAATCGCTAGTCGGTCATGGCTTCTACTGGTCATGGGTTACATTAAAACAATAGTCGTACCAGTTTTTTGTTGAAGACGAAGCAAGTCCAAAGGCGATTTTTGACCCTAGGCAAGCGTCTAAGTTAGACAGTGTTCGTCAATAGAATTTTAATGTTTGGTTGACGAACTATGGCAGCGGCAATCCGCAAACGTTGGCGTTGTACGCTGGAACAATTCTTTTGGTTTTACGGTTCAAGTAGGTGGATCAAGCTGCAACGAGGCAGAAACAGAACGTACTTTTTTCTTGAATTTCCATTAATTTGGTATTTTCGCAAAGGGCGAAGCGAAACGAGGTTATCGGACGTCATGTTGTGGGTATAACGACGTAGGATTGGAACACAAGTTGCCAGTGGCACGTTTTGAAGAGCAGTTTCGGAATGTATCGACCCGTCCCATAGTTTCAATATTCCGCATTACTGGATTTCAAGACTTGCGATGTACGAATAGAAGCGATTTAACCACACCAGATGGTCCAACAAAAGGGACCACGAATTCACCTTCAGGTAATGGATAAGATTGATACTCGAAGTGGTGGGTAGCTGGTCGTCAATGTTTTTGGTAAATCTGTAAATCTTTAAATATGTATGTGAGCTTCCTAATAATTATTTACCCGGGCCGAATGTAAGGCTGATGAACAATTGGTTTGACAGAAAACAACCAAAATGACGATGGGAGCCAACAGCTAATGTCGATTTGCAGCAGCAGTTTTTGCCCAAATAGCATTAGGGGCTGAGTTACGAAGCATCATTGCGGTTAGCGGTGCCGGCTTCGACGCCCCGGTTTTAAATTAAGTGGACCCAAAATGCTTCGTCCAACAAAGAGATAGACAAAAAGGTTTTGGTTTGTTTTTGATGAAAATGGCGCCCACAGAAGCCCCGTTAAAACACTTTAACAACTTCGTCCCAAGAGTGAGCTCCGTCATTCTTGCGGTTCTTAGGAATTGTCTTTTGGTAAATCTTGAAGTAGGAAAAAGAAAATCATACAACAATAGGCAAGTTCATTAGATGTAAAAAATAATATCAAAGCAAGGCGAGAATCGAAGTAAATCCATTAATCTCTGCATAAGATGTAAGATAGGGAAATAATACACCAGCTGAAGCATTTTGGTTGAAAGCGATCCATAGCAAATGTCTTTTAGTACGTTTGCTGGAAAAATGTGGCCATTCCGAGTAAGGCTGGAATGGCGATTATTCCCAGTGCAGAATCGTCGCACAAAGGATGGTGACGAACGGAATTTCCATTGGCATGATGAATATAAGTCACTTCGTTCACTGAACAATTCTTGAGTTTATTCCAGGTGGGTGTGGGTCAAAGAAAAGTTTAGGGGCGGAATTGAAAATTGCCTGTTACTCTGTTTGACGAGGTTGATAAAACATCCAAAAAAATGGGGAAAAATGAACACAAGTGCAGTCATGTTAATTAGGCCAGTCATATGGTTTTGAGTTTTACGTGGTTGATTAGAGTATCGTATTTACCTAACACCGTTAGGTTTTTGACAACCCTCCCGGCACGATTAGAAAGAAAGGCGGACGATATTTGGCAAGCCAATACTGCAAACAAACCACGCGAAGCAGGAAGCCACACCAACGTCATATGTTGAAGAAAGGCTTGGTTATAAATTAAAGGGAGGCTAAGTTTGTTGCTGTCATATCTGGACCCACCCGCCAGTAGAACCAAAAAATATCGGCAAAAACGGCAGTTAGAAAAATAGTTTCATCATGCATCACAACCCGCCAATTTAGGGGTGCTAGGGTGTGGGAATAGTTAGGTATCGGAATATGTGAAGCTGTTTTTGCGCCAATCATTTTGAGCGCTTCTTTCTGTCGGTGTCTTGGGACTGTAGGCTGTCAACAAAAACCAGGAATAGGCAAAGGGGGAAAAAGCCATTGCCAGCTCCACCAGATAATGAACGGGGAATAGAGGGTAACGAAGATAGCCAGTCGAATAGGTTCAAACCCAATGGACTGTGATATCCCAAGCAAAAAGCCGTTAAACCGGGATTCAATCATCTATTGTTTTTTCCCAGATTAAGGCATTAACCGGTTGGATGATTTTTAAAGAAAGGAGAGGATTAACCATTTAAGGGCAAGATGCCTGTCCGAAAGAAAGTTTAGTCAATTCAAGGGGCGGATTATAAATATGACCGGCCTAATAAAGGGTTGATTGAGATGAAGTAATGGGACAGTTTAAGCCCCAGTAATCAATTATTGGGGGCTACGAGGAATAAAAACCCAGGATCCCCCGGTGGAATTAAAGGGGGAATCACCCAAAAGAGTTTCTGCCCAAAAAAAACGGGGGGGACGGAAAAAGTAAGTTATTTCGGGAATCTCTTCTTA
>Ga0163217_1011287_pt1 | contig 12245 bp, 7 predicted proteins | sample SynspAceP_FD_185933 | JGI IMG/M metagenome (GOLD analysis project Ga0163217, IMG submission 185933) | Saline lake microbial communities from Ace Lake in Antarctica - Synechococcus sp. Ace-P (PacBio error correction) | ecosystem: Environmental > Aquatic > Non-marine Saline and Alkaline > Saline ... | reverse complement strand
AGGGTGTTGAAACCGCTAACCCCATGGTAGGCGGGGCCGATTCCACTGCCTTTTAACGGTTAACGGGCAAAACAGTTCGGCACCTGCTCCTTTACACAGAAACGCGTGTGGCGCTTTGAACAGTTAAAGGTGTTATAGGTTTACTAAAGCCACCTCGTCAAATTCGAGTGAATTTTCGATACCCTCTTTAAACGCGGGTAGGGCAATTTTTCATTTCCGCTCTCGCTCAAAAGAAAAACACTGAAAGTGACAAAAGGAAGATAAAATTATCACAATACGTCAGTTCTAGTGCTCATGAAAGAGGGACGTATGATACTTCGACAAGCTCACGCAGAACTATCGAGACCTTTGGTACACGCTCTACCTTTTAGACTGACCGTAATTATTTTGATAGGCAGGCATCTAGCTGGCGTCTCCTTCAACACGTTTTTACAATTTTCCGGTACTGGTAATGTCTGTGCTCCCTTGTTTTTTCCAAGATCTTGGCCATCTTAAGTAAAACAGCGCCCATGCGGGTAGGCGGATCAAAGAGCATCTACCAATCTTTGCCCGAGGTAAAGATGATCAACGTAGTTTCCGTCCTAGGTTTTACCCAATTTTAGGGCTTTGACCGCAAGCAGTCATTCGGGCGTCGCTCAGGCTTGCTCATTCTTAATAGAATGATGGGTTTACCGCAGGGCAAATTAGAGTTGGGGAGCTAACCCCATCTCGTATTTTTCCATTTTAGTAGGTTTCGATAAAAAATTGAAGCACCTCGATCATGTACGTTTCCAACGGCTTTATAGCGTAGCTCTAAAATCAAGCCTCTCGCTGTGGTTTCCGGAAACCAATTTTCCGTTTAAAATGTTCAGTTCGCTCACCGCCCATATTTTCATCAATATACATAGTATCTTCTTGTTCCATGTTCATGACATACTTTTGATTGCATCTCCAGGTATATGAGAAGTTCGCTGGGCGTATTGCTATGCGGGTGTATGTGATAGAAATGTTTTTCCATCACGCTTAAAATCCATCTGTATTCTTTATCTAAGAGTTCGTTAAGTAAGCTTCTCGTTCTCTCTTAGGGTTATGGCTTCCCGTTTACGGTACAGCACACGCCTTTTTATATTTTCCGGTAACTCCGCGATATCGCAATAAATTAGCGGCTACGTATAGGATTGTCTCGTTAGAAAATTCACAGCCCACGGCAAGGTCTTGGTTTTATAAACAATCTCTTCTCGCAGAGAGTTAAAGCCCAAAGTGAGAAGGGTATTGATTCTCCATAACATGTCATTGAACAATCACCCGTAGTGGTGCGGTTGGTTAAATTAGGCAGTACTGCATTTTTTTTACGGAGCGGCTCCATCTTCTCCATGGAAATCCCTCGTAAAACATTCTCCCAAGCCGCAAAGCTATCTGGAACAGTTTGACGGACTCCTTGAAAAGATTTCGGCGAAGGTAAAGTCCATTCAATGTTTTCGATCTTGTTTTTATACCTTAGATATCTCTCTCAGTAAAAAAAAGCTAAAAAAATTTTGAGATTAGCTAGAATTGCCGAATAATAGCTGATTGTTGGCACACCGTAAGTTGTCGCGCGCTCGTTTTAGAATTTTATTTTCTTACTCTTGAAGCACTGTCTTTCATCATTAAGGTTGCTCTATCAACCAGTGGTTTCCGGGTCTTTCGATAAATGGTTTCACATGTTTTGAAGTTTTTCCCACTTCCCCTACATGGTTGCTAGAACGCTGTAAACAGCCACGTGATGCCTCTCTCTTTTTCGATTAAACGATGGGCGCACGGTCTGCTTCCCGAAAACGGCAGTAATGTGAGAGAGAATGACGTTCAAAGGACAAGGCGTAATAGCGTTGACTGCGTTCATCGATAGCATCAGGATTGATGTTTAACTGGTTATATGGGCTTTTTCTTTTCTTCCTCCGCTTTGTCCTTTTTCATTTCCTTGTCGTCTTGTCGTCATCCTTTTCCTTTTTTCTTCTTATTTGAACTAATGTCTCTCTACTTTTATAGGGTAAGCGACTTTTATTTTATCTAACGTGCGATTTCTAGTGCTGGTTAAAAATTTTTTTTTTTTTTTTCTTGTGATTCCGTTCTAGACAAGGGTTAAGGCTGGGCTGGTTCAAAGTTAAAGCCATCAATGGGTAGTATTTGTGTGCATCGGGGAGCCAAAAAGGATCAGTTTTCCGGTTTAGGTAATCGCCCGGATACAACAGATTATGGTGATGTTTGCCGGATTTAAATTTTTTTGTGTGAATGAAAAGGGATAAACGGAAGACACTAATGAAACCTCCCCGATTTTGCATCAAAAAATTTAACGGCATCGTTGCCTAGCTATAAATGGCAATGTAATTTTCATTGCCCCGAGAGTGGGTTTGTGGGGCTGGTCAGCTCATAATAAAACTTATTGATATGTGGTTGTTTTTTTCTGATCAATTACTTTTTAAGTGTCCTTCAATGTTAATAATAGGTATGGCGCCCCAAATTCATCTTTTGCACGAATAAGGATGTACTCACTTTAAATTTGGGACAAAACTCTAACAGGCGCAAGTTTCATCCCTTTCCGCTAAGCTTTAGGGCCTTTTCGTCATTTGTGAATGGTCTGGATTCCAAAACCAATCGGTTTACGCTTTGGTGTTTTAGCTTGCCGTTTAGTAAGTCTTTTGGAGTCATCTGTTTGTCTTCTCGGGCGTCTATGACTCTCATACAAAGCGGGCACAACATTTAATGCTAAAACAGTTGATAGCCTTTATAGAGATACGGTTTTGCTGTCACTAAAACAAAAGGTATTATTGTTAAAATCTCTTATCTACTCAGTTAATTTCTTAAGCAAATCGCGCTGCTGCTTGAATTCCATGGGGTTAGGAATATGTGAAAAATGCAGTGTGTCCCCCCTTTTTACTTATTTTGTTTAAACGGACACTGCAACTTTCCATCCTTTTTTGCATAACTTCGAATACGACCTTTAGTTGTTGCCTTCCTGTTTTTGAAACAAATAAGCAAGGTGTTATGAAGTTTGCGCACAGTTTTATATGTTGGCAGAACGGAACAATTACTGATGTTTGGTCCCTATTGTACTTAAAATCCTGTGATTCTTTGTACAGCAGTGGCTGCTTCTCCCTGTGATTTTGAGGGGATATTTGGATAAGTGCGGTTTTGAGTTCGCATCATTGTAGCCGTAACTGATTAATCTTTCCCAAAGACCACCAGTTCCACGTTGGCACTAGTTCAACCTTGAGCGGGGCAGGCATAGACGTGTTCAAATTTGGTGCGTGGTGTTGCCGAATAGTTATGGCACATTGACCAGACTCATACAGGTTTATTTGATTGCCCATTATTCCCACCATCGAGACATACAAAAGAGAGGTTTCCGTTTCTTCTAAGTAGCCCCATAGATTTTACCCGCTAGTTTGAGTATTCTTATAGCTTTTGTTTTAGGCGTTAAGGCTAGGTTTTATATCGGGATTATAGCGCCTTATAAGAGTTTGCGATTGCGTAAAATGTTGGTTCCCAACTTTCATTCAAAAAAATACTTCTTCGTCTTGGATGGATGGCAATATTGGCCACCCGTATTAAAAAGTTTTTCAAACAACGTTTGGGTACCACCATTAACAGCCTCCTACCCGAATAAGCGGTTCGTTCGTGATGAGGTAAAATAGAGCTAGTTTTTGGAATTCAATGCCCAGCTATTACCATGTGTCTTCTCTGCATTTGAGGTAAGTTGGATACTGCCCCTTTCCTATGGGATTCAAGAGGCTCTGTTGCCAATTGGAGCACTGAAGGCCACCATTTGCCGTCTGGGGAATCGGGGAGGTCTCGCTTTCCCACTCCATGGCTGTTTTCGTACGCGGTACGCTGTTGCGGAACACTCAAGATCGGTATCATAGCTAAAAAACAATGGTTTTTTGATCGGGACTCTACGTTGCGTCCTTAAAAATAGGCTTCTTGCGCTTGTGGAGTGTTGCTAACAAGGAACGAATAAAAGAACATAGGGAATGGTTTTCAAATTACAATGGTTGGATTTTTTAAGAAGATGAAAGATTTACATAGTACCGAGCTTAATAGGTTTGCTTGGGTTTTTGTTGTAGGGGGTTTGGGCCCGTAACTATACCTTTTTATGAATAGATGGGCCTCATTTAAGGCGCTTAGACACATCAAGGTTAATCCACTTTCCAAAACCGCTTTAGATTCTCGATACTTAATTTATTCTTAGCACTTTAAAATTCAAGTGACTCTCTCCCCCGCTTTTCTATCTTAACTTATGAAGTGCGGCATCGTCGGACTCATTCTTCATTAAGTCTAGTATTTGTTAGATCCTAACTGTTCCTATGAACCGAGTTGCGTTTTATACCCTACAGCCTATTCTGGTATTCGTCTTTTGTGCCTTGTGTTTGCAGCTGTGCTGCAGAAACGAAAGTTGAGAACGATTCAACTAACCGCATCGGCGAGCAAAAAATTTTACACACAGCTCCTAGAACAAATTCACATACTCGTGTACTCAAGAGCGATGACGTGTATCGCAAAATTACGACTACGCGCACGCGTGCTTTGTACCATACAAGTTAGAAACCCAAGTACACCTCGCAGAAATTGATTTGGTTTTGCGTTACACGCTTAAACAAGGCGTAGTGCTCTACTTCAGGTAATGTTTTTCGCACCGCTGAGAAGCGTTGTTTGTTACAAAGCTATTTCGTTTACCAAGGCAAACAAAACAAGTCTGTTGGGGGTGCAAGGGCATGTAAGTTAACTGTTGCGTTTATGGTGTGGGCCCCGGTGTTCCGAAATAAGAAACATGAGATACCCGTCACAGTGGATCGGGAGGCCTGCTAAGAACGAACGCTTTTGCCAATGAGCCTACTGCGTAGTGAGAACTTGCGCTCCAGATTCTTCTTGGCCTTAAAATTGATCGTTTGTTCTCGACACGGTTTTAAAGCTGAGCGAAGCAATTTACCAAATTATTTCCCAGACTAAAACCTGATGAGGGTAATTTACAAACCGCTGGTCATTCCCCCTGCGTGGGAAAAACGAAATAATAACCCCATAAAGAGACACCCCTCGCATCGGCCCGGAACGCGGATTTTGTTGGGACCACCCGTGTCGCAACGGAATTCGGCTTTTGCCGCTTTTTGGCTAATCTAGAGTTCCAGATATCAAAGCCCGGGTAGTATCATGCGACCCCTATTTTGGCAAGAGAATTTTACGATTACAGAATGCCCGGGTGCAAAGCCCAAAGTGCTTACCAATTTAAAGCTCCAACTTGCCACCATTCCCTCTCCGAAAGAACTTAAAACCTAAGCCGTAATAGTTTCCGCAATTGCCAACCCGTCATCAATTAATGGTGCTTGCAGAAATCCTGAGCGAAACAGGCTTCTAATTTATAAAAATGATTTTAGGCCTACGTTCAAAAACTTGGGAATCTATAAAACGAATATTGATTCATTTTATAACCACGAGATTGCCCGACACAGATTTTACCCCTGATTTGTGTTCCATTTCTTATGGATGCAGCATGGCCGGGTCTCGTTAAATTATATTATTGTGTTCGGCTTTTCTTATTGTGATGGAATGGTCGAGATAGAAGAGGCCCTGGGTGTGAAAGTTATCTGTCGGCCCCAACCCCACCTTAAAGGACCTATGTTAAAGCCGAGAGCCAAAATAGTATTTGGTATAAAGGGCCCGACCAAACTTCTGCCGGGAAATAGTGTACCGTCTGCTAGTGGAGATTGCTGGACATAATGTTATGAACTTTTTGGTTCTGCCATAAACGAAGTATGATTTAATTGGTTGCTACCAGAAACTGAGCAACCGTTTGTAATGAGAATGGTATTGTTTTTAGCAGCCTCGGACGTTTATAAAAAACTGAATAAACATTCGGAGATTTCCGCCATAATCGATTAGTTAACGTAGTGGCGGCCTTTTGTCCTTGCTATTTTGGCATTGAACAGATAGTAGGGTGGATTCTGTAGTCCTAGTTAATCCTAATCTAGTCGGTACATCATTGACAGGCATCTAAATTTGGTCCCTAGGTCGTCGTATGGCTTAATACTTTGGACAATTGTGCCCAATGTAGCCTTTAAAAACTCACGATGGAGAATTGTTACCATCCTTCATGAATTAAAAAGCTGCGCAGCCAAGAGACCAATAGAAAATAACACTAGAGGTGAACGAGCGAGTTTTTGTGGAATTACCGGGTCAGATGGATGATGCGATAGATTTAGGCTATAATTAATAAAACCCAATGGTGTTTAAGATTAGTCTCAGCACATTTTAAACAGTTTGCAAATAACGGTAGTCATTATATGTTATAAAGTTTGTGCCGCCCGTTTTACCAATTAAACATTTAAAAAATGTTTGAAGCATGTTATATTACGATTATTTAAATGTAAATGTAAAGTCTCAAGTCACGATAGTAATGCAATAAAGATTGAAAATTAAAGGTTCCGGGATCATTGGAAAGGAGTCGCCCACTATTAGCCACTTGGCAATCAAATCAACAACATTAAATTTAATGTCCGTTAAGGATTAGGAATCATCCTCGGATTATACGAATTAGCGGAAGTACGAAACTAGTATAAGTTTAGATATTAACGTAATATTTTTTATGTACTCTTAATTTAAATTATTGCATATACTATAGCAAATAAGTGATTTACAGATTTAATAAAACCTGCCAATTCCATTTTGTTGAGCCGAATCGCCTATTCTGCTCACTTACATGAAGTCGGAGGGATGCGGCTTCACCAGACAGTAATATAAATTTCTCTCCGCCCAATAAAGGCCATCTAGGTTGGTCGAACAGCCGCGACTTTTGACGAGATATTAACTGTAGCAAAAAGAAAGCAAGAATAAAGATGCCTGAAAATTACAGTAATGCCACTTAAAAATTAAGTCAGCGCCTGTGTATTGTCGGTTTTTATAGATCTTCCAAGACTAAAACAATTGGAAGTTCCCACCCATATACAACGAAGAATATAGAAGGAGAAGGACCTTGTCACCGTGCGTCCTGTCCAAGATTGTCTCCCACCACCATAAATATTCGTAATTAAAATAAAGAAAATGGTTAAGCCCCTTATATTCCAGTTAGTGTTGCACTCCCTTGTGGTGCCCTTATCTTTGCAAGACATCGGAGTTAACAAGAAATGGCACATCATTTCACTTTTTGCTTGTTTAGCTGCCTTTACCTTACACATTAATCGGAGTTCTGAGCTGTTTAAGTATCTTGCTAAATTTGACGGCATTGAAATAGTACTGGCGCCAAATAATCCGGCCTCTAAAACCTAAGTAGTAAGGAAATAATCCTTTATTCATATAGAGAATATAAACCCACTTGCATAGTTTTCAAATTTATATGGTTATAGATTCATAAAATTACTGGGTCTAAAATGAGACGCCGATAAACGCTATTCTGAGTAGTCTGTAGAGAAATACGAAAAGCATTATAGACTCTAAAGAGCCCCACAATTTAATATAACTGAACCGATCACCAAAGAGGATATAAGAAAGTTAAGGACATTCTTATATGCCAATTGCATTGTATTCGGCTATTTTCTACATTTTAGACATTAATAGAAGATTAGTTATTGAGACGATTTCAAAACGGACCGTTCTCTCTAATCATTTTAGTCGCCCTGAGTCTTTCGGTTTTTTTATCGTGAAACGCTTTTCAGTTACATATGTTCTATATATTTGGGTGCTCAAACGAGTGTGTCTCTTATAACTTGGGCCAAGTTTATTCTGACTTCTAATAGTTTTGCATACTATGTATAAGTCTTAAATCAGTGACTATAATTTAGCCCTCTTTGACATTCTAGCGAGCTCAAGTTCTTCCATATTAAAATCACCTATATAGGGCTGACAAAGTTACATACATCGTGTACATATGGAAGATTCGTTTAGTCATTCTTTGATTTGACTTCTTACGCTCTTATTTTCATCAATTTTAAAGGCGCCGTTGCCCATTTGTTTCCCCCGATGTTGCGCCTGAGTTATTCAAATTTAACGTGAGAACCTGTAGCTCTCCGACTTTGTATTTTTGAACCCTATCTAAAGGGAACGTATAGAGATAGAAGGTTACACAACTATACATTGTGTAGTCAATACCTTGTTGAAACTTGTCTGGACATTCCGCGTTAATTGTTATCTATCGCGGAGCCAAATACCTTAAGTCAGAGAAGGTATTCTTGGACCACCTGTCGTGTTTCTTCCTCTATGACTTATCATGCGTAAAAGAGTGGGACGATGTAACACATAAGATGGTTCTACGAGTTTTCCTAAAAAGCTAAACGGTTTTTTCGCGAAAATTCCTGCCTTACCTAATGATAACTAGTATTACTAATGCTAGTTTGTTCCGTGTATGTTCTCCATATTCATTTAATACGACCTCGAGACTTCTATTTTAGTAAGGTTACGATTGGATTAGTTTCTTTTTTTTTTTGGCCCTTAATGTGTGAAACCCCTCAAGCAATTTAATCTGTCGTCAAACAGCTTCTTTGAACCTGGATTAAATCCGCAATCCGATTTTTAAAAAAATGTTCATTATGGACACCAGAATTGTATCCCCAATCGTTATTTCTTCGATGTCCCCAATTCTGGGAGTATTATTATATTTGTGTACAATGACTGAGCATTTTCAGTGTAATAGTCCTCCTATAGCTAGAATAACAGGAGTCGATTGCCCATGGAACGCTAAGAGAAGGAGCAGACCCAGTTATTTGTAATGCGAATCAAACGTTGTACACTCCATTTTAGAGACGAATCATTATCCTTACCCTAATCTTCTTTTATTGTAGGAAATGAGACGACATAGGAGTATTTGTCCGGCTACCCGCTAACTAGCACCATTACTATGATCCATAATTTAAAGTATTCGATTTATCCTCCGAAGCTAACATTTGTCTAGATGCAGGTAATGCTCGGTTTATTCCGTAGGCTTTAAAGGGCCATAGTACTTCAGTGACTTGATAAAGATTAGGACATTTTAAGTATGGTATACAATGATCCGACCTACTTTTTTCTCCAAGATAAAGTGGTATTTTTAATTTTTTTTACAAGAAAATTGGAAAGAGTGTTACGTTCTTTAAAGTGTCCCTCCTGACCATATTATAATAGATAGGCCCAACCCCTCAACTGTATACCAGTATCCAGCCTTCAATTTAAATGAGCAATGACAGTTAATGGTCAAATTAGATATCTACATTGATAGTTTTGTCCTGATGCTGACTTACCCTTAAAATCACTTAAACAGAACCTTGCTGCCACCACTATTCCTGGTTGTTACATGGAGGGATCATCGACGTTATAACAAAGATTGGCTTGAAAATTTGAATGTTGAATTTTCAAACCCGATGTGGACACACAAAATGCAACTAGTATTTTGAAATATGCCGTTCTTCTATACCAAAGAGTATTCCCTCCTGGCGCCCAAATTATCATCAAGGCGTAAGCTATTTACTAGATATTATGGTAAGCGAGGGGATTCACACGCTTGGCCTGTACTTAATGATTTTTAGACACGAATTAAGAAAGTACTTCCTCGTACCCCCTACAATGGAAATAAAAATAAAATAATTTCATTTAGTGACATACATTCTGGCCATTAAATCATCCAGTTATTAGGAATAAATACCCAATTGCAAAACCAAGATTAACCGCTTTTAGAATTAATTGATTTTTTTCCTCAAGAATGAGCAATGCATTGTATTTAGTGGCCACCGTTGAGGGTTAAATTATATAATTTAGGATACCCTGCCCTTTGGATTGACGCGTATAGCATATATAGAAAAAAGGTAATGTAGAAAATAGCGCTGAGGTAATTGTATGTGCGAGATTGCAAAAATTTTTTTTTATGATAAATTGAATGCGTGTCGAATACCCCGAAGATCTTTAGAAATTAGTATGTAAAATCTAAGAAACTTAAAAAATAGGCGTGAGGGTTTATTAAAAGAAGTGCTGCGATCGATAATCTAAAAATATAGAGAATCATTAAGTCTTATACAATAACGTTGGACTTTCAAGGCTGAGTGTAAATGGTTCGCGAAAACTGGGAAATTGAAGCGATTCAATGATTTTATAGCATGGCTGAAAAGTGGAAGACCTGCGCATTTGCATCAAGATAATAAGCCAATAACAAATTCATGAGGCATTTTGATATTTCAAGGTAGAAAAAAGCAACAGCACAACCGGGAACAGAGGGTATGTTACAGTTATGCATGACCATTGGCGTGAAAATTGAGAGCCCATCATCGATAATTGCGTAATCGCGGTTTGGCAACTATAAAACTTAAGAGCCACTAACCGAGAAATTTTTTCTGGTGGGAAACCGGGTGACTGTCGTACGATAAGTCGTGCTTTCTCGTTAAGCAAGAAAAAAACCTAAATTGTTTTCATGGATATACTAATGGATCAGTAGAATGGGGTGAGTGCGTTAGCCAATGCACTAAGCATAGGAATAATATATCTATTGTCCGATATGATAAGATTTATTTATGTATTGTTTGTATATAATAACCCATGTGACTTGAATTTCCTCCCCTAATAATGATTATTGATTTACCCCAAGACCTAATTAATTGCGCACCCATCGTTGGCTATTGGAGAATAATATAGACCGCTCTAACTGTATTGTTACTAAGACTGTGGTTTTAATAGCTTTTTCCCTTGTATGGTATTTACTGTTTATCCCTATAATTCTATAAGATAGGTTTAAGCCCTTTTTTGGCCCCGTACCATGTTCCCCCCTTTTAGCGCCTTTTCACTTCCGTGTCTTATTTTCCAGACTTCCACGATTAATTGTAACAGAATTGTATGTGGTACAATTATCTTTTAAAAAAGGGTTAGTGCAATTCTTGAGAATGTAAGCGGTTGTAAAATAATGTAAAAGCACCGCGTGACCAATCATCGGCAAACGACGCGCCAACTCTGGTTAATTGCCCACTTGGGAAGCTATTTCAATTAGCCTTCATTACAATTTCAATATAAAAGTATGAGAAAGTTATTATTTATCTATAGGAATTGGACTATTGGTTTTTACATTACCATCGTGAATGTTATTTTTACAATTGGCGACTCACACGTCCATTTTTTTTCGGATTTTGAATGAATTATTTGGTATATCGTGTTATTTGGCTTCTTGACATTGGTTTGTTCAGTATATTCTAAAGGTTTTCTCAAACGGAAATCTAGAAAAAGTTTAAAAGGAAGGATGTATTTAAAATGTAATTGTCAAAGTGAGGTATTATACTCACCAACCCTTTATACCTCCAATGAAAGCGAAATTAACACGCTGATAATTCATTCTCTTGTGTGTTCATAAAGCCTTGCTTCTGTACCACAGACCAGACACCGTAACAGGTTGCAACTCAATAAGTTTTGTTGCCGTATTTGGTCGCCTAAATACCTTGTCTAACCACTTAGTTTATTCAGAACGATTGCTAAATTTTAAGGCCACAACGGTACTCTTTTGAAGTATGCCTAGTTTCACAAGACGCCTGAAAATTGGTATTTACCGAAACTATTGCCATGGCCAATGGAAACGTCGAGATACACCATTTTTAAGTTATTTAGATGGTGTAAACATGCGGCTGTCCTGTGCTGATCTTGTAGTTCCAGAGATAGCACGGATTCAAGAATGAGGTATGCCTATTTACGGCACCAACGGTTTATATTTTTGTCTTAGTAACTCAAGATAAGAGGACAGAATAAGTGCTGCATCACATCATTTATCATCCCGACAAGGCTATTTGTGATTTGACGGTGTAGTATTTACCGCAAGTGGTGGCATATCACCCAGACACTATTCCAAGCCAGAGCCTTTCCGTTAACCACTCACAAGATATCATCTATAGAGCCAAAGGTTCTGCTACTATTATCAAAATGCAAACCCCAGTCGAAGCCTAGTTAATGCGTCCTGATTGAACACAGCGCACAAAGTAACGCGAACACTTTTAGATGAGTACTGTTGGAATGTTAAGGCACAACACTAGGGAATTCTTTCTCATAGGATTTTATTATAGGGCAGCCATGTGATATCTCTATTTTTTTAGCCAATTGGCCGTTTTTCACACAATATTTAAAGAGAATCCTTAACGACCTATCGAGGTTTTGGGTTTCGTAAGTGACTTTTGAGTAACTAGTAGCTTATTGATATTTCTAGTTCAATCGGTCAGTCAACCGCCTGTTCCGACCACCTATGAGCTACTCCTAATCTATTGAATAAGGCGCATATACTTAATAAACACGCGGGGACCATAGTGGGG
>Ga0163217_1085515_pt1 | contig 12246 bp, 13 predicted proteins | sample SynspAceP_FD_185933 | JGI IMG/M metagenome (GOLD analysis project Ga0163217, IMG submission 185933) | Saline lake microbial communities from Ace Lake in Antarctica - Synechococcus sp. Ace-P (PacBio error correction) | ecosystem: Environmental > Aquatic > Non-marine Saline and Alkaline > Saline ... | reverse complement strand
CTGGCCAATTTCAACCTTTCAAAGGCGAGATTGCTGTTGTTTCTATAGGCGCGGTCCGAAAAATGCTCTTTGTGAATCTCGTCTTCTTGGACCAAGCCAACCTTTTTGCCGCGGAAGAGACCAAAATCCATAAAACCGTTTGGGCCACAAACATACAGGTTGTGTTTTGGTTCACCCCGGCCATCAAGAAGTGCTTTCTGAAAAAGACACAGTCTTCCACCGTCGAAATAAAATACATTTTATCGACAAACGACTGTGTTTGTTGAAATGTGATCATAAAGGCGGTTTCTTTCGAGGCGCTCGACTGAAATAATGCAAGAAAAATTGTTTGTCCCTTTGCTGTTGCAAATGCTCTGCCATGATAATAATTGCGTTTGATGCCAATTCCCCCAGCTATCAACATTATAGGATGGAGATTTCATCATTTAAAGTTCGAACAGGTTTCTTGGTTTGGAGATGCTTAACAATATCGCCTTTTATTCAGACGGTCATGCATAGTTTCAATTGAACCACCACGAGAGCTTTTGCGGGTCTTTTAACACCGCCAATTTTGTAGCTATTGGATTTGTTTTGAATCGTGTGTAGACGGAATATGTCGAACAATTACCGTCACTGATTTTCACATCTATGTCGTGACCCGGACTGGCGTTCTGGGATGTGAGGAATGGTTTGTGCTGGCTTGGAGTTTCGAAGCTGACGATTATCGTCAGCTTCGATGTGTTTTTATTTATTATTAAGAACGTCCATCATATCCAAAATGCCTTGTTATTTTTAAAGGTGGCTTTTGTGATTACTATAGCTCCAATTTAGATGTGTTGTCACAAAAATTACAGTTGATATATGTCAACTATATTCATCGTTGAATAATATGTATTATGCATGAGGTTTTATGCAGTAAACATTTGCGTAATCGAGGTGGAATGGAGCGTGAGACGGCCTGAGGGTACTTCGCGATAGCTTCTTTTTCAAGATTAAAGGTAAGGTTCAGAAGGGCGTGTTTTTTTTAACGGTGGGCGTAGTCATTAACGCTTGTTACGCGTTCACTTAAAAGCGATTTGAGCAATTTTATTAAGTATCTATTTCTTTTTTTAGAAAAGCCTTCGAGTAAACAAAATTTTTCTCTCGGGCAATGGCCACTTTCAAAAAATTCATCATGAAGTACCCTGCCTTGTTCAGTCATCCAAACCGGATAGAGCGCGAGCTGTTTCTTCGTGTCTTACACTGAACAAACGTATTGCTCTTTCCTTAAAAGCTTTAGAGAACGACTTATTCCAGCTTTATCCAAACCAAAAACATGGCACATAGCGATTGCGTTGATGCCATTTTCTACGGCGAGCCAACGCCAGCCAGGCTCCATTCAACAATGCCACGTTAAAACAGTCTCGGTAAACAGAGGAAAGCGCCAGGGACAACTTATTGGCTAGAAAAAGCTGACAAGTGCAGGGACGTTGCGCTGTAGATAAGCGCAGGTGCATCTTTTATGTTTGCTTCGTTTGACAGCTATAAGTACTTCATTAAAAATAGATTGAACGTCATGTTCACTGGCTGTGAATATGAGGAAAAAGGCAGACCATTTTCCTTTCATATTCAACGTATTAGCTGAATGGTATATAACGATTGACTATTTGACAAGAGATCAATTGACCTTATAGGTACGGTTTTCATTATTCCCCATAACTGTATACGGACTTATTCGGTTTCAATCGTCTTGAGGCTTGGTCATCGCAGATATTTCCATGCCATTCGGGCTTTGGAGGCCGAAACAAATATATAGAGAAGAGCGCTTTCCGTCAATTTTTGTATCCAGCGTGCCGATGCGATAAACGCAGTAATCGCATATGTGGTCGACGACTATAAAAGCGGCGAAGCACATTGTTTGCAAAAGCACGAAAAACATCGGGTGTGACTCGTATTTCCGCCAGTAACTCTTTTGCCTTTCAAAAGAACAAATGCCGTGCGTGACAAAGCGGCATTGGCGCAAAGGCGGAGCCATGGCTTTGGCGGCATTTTTGACAATTGTACCACTGCATGATGTTCACCCAGTTCGCCGCGTTATTCTCGTATTGAATGCATGCATAAACAGCTGCCTGATAACATAAGGTTTCTTCCTGATTATTTGTGTGTTTTCGCGAATTTTAAAGGTGCGTTTTCAGTTCGCTAAAGTAACACTGATTATTACGTTTGTAAACAACCTTGCTTTGTATGCGTGGGTTGCAAAAATCCGTGTTTATATTTGCACGTAGCCGTGCTATTTCGTATATTGGCTCATCCATTTAGTTTGCTTGAATTTCATTAAGTTGGGGCTGGTTACCACTGGATGAAGACCATTAGATATCAATAAATTATTTAAGGAAGCCAGGTGTGAGCCCCAAGACATTTGATCAATATTTAAACAAGGCGTTAAGCGATTCATTATCAAATTGATGTTTAGATTCGAATAAAAAGCCATATTCACGTTGTGATTGCCGACATTTTCTGGTTTGAGTGATTTTGAAAAAAAAAAGCGTCGCGGATCAGATCCGGCAGCGTTTATGGGCTTCTCAAGTGACGCGATTGACTTATCGGCCAAGACCAGAACCCTGTGGGCTGGATGAAAAGCGGGCAAAAAAATGGCGGGCGTTGTTGGCAGGGAAAGCAGAGCCTTTGCACGCGCTGCAACATTCAGCTCACACAGTCTGCTTGCCGATGGCATGCAGACTAAAAACCATTCGTTCATGTGGTTTCTGTTTAGGCGGACGCTTGGCGTTAGGAAGCTGGATTGCATTTTGAGGGCAGGCGCAGGTGCCCGGCGAGTTTTCCATGGGTTGATAGCTTTTCGCGCCAATCAGAAGACAAAGCCAATACCAAGGCCAAACGATTGGTGATTGAACGGACATCAAGACCCATTAGCTGCCAGAAAGGCGGTGCCACAAAGAAGCAAAACGCGTATGGGACGAGCTTAGGAATGGATTTTCCAGTTTGTGGATTTCAGTAAAAACACCGTGCATGGTCATTTATGTTGCCAAGCGCGACAACCCTGATCACGAGAGCCATTATAATCCCGCTGGTCGCGCAGCGCTCGTATCTTTATTTAGCAAATTTCTTAGAAGAGTTGTTAGGCTTTTTTCATGAGGTCTTAAGCAACAAAAAGCCCGTTAGTCGTTGGCTTGGATTATGAATCAATCTAGCACCAACGGGCTTTTGTTGTTTATACTTAATTTTCGAAAAATACAGTTAACGTTTAACAAAGGACTTGAGTTGATTAAAAATCGTTAGTCTTGCTAGTCTTAGTTGCTGTTAAACGTTTAAACTATAAATATTAAAAAAGGTACGTTTGCAATAGTAAGCCTGCAATCCGTGAAGTCGCTAAATTAGCTGATGTTTCAAACAGCGACGGTTTCTAATGTCTTTTGGGCAAGAAACCGGTTAATGACGAGCTTTAAAAGAGCGAGTTCGCCTGGCAAGCCACTCAAATCGGCTAATCAAATGGATCGTGCGGCTTCTCAATTACGCTCACAACGAAACAAAGTTTGTCACGGTTTTGGGCCAAATATTCACCGAACGTTTTTTTTGCACCGATGTTCCACCTTGAAAACCTTGCATTTGGAAAACGATGGCTTACGACGTTATTGTTGCAAGCTCACCACGATTCGAGATTGATGTTTGAAGCCTCTCGTATCAAAGCTCTGATGAGGGGCTGGCGACCAGCAGGGATGATTGCTATCCCATGTTTCTGGCCAGTTATCGGAATCACTTTAGATCTAACATCCCATTGTCAACCGTCTTTTGATGACCGTGTTTCTGTTCATTCAGCGCCGTTCGATACGGTTTACGATTGATTAATCGAGCCGCTGGGGATTTAGCCTGCCAGCATCTTGCAGGACGCACGGTCATGAGAGCATCCTTATTGCGGCGTCGACTGTTCCTTTCCTCCTATTCGTGAACGTGTTGAAGGGGCATTTTTGGCCATTGGAAAAAATCTCATTTGACCAAGCAAATTGTTATGAGCTGGGGTATGATTTAGAAGAAGGCGCTTTAAAAATAGCGAAACTGGTTAGGGCACAATCTCAAGCCAAACGGCATTTCTTACGCTTAACCCAACGTGACAACGCTGAGCACACTTTACTGCTTTAGCTGAATGCAATATAAAGTCGGTCAGGATATTTCGTTGGTGGCCTTTTGATGATTACGCTTGGATGCTGCACGCAGTACGAGTTTAACCGCAATACGTCAGCCATGGCCGAGGTCGCCCAGAATGCTGTTGTCTCGATTGTAGAGCGTATTGACTCAGAAAGAATTAAATGTCGATCCAAGGCCACCATTTTGAAGCGACGCTTATTCAAGCGCCCACTCTGTGAAAAAATATTTCAGTAAGAAAAATTAGGACTGTTTGAAGTGGGAGGTTTCCACGTTAGTGACCAATTTGGAAAAACAATAGAGAAATAAGTTTTAGAGAGGCCAAGATGCAGAATTAACAGTGAGAAATAGCCGGTTAATAACAAACGTTTTACCCTTAACCAAATTAAACCCTGCATCTTCGCGGAGTAGAGCTCAATAAAGATGTCTAAACCGCCTTACTCACTGTTACAGCAGTTAATGAGACGGACGTAGTGTATTACATCTGAGTTTTTAAACCAATATGGAGTGAGGGTAACAAAGCCATCAATCATGATGATTGTTGTGGGCGATTTTCGCCTAAAATTATTGGATCGGAGTGGTAAAGAGTAATGAAAAAACTATAGCAACAAAAATAATCGGTTTACTACGCTTGCCGCTACCTTTGGAGCGTTTTCGGCAGCACAAGCACAAGCGTTCGTCGAAACAGTAGCGTTTTTGATGCCGGAATCAGGCATCTACTGATATGAAAAGCATGACTTTTCCAGGCTTTAAAGCCGCCATGAAACTTTGTTCAGATTGTTAGTTGATTTATCAAATGCCAATGCGACGTATCTTACAACAGCAAACAATTTACTCAGTGATTAACTCAAGGGGCAAAAGTGATTGTTCTGGATCCAGTCGATTCCAGTGCTGGCGCTTCTTTAGTAAATTTGGCGCAAAGCCAAGGCGTTAAAGTGATTGCCTACGATCGTCCTATTCCAGAAAAGCTGCCGACTTCTACGTTGTCTTTTGATAATAAAGGCATAGGTAAGCTATTGCCAGAAAAGCTTTGGTTCCAACACCTAGAAAAAATGGGCGTGCCAAAAAAGACAAAAGGCGGCATTCTTCAAATTAACGGTTCTCCTACCGGATGCCGCTGCGGCGTTTATCCGCGATGGTATTGATTGAAGGATTGGATAACAGTGGGCTACACGGACTATTGCCGAAGTACGACCAACGCCAGATTGGGCGCCACAAAAGGCACCAAAAACTTGGGCAAACGGCCAAGTGGGCTTCGTTCGGCTCAAATATATTAGGGTTTGGCTTTGCGAATGATGGTACTGGTGGCGGTGCGATTGCCGCGTTAAAAAGCCGCTGGTGGAATTCCTCTTCCACCGGGTAACTGGTTAATGACGCGACAATTGCCGCTTTGCAAGTTGATTATGCGGGGTGATCAGTTACAATACATTTCTAAAACCGTCTGAGATTGGTTTGCCTAACCGCAGCTGCTCACGTTGCCGTTAAATGCTAAACGGTAGTTTACGCGACAGCAAAAACAACGCTGCTACAACACGCCATCTGAGCTTTTTGTTCCGGAAGTTTGGTGACGCGCGAACATCAAAGAAATTATTTTGACAGCGGCGTTACTTCGCTGGTTGAGTTTTACTGGTCGATATTTAGCAGGTTGTAAAGAGCTTGTTATTTGGCGCTAACGGATACCTAATTACTTCTAATGCTCCGCGCTCAACATCGTTTGAAGCGCGTCTTTTCCTAACTTAAACTCCTGTGGAGCAAATCATGTCTTCAAGCACTCTGCGCGCTTCAGAGGGTCGGTCAGCCATCTTAGGTTTTGCGTAAAGTCTCTAAAAATTTTGGGTGCCGGTTTCCCGCCACTCACGGGACATTGATCTCGATGTCTATCCTGGCGAAAGAGTTGGCCTTAGTTGGCTGACAATTGCCGGGTAATCGACTTTAATTAAACCTTAGCTGGCGCGCATTCACTACATCCGCACATTTTATTTGAAGGAAAAAGAAGTGGTTTATGAAGACCAAGTGCCGCGTTGATCTGGGGATTGCGACGGTTTTCCAAAAGATTTGGCATTGTGTGAAAACTGGAGACGTTGTCGCAATAGTTGCTTAGGACAAGAAAAAAACGCCATGGCACATGGATGAAACTGAAATGACGAGGTCACTTCTTTGGACTCTCTTAAACGAGCTGGCTGCGGCTGTATACCCAGTGTCCGTTGATGTCGTCGCGTCTTTCTCGTGCGGGGACAGCGTCAGACCGTGGCGATTGCTCGTTCTTTATTTGTCAAAAACCCCAAAATCATTATGCTCGACGAGCCGACAGCCGCATTAGGCGTAGCGCAAACGCTGAGGTTCTTAACCTAGTGAGCGAGTCAAGGCGAAAGGGTTAGGGGTCATTATTGATCTCGCACAATATGGCAAGGACGTTAGAGCCATTCCGCGGACGAGTCGTGGTAATTGGTTTAGGCAAAATAACCGGGTTTTGCAGCAGATGCATCCAATTGAAGAGCTCATAGGTGCCATTTACTGGCGCGACGGACAATGCGGTTCAAGAAGAGCAAAACGTTTGCAGAAGCTGATAGAAAGTCGAGAACTACAATGAGTGATTCAATAAAAAATTCATGGTAATAAAGAGGGTCTTTTAGAACCGCAGTGACAGCGTGTAACGCATGGCAAAACGGTTTGCAGGCGTCTCCACGCTTTATGATCGTGTTAAATGGGTTGTTTTAGTTCTTTACCGGTAGTGGTTGGTTTGGTTTTGATTTGGGGGATTTTTACGGCAATTAAACCCTATTTTTCTTGTCAGCGAACAACCTAGTGAACCTTTTATTCGATTGCTCTACGGTGGGCGTTATTTGCGTTGGGTATTCGTTTCGTTCTTATTGCTGGGCGAATTGACCTCTCTGTTGGCTCAAATGAGTGGAGTTTGGTTCCGCTTTACTCGTGTGTTGTGGAGTGAATCAAGGTTGGCCATAAGCTTGGCCATTGGGCAAGTTTGTGTGTTGGTTGCCATTGATGGGATTTGGTTATGCCTATCTGCGAACTAAAATTGGTATTGCCAAGTTTGTTTCTACATTGGCTGTTTATTGGCGCTATTAGGTTTTCCAACTTTTTCTATTGGGCTTCTACTGGTTCAATCAACTTACCCTACGGTTCGTCAATGGTGGATTTCGGCAATTGATGATTATTTCCGGGCCGTGGTGGCTTATTCTTTTGCAGTCATTCCTGGCGTCGTCATTGTGGTGATGGGCAGCGTATTCGTCAGAAACGGACAAGCGTCCAAACCTTTCCGCTAAAAAGTCTGAACAGCATTTTAGTAAAGGCACTGTTGTTTACGGTTGCGATTAGAAGCTGCCCGCGTTTTATTTCTTGAATAACTCGTGGTGTGCCATGGATGTTTGGGTTATTTGTTTTTGCTGGTAATCAGCTATGGATTACGCATTAACCCGACCAAGTGGGGCCCGCTCTATGTTTGCTGTTGCGGTAAAACGCAGAAGCAGCACGTCGAGCAGGGGTATCAACGTGAAAGCCATTTTACATCAGTTGCGTTTGATGTGTTCCACTTTGGCCCTTTGGGTTGGTGTGCTAAGCGGCATCCGGTTTAGCCTCGGCGAGTCAGCAAGCAGGTTACAAGCGACGTTGATTTAAACGCAATAGCCGCGGCGGTGCGGTTATTGGTTGGTACTAGCCTATTGGTGGCCGTCGTGTTCTGGTGGTCTGCCGCTTGCTGGGTATTATTGTTATCCAATCTATTGCGAAATGGTTTAACACTACTGAACTATCGTCTTCTCATCGTTACATGATCACAGGTGCGGTATTGGCCATTGCGGTGATCATTGACAGTTGGCCGTCATAAAGCCGTGTTTCTCATGGTAAAAAGCATAACGTTATCGTTAAGGAGTTACAATTGAATGAATTACTAAATTTGGAAGGAAAAGTAATAGCGAATAAACGGGGCGCAGCGTCCGGTATTGGCTTAGCTGTACAAAGCGTTTATTGCAGAGGGTGCAGACGTCTGGTTGCTATTGACCGTCGCAAACGGCGCTTGAAAAAGTTCTGTCAGGAATTGGGTGATAAGGCTATTCCTCTGTCGTGACCTTATGAGAAAAGAAGAAACGTGAATAGCATGGTTGAGCGTTATTTAGCGCTGAACAGGATGCAGGTGCATGCTTTTCACTTGCGAACGCTGGGCGGGGGGGGGGGGGGCCCTATTTTTGGGGGTGGCGTGTTTTCGCGGACGAAAACCTGGACGAAATGGATCATATGCTGAATTTTGACATTAACTCGGTGTTTTCGGTCTGTGCAATGCTGTCTTGCCGCATTTAATTGCTTCAAAAGGCGGCGACATTTAGTGACAAGTCCATCGCAGGATTAGTTCAGTTCGTCTGGGAGCCTATTTTATTACCGCGTCAAAAACATGCGATTCAGGCATTTGTTTCATACTCTGCGTTCGTCAGCTTAGTGTCCATTCTATTCGCGTCGGTGCGGTACGCTTCCAGGTCCTGTTGTTACTGCGTTATTTGGATGATTGGCCAAAAGCGAAATGAAGAGGCGCTGGCTTAATGGCAGTTTAATGCAACCAGAGGCAGTGCGGGCCGATTCTGTTGTCTTTATTGCTAAACGAGACCGGCAATATCACGATTCGAGATTGGTTTATTTATACCCAACAGTGTGGATTTTATAAATGAGTCGCTTAATCATGACACATCCGCTTCTTTATGTGGTTGGTTGTCGATGTCGGAACAGGTAGTGCTTCGGCGGGCTTGTTTGATTTGCAAGGTAATATGTTGCATGTCGCTAAGCATTGAATTAACGACATTTCAAGACGCAATGCACCGTATGAACAATTCGTCTGAAAAATATTGGCAGGCCGTTTGTACGTGTGTTGGAAAGCGTGTTGTTACGCATCGGGATTTCCCCGTCGACACTATTGTCGGCTTGTCGTTTATGCGACGTGTTCAATGGTCGGTGATGGGTGAAACAACCACCATTGCCTGTCGCGTGAGCACGGTATGCGGAATCGTAATTGTTATTGTTTGTGGATGGATCAGCTGGGCGACGAAACAGCCAGTAAGATTAATGAGCATGGGCACAGCTGTTAAACTACGTTGGCAATCGCATCTCGCCAAGAGATGCCAAACCCCCAAAATTATTGTGGCTGAAGGACACATTTACCAGAAACATATCACAGTGGCAAAACATTTTTTGATCTACCGATTATTTTAACTTATCGAGGCGTTCAGGGTCACAGCTCGAATCTATTTGTTACCGTGGTGTGTAAGTGGACAGTATCTTTGCCCATGAAAGAGGCCGTTGGGACGAATCGTATTTTGACGCCATTTGCCTAGACGATTATCGGATACTCAATTTACTAAAATAGGTACCGAGATTGTTTTCGCCGGAAACATCTTTAGCGCAAGGGTTAAACCGGGCATTAGCGCGGCAGAACAGCTCGGATAAAAGCGGTTACGGCTGTGGCGCAGGATTTAAATGATGCTCATGCCGGGCGGAGTCGGTTCGCGTTGGGGCGTTAACGGAAGATGGTACGCCCGCGCCAGCAGAGTGTTTAGCGTATGTTTGTTGGAACGTCTGCCTGTACATTGACGTACGTCGTCTAAGGCGCGTCAAATGTGCCTGGCGTTTGGGGGCCGTACTTTTCTGGCGATGTTGCCGAGTATGTGGCTGTGAACGAAGCAGGGCAGGCTGCTGCAGGGCACGATTGACCATTTGGTTTTGATGCATCCTAGCAATCGGACTGAAAGCCTAGGGCTTATTTAGCAAAAGAAGCGGTATTCCATTAAGCGTCGGGTTGTCAAAGCAGGCTAAAATTGAGAATACTTACTCTTAGCGATTGCGGTTAAATCTGCGGAAGGGGTGCATGTTGTTTTCCTGAGTTTCTGGGTTAATCGTGCAACCGCTTTGCAGGACCCCAATGCCCGGCGATTATGGCGGGTCTCCAGTGGATGGATTAAATCGATTATAGGCCTTGTCAGCGCTTTTATTGTCGCGGGTATCTGTGTTTGGCGTATGGATTGAGACAAAATTATCGAAGCTCAGGCCGCGCAAAGGTTGAATATCGCCTGTTGTTATCAGTGGCGGAGCTGGGCAAGCACCCATTAGTTCGCCAGCTCATAGCCGATTTGCGACGGGGAAAGGCGTGGTCGCTCCCAGTGCTTGATGAGCCTTAGTCATTACTTGGAACGGCCCAGTGTAGCGGCGGTTGCGGCAAGGGCCTTATTCGAACGTGGAGGATGCTATGGAAACGATTGTTCGTCTTTCGGAGATCGATTATTTGCCGGGCCTGCGGGAGGAGATTCGTCCAATTACATGATGCGCGATATCTTGCCATTACTACAGTTTGCAAGCCATTTGCTCGGAGCGTAAAAAGTGCTTTGAACGTTATGAGGAAGCTCTACCGAAAATGCTGACTTGATTTATTTTTGACTGCGATGGCGTGTTAGTCGATAGTGAAAATTTTGGCTATGAGGTTTTGCATGATTTGATTTCTCAAGCAAGGTGGAAACCTGGACGAAAGAGGAGGTTATTCAGCAGTTCCAAGGCCGCAGAATGAAATCGGCCCAGGATGGAACTGTGTTCCATCGCAAGGCGGAGCTAACGACGCTTCTATTGTGGGAAAATTGAACGAGTATTTGTTTGGCTCGCTTTCAACAAGAGCTGCAACCGTTTTAGTGTTACCGCGTTTTATTGATTCATTAAATTTGCCGTAATTGTGTTGCGTCGTCTTCTCATCCCGAAAGGATTGACGCCAGTTGACCGGCGACTCCACCTTTTCGTCCCTTCCTTTTCTGCACCAACGCTATTTCTTCGCCGCTGGTGGTCCGCGGCACCACCCTGCTCCACGCTGTGTTCTTGTTTGCGCTACACCCGATGGCCCTTCCCGCGGCGCCGCGCTCTGGTCCTTGCCGCCCAGCCGCCTGCCGGTGTTTCCCGCGGCCCGCACGTGCGGGTCTGTTGTGTCATTGGTTCTTCCCGCTGGCTCTCCTGCTCCGCCCCCCGGTTCCTCGGCCCCGGCCTTCTTGCTGGCCGGTGCTCCTTGGAAGGTGGTGGCGAGTTCCGCCGCGCGTCTCGCCCCTTCCTTTTGCCCCTTCTCTTCCCTGGCCCGGTCCTCCCGCCGTTCGTCCCCGTTTCCCCGCCCCGGCCTCCCCCTGCCTCCTCCCCAGTCGCCGGCCTTTTTTGTTTTCCTCCTCTTGTCGGTCTCTTCTCGCTGCTGGCCCACGGGCGCTTTACTTCGCCTTGGCCCTCCCGCTTGCCTCGCGTCCACCCGTCTTCTTTTTTGCTCCCTCCTTGGTTCTGTTCGCCGTTGCCGTGCGTTCGCCCCGCTGCCCTTCCCTGGTGCGTTTTATGCCCGTCGCCTGCCCCTCCGGCTCGGTTCCGCCCCCCCGGTGTTCGGCCCCGTCACTTCTCACTCTCCCCGCGTCCCCTCGCTTCTGGCTGTTTTTCCTTCCCCTGCTCGCGGGGCGCCGCCCCCGTTTTCGTTCTCCTTGCCGATCCTTTCGTCCCGTCTCCTTCCCGTTCGCTTCTCTGTCCTGCCCTGTTGCTTTCCCGCCGCTCCGCCTTGTCTCTGTCTACCTCCCTTTTCCCCTCGCGCCCCTTCCTTCTTGGTGCGCCACTCCCCCGGCGGCCCCCTTCCTTGGCTGGCTCTCTGCTCCCGCTCGCGGGCGCCCCCCCCCTTGCTCTCCTTCCCGGCGCGTCCTCCCCCACGCTTTTCTCGCCCATGTCTGCTTCCCCTTGCTCGTGCACGTCCCGTCCCCCCTCAGTGGCGTTTTCGCTTGTTGTGCCTTGCCGTTGCGCGCTTTGCCTTGCGCCTGTCGCCGCGCCTTCGGCGTTCCTCGGTTTCGCCCGCGGCCCTCCCCCCCGCCTTCTGGTTGCCGCCCCCTTCGCGCGCCCCCTGGCGCCCCGGTTGGCGCTGGCCCCCCCGACCCGTTGTTTGGTTTGCGCTCTTCCCCCTTCGTTGGCGTTGCCCCCTCTTCGCCGCGTTGCTGCCTTGTGCTTGCTTTTCCGTCCTCCCGCCGTTCCTGCGTCCGCCGCCCCTCCTGTTTCTTCGCCCGTCCTGTTGCGGGTATAGCGCGCCTCGCTCTGGCCCCCCTGGCCCCCGCGCTCGCTGGTCCCTTTCTCTCTCTA
>Ga0163217_1055407_pt1 | contig 12247 bp, 15 predicted proteins | sample SynspAceP_FD_185933 | JGI IMG/M metagenome (GOLD analysis project Ga0163217, IMG submission 185933) | Saline lake microbial communities from Ace Lake in Antarctica - Synechococcus sp. Ace-P (PacBio error correction) | ecosystem: Environmental > Aquatic > Non-marine Saline and Alkaline > Saline ... | reverse complement strand
CAGCGTGATGTTTGCCTTGCAGCCGGTGACCCGGGGCGTATAGGTCGAGTCCTGCGAGTTATGGCCGACTTTCGCTTTTCGATGCGGGCACGCTTTTATCCAATCAGGCACGGTTCGGCGGGTTTCGTGCCAGGACCGGGCGACCGAGTTCGCCTGCAGGCGTTCGCCGCCAGCACCATTAGCCCGCGCGATCAGCGCTCGGCGGCTTGGTCCAGTCCGCGTCTGGTGATGATCATGTGTCTTTGCATCAAAGCACGTTCCGAACTCGATTGTAGCATCGTTCACAGCCCGTGCCATGATGTTTCGGCGATCGGGGTGGAGCCGACAAAGCCGACGGAGCTTGATAACAGGGTTGAATGCAGATCGCGTCAACGTTCTTTGTCGCGTTGCGACTGAAGTGATTTGCCCTTGGGCGGCTGCTTCTTCAGCGTTGCCAGCATCACGGCAGGGATGGTCCGCTCGGCGGTGTGAGGATGAATGCGTTGCCGCGACGATGCGGGGGCAACATCCACATCGGAGATCTTTATGGCCGGGAGTTGAATGCGGCTCTCGCTCGCTGAATCGCCCAGGCTGGCGCATGGGTCGTTACGCAGCATCGTTCATGTCGATGCAGGCCGGGCGCTGTGTCCTGTGATAGTCGGTTCCCTTCGCAGCTCTGGCGCGCCGATGCGTCTTCACGCCTACAAGGCGCGCGGCTGATCGTCACGGCCGGTACGGCAGGGGTTTTCCTGTGTTCGCCGGCTAGTGCTTCGGCCAGCTTATCCTTATCGCGGTTCAGTAAGGTCACGAATTTCATCTGTTACCCGCGCGCGACGTGGGGTCTCACGGCCCAGCGGGCTGTGTGCCATAGCGTAATTGCGGCATGATTCCATTTCGGCATTCGTTGGCACACCCCCGCCCCCCCCCCCCCCCCCCCTGCGGGCATTGGGCCTGCATTCACCCGTGGGGGTTGTACACGTTATTTGCGAAGCGGCCTTGATGCTGCTTTGCGTGGGCGCCGTTTATTGGTAGTGGGTCAAATTCTGCATTGAATGCTCTTTACTTGCGTTTGGCGCAGGTTAGCCTTGCAAAACAAGGGAAGGGGCTCGGGCAAAATGTTTTGCATTATTGCAAAGCCTGTGTGGCCTGGAAAGAGTAGAGCGGGGCGCTGCCCGTTCTTTGGACGGTCCGGAGTTTAAGGCAAAATAAAGAGCATGAGGGCGAGCGTGACAAATGTGGGAAACTGGGACGATCTGCGATTTGTTTTGGCAGTCGCGCGAACAGAGGCTGTTAAGGGGCGGGTAAACTGCTGCGGGGCTTGATCCGGCGACCTGGGGGCGTATGGCCGCGGTTGGAAAAGGACCATGCAAGCGGATTGCTATTGTGAAATCTCGTCGGGGTATGCATGGACGAGGCAGGGGTCGCAGTTTATGCGGCCGAGGCCGCCAGAGCGGCGATTGCGAAGGCACGAGATGTTGCACGTGCCGTTTCAGATCAGTTGGAGGCAGATCGGATCGGGGCCCGCGAGGGGTGTGCCAACTTCTGTGCCTTTGCCGCAGGTCTGCGCCGGTTCTGTGGCGAAAATCGGGGCTTTGAATCCAGGATTCGTCGCTTGCGCGCGTGTTCCACTGTCGACGGCGCGAGGAGATAGTGGCGATTCGGGGTCAGCGCGCCGGGACGGCGGGCAGGCTTTGTCGGCAGGAACATTGCCGCTATCAACTGGCTCTTGCCGCTGCCGATAGCTTATCTTGCGGGAGCGTCCCGCGATACAAACGGGTGGCGATCTGCAGGGGCACCGCTTGGTGGGCTATATCCATGTATGATTTTTGACCGCCGAGCTGATTATCTGCAGCGCTTGGCATGACCCGGTGTGCCCTTGGCCTCAATTCGTGTCAGTGCAGGTCATATTCCGTTCAGGGTGGCGACGTATTAGGGATCGTGGCTGTTTTTCGTTGCGGGCGACGCCGGGGGTGACGCGCATTTTGGACGAAGATGTCAGCCCTAAGCCGCGGTTTATTAATTCGCCCGAGACGACCGCCGAATCTGCGTTAGCCGTTTTGCAGAAGCATTGGGAGGTGTTCCGTGCCGAAGGCGCAAAACTGGAAGGCAATTTACTTGACACGCAAACAGTATTAAAGGGAACTGGACTTAAGGTAATATTCTGCGAAGGGGCCGATCTGCTAGTTTCCCAATCCTCAAAACAGGCGACGATGGTGTCACGACGGTTCACCGGGCACGGATCGCCCAGAGCGGCATGTTGTTCGGAAAGCCGGCTCGGGCCGTCGTTCGGCGGATGGCAAACCCCTGACGGTATCTGTGTTCAGAAGCGTTGACTCGTACCGCCTTGGCGCGGGGCGCGGCTGGCTGGACGAACGTAGGAGGCGCTGAATTGACGCGCGAATTTGAGTGCTGTGCCATGAATGAACGCTGATTGATATCCTTTGCAAGATGACCCAAGGCCGGTTCCGCCACATTGCCCGTAGGTGAAGGCGGCGAACTGATCGGGGGTGATATCGCTCGGCGATGTCGTCAAGGCGCGCTATGGAGACTTTTCGATGGAGGAAAGACCGTGGAAGGAATGATCCTGGGGGGCACTGCCGGCGATTTGGCGTTGATTTGTGTGTAATATGCTTGCATGACATTAGAAAATAACGATGAATGATGGACTTCCCAGCGCGTTGGCCTTTTACCCCGCACCTTTGACCCGATTATTTGGCCATTATCGACACTTCCGGCGGGCGGGCGACGCCTTGTTGACAAACTGGTGATCGGGTCCGATCAACCGTGACAAGGGGACCCTTGTTCGAGATGGAAGACGCGTCGCCCAGATCGAAGAGGAATGCCGCAAGCTGAATGCGGAAGGGTACAGAGATCGTTGTCACCGTTTTGGAAAACTGCTGATCAATTTGCGCCAAATGGATTGTGGGTGCCAATGATTATTCGCGGGACTGCGCGCTGTTGGCTGATTTTGGAATATGAATTATCAACATGTCGGAATGAACCGGAGATCGATGATAGAGTCGAGCGGTTTCTCATGGCGAGGCGACTCAGGCGATTGACAGCGCTTGGTCAAGGAATTGCGGCTTGGCGGGGCGTATTAAATTATGTGACGCCCGCCGTCATTGCCGAGCTGTTAAAGCGTTTAATCAATACGTTCAGAGGGTTTTCGCAACGTCGCGCGAGTGTCGAGGCCATACGGTTCGAGAACCCCCTTCGTTGTCGTTACCAGCCAGAACCGCAGTTGCGTCCGCTTTGGACCGACGTCTGATCAAGGCCAAACACCGAAGGTTGTTCGTTGGTTCAGGTCGATTCGACACAGCGGACGCTTACCAGACAGAATTCCCTTCAGTGGCCTTCTTGAGCGGCGGAGCGCGGGTGTGCGTTGACCTGATCCACGTGACCTTTTGGACACATTCGGACCACAGATCGACGCAGGACCGTTGCGGCGTGGCGCACAGGATAGCGGGGTACGCCGATCAAGCCCGTCCAGCTCTGGGCAATACCTTGCCTAGGCGTTTTCGCCGACCGTGGTGGGTTGGGGATCATCGACAGGCGCGGCCGGGCGCGGTTTACGGTCGTCCTGTGGGCTGTTGTCGTGCCCGGTTGGTCCGCCAGTTGTAGCTGTGGTTGTGTTTTCATATTGCGTGCTTTGATGCCAAAGGCGTCAATGCGGTTTGGCAGTGGGGCATGCAGTTGTGGTGCAGACGCGTGCTTAGCACGGTTTGTCTCGCAGTGATGGTTCGTGGTTCACACGTAGGCACGGAGTGTTTTCATGGCGTCTTTACCGGTGCAGAGATCACCAACCGCTTTGACACGTTCGCCAGATTGCTTGCGGCGGCATCGCGCGTGGTGAAGTTGCCAGTACATTCAACACGATGTCCACGTCTGCCCAGGGCAGCGTTGCAGGTGGTCGCGTTCGGCGGTACGCGGATCGTGCTTGGCCACATCCATTGTGTTTTCACCCAGGTTACGGGCGGCCAAAAGCGACCGTGCACAGAGTCGAATTCGAACAGAGCGCATTGGTTTCAGCGGCAGTTCGTTTGATTGCCACCACCTGCATATTCATTGTCGCCACGCTCAAATCAATGCGCGCAAGCGTTCACGACCGATGCGACAAGACGTTGTATTGCCAATTTGGTTTGCCATTGGGGACGTCCTCTGAATGTGATACGCGTAACATGGCATTTTATGACAAAAGTGTCGCGGTGCGGGGTATATTGCGTCAGGGGGAAGTTAAAGGAGGGCAGAGGCAGCGACGGTATCAGCGCCAGAATGCCGCAATCAACAGGTGACGAATTTTTTGGTCAGAAAAATCAGCGTGTCGCTGCATAGACGCTGCATCAATTCCAGTGCGGTTGCGTACACAGCGAGAGCAGGATGGCGATGGGGTATGTCATGGCGGTGGTCTTTGCTGGGGTGCCCAGATTGACAGGGCAACCCGCGGCGTCGCAGTCTTAGCAGTTTGCCATGGCGACGGCACATCGGCATCGGACAGGAGGCCCATTCATTTGTACCCGCCGAACGCGCACAAGACGGCTTGCCGGGACAACCTTGGTTTGGTCCGGGGCGAAGATTCGATGAATGTTCGGTATGGTTGAAATATCAACGATTCCCTTTTGTTCGGCGTCATAGGCCAAGACACCCGACATTATGGGCACGTTCGCCGCGACAGCGCATCGCCTATTGACCTCTTCGACCGTTACTGCCGAACCGCGAGTAAAGGTCAGATCGACCGGCACTGCGTTGGGGTCGGGCGCGCATCGCAGTCCGTTCAGTTTGCCCTTCAGCGCAGGCAGTACTTCACCAACGCTTGGCCGCGCCGGTAGAGTCGGGATGATCGCCATAGCAGCCGGCTGGGCGCGGTTACAAGATCGGTCTGGGCGGTCGAGAGTTTGGGGCTGGTCACGGTATAGCTGTGGCACTGTGTCATTGATGCCGCTCTTTTCGATGCCGAATGCCGCATGCAGTGCCTTGGCCAGCGGGGCGAGGACAGTTGGTCGTGCAGGACCGTTGGAAATCTTCGTATTCAGAGCTTGCATCTGCGTGGTCTTCACCCGTAAACGGACTGTGCGATTCACGTTTTTGCTGGTGCAGACAACACGGCACGCGCTTGGCCTCCCCTGACCGATGCACCTGGCCAGAGGCCGTTCGTTGAACTTGCCGTAATTTCCAGACGACGTCGCGCCTTCCAGTTCAGGAGTCGTTCATCTGATAGTGTCGACATTGACCTCCATCTCGCCGCGGCCAGATCAAGCGTGCCGTTGCGACCTTACTTCGTTGGAAGGCGCCATGCACTGAATCGTATTTGATCAGATTGGGCGTCGGTCTCAGAGGAACCCGTCGCGGTTGCGGACCACTCCGATATCTCCCGGCCGAATTGCCGCATCATGAGACAGGGTGGCAGCAGGCCGATGCCGGCCAAATCCGTTGATACGACTTTGTGGTCATTGGGGACGTCTTTGCAAGATTCGGAACTTCGGTTCTATTCTGGTGGCCTGAAAGGGGGGGACAGGGCCTAACTCTCATTTCCGTAGTTAGCGATAAATGTTGTGTTAGCGATACCTTGATTGGCTTTGCTATCCGGCTGCGCTGCGCTCCCTTAACGCAACAAAGATGGAGAGATTAAATGAGCGGACCTACTAGCCCTGTTGGATGATGTTTGGCTAGCAATTGCAAAGGGGGCGCGGCCAGTGTGCTGATTGATGTTGTTCGGGAGGCGGCCAGCGCCAGTGCCAAGGCGCGGGTGCCGTGATCGACCGATGTGCCGTTGACCCCCAATCCCGTGAGCGGTTTCGAGCCGACGCGAAGTTCTTCATCTGCGCATCACCCAAGGGTCGCTGAAAACAAGATGGAGTGTTTCTTGTTTGCCCGCAGGTTTGTGCTGTGATTTGCCCCGTGGTCATTGCGCCTTTGGTGATGATTGGGCGGGGCTTTTACCGCTGTTTATTGAGGGGGCTGAAAGATCGCCCATGCGCTTGGGGTTGGGGGGCAAGGGCACGAAGGCACCCCCAGGTGCCGATGAAATGTGATTCAAAAAGACCCGCCAAGCTCGAAGAGCAAAGCAAAAGGCGCGATCAAGACCGACTTTATCTGTCCGCCGAAATCATGCAATCGTTTCTGTCCAACTAAGAGGTGTCAATTCTGGATGGAGGCCGGTGCCCTAGCCGGCGCGGCTGTGATTATTCACGGTCGCCGTCTTGGCATCGGGTTCGCGCTTGATCGGGTAAAAATGGACGACGTTGGCCTCTTATGGACGAAGACGGGCAATCTGGGTCTGACCGGGGCCTGGGGCGGTGGGTTGTCGCGCGTATGCCGTGGTTCTTCAAGGGCGCTGACATTTCGGGCCACAGCCGCCATGCTTTGGGTCGGTCGTCGTCATTTGTACACGGTATGGGAAGAGCTTGGCTTTGTGGCCTCGGCATCTGATCCACGACTACGCTGTGCGTTTTGCATCTGGTCCCGGCTGCTCATATGTTGGAGCCGCTGATGGTCGCCAAGGCTGAATGGACGGTGTGTTCGGTGTGCCTTGGGTGGTGCTGATCCGGTGGGTGAAAAGATCATTACCCGCTGTGGCGGCGCTATCTTACCGCAGGATGCTGACGCTCACGTTGATTGGCGTGGTAGATGAGGGAAGGGGCGGCCAGGTTGCGTCCCTTTTTTAATGGCTGGATTAAGGTCGGGCGTTTGGGGGCTGCTGCGTGCCCCTATAAGGCGTCGCTTCAGTTGTGGGGAACGCCGCGATGGACTTGCAGCAAGACCTATCATGCGAACGTAAAGATTTACCTTGGTTCCGATAGGAAGCTGCGGGTGGAAAAAAATTTGGAGCACACGGTGCATTGGACCTTTGTCACGCCTCGTCGGTTAAGCGGAAGGCATGGGACGCATAACGTTCACCCCGACATGTCATCTTTTGGAAATTCAGTGCAGGATGCTTTGATCGCCACTTTGATATGGAGGTCTTTTTATGAAATTTCACCCCCTCGTTTGTGCAACAATACTGTTGGCGCCACGTAGGCACCCGGACGTTTCTTAAACGCAGGTGTCGCATTTGCCCAGTGCGACATTTCTTCCTGGGACGTTGCCAATGGCACAGGTTCCCAGATCGTGAGATCAAGAACGACAAGGAAAGGGCCTAAAAAGGCTAAAAAAGAAAGCCTAAAGGAAACATAAGAGATGAAAAAACGCGAAAAAAGAGAAAAAACACGAAGAAAGCAGGCCAGAAGCTAGGAAAAGCTGAACACGTAGGTTACAGTGAAGTACAACGGTCGAAGGGTACCGTTCACGCATTTTCAAGGCGGATTCTGGAAAGTGCGCGCACCTGAAGTCTGTGACAATGAGCGGCTTACTTTGGTGGCCGGCCACTGGCGTTTTGGACTCTCAGATCGCTTTGCTGACGTTCCTCGAGAAAACTGCTGACCTATGCAAACTGGACCACCGGGGAACCTGGCAAAAAATGACCACCTTGGTACCCTGGTCTGCCACAAAGGGCGTTGACTTATTGAGGAATGGGTGGCATACGACGATAAGCAGCTTTGACGGAATCTATCTTGTATCAGTCAGTGGTATTTTTGGGATCGGGACATTGTTGTCGGATGGCGGACAAGATATGGTGGATCGGGAACATCGTCCGTTTGACGAATCTAGATGGGACGTCTTCTTGGACGACGCGATACCCTGTTCGCTGAGTCGGGACGATTGCATCGCTTACGTTTCTTCGTCGCAACCGGCAGACAAGAGGCTATGCGTTGACGATGGCCGCCTGTGTTGCTCCCCGAAGATTACACATTCGCTGCTGCGGATCAATGAATGGCGCGGGTAGAAAACTGCATGAGGGCGTGCGCATTGCACCACAGCGCGTTGAGACGCAGAGACTGCCGGCCAGACCTACAGCTGCCACAGCTAGAGGGCGGGCATAATATTGCTGTTGTTGAATGGGTGAGCTGGTGACGTTGCAGGACAGCGCATTCGGAGCACTACAGCTCATCCGGATCGCACGCGCCATTTTTAAGCCGCGCTGATCTAGAAAGGGTGCGCGTGTACACGCCCTCGAAGCTTCTGCAGCTTCAGCGCCAGCAATACATAATAAAAATTAAAGGGGGAGCAAAATGCTCCCCTTTTTTCGTGTTGATCGTTGTCCGTTTCAGTCAAAGCAGCGCTTTGGCTTTATCGGCGACATTTTGGGGCGTTATTACCGAACTTTCGAAACGCTCTTCGGCCAGGCGAGGCACGAAGCGTTCCATGCCAACGAATCGGGCTTTGTCCATTACCACGCTCCGCCGGTGAGCCAGCGATCCAGCCTTGGCTCCAAGCGGCTTCCGCCGACACGCACGGGGCCAGCGGGTGAGGACACGCGACGGTAGGCTTGTTCTTGTCGAGCAAAGAGCTCCTGCAGGGCATGGAAACACGCGTGTGGCGATGCCTTCGGCCTGAGCAGGTCACGGGGCTTCAGCGCGATCTCGCTCGGGAACCGGTGGCGTCGGCATGACCTGACGTTTGCCTTCGGGCGTCGGCGAAAAATAGGCCCTGTTTCGGTCAGGTTTTTGTTTCTTTGTGCTCAAGACGGACAGTGGGCAGGCCCTGACGGTCAGAACAGCACGCGTACGCGTGTTTCTTGCTGCTCAACGCGACTTTCCAGCCTTCGGCTGCTTTCGACAGTTATCGGCGGGCGGAACCACATAGGTGTGTTGGTTGTGCGCGGCTGATGCCAAGTGTTCCGACGGCTCGGTGCGTCGGGGCCGTCTTCGCCAAGGCCGATTGCGTCGTGTGTCAACACGATACGGTCGTACCTGCATCAACGCCTGCAAGGCGCATCGCAGGGCGGAGGCGTAGTCGGTAAGCACATTTGACGTCCGCCGTAGGGCGGACGCGCGTGCAGCGCACTTGCCGTTTCATCGCAGCGGCCATTACCGTGTTCGCGGATGCCCCATAGACATAGCGCCCGCCACGGTTGTCCTATCGACACGCCAGATCAGCAGGTCTTGGTGTTGTTCGAGGCCGGTCAAATCGCAGAGCACCAACGGCTTTCCGTGTACAGCGGGTTCAACACATCGGGTTTTTTTCGCTGGCTGGCGCGGGTGCCTTTCGGCGCGTTTTCAGAGGTTTGCTTTTTGAACGGCCTTGATTGTCGCGCTCAGTTTCTTAGGAGCGTCACGGCAATGGCGTTTGAACTCTTCGCGTTTGCTGCGCACATGGCATCGAACGCTCTTCCAGGCACGGGCGGTTGTCTGCACCGCGTTTGCCATCTCTTCCCCATGCGGATTTCACATCGGGGACTTCGAACCGGGCGGTTGGTCCAGCATAGGCGGCTTTGCGGCGGCCATTTAGTCGGGTCGGTCAGCGCGCCCGGGCCTTTGAACGTGTCATGTGCGGGCGTGACTAGGGCGATATGCGTTTTGCAGCGTCATCAGTGGGCAGATCGATTTGCGCGCTTCAGTCAGGGCAGGCGTCGATTTTCATCAGGATTGTGCGTCGAATCTCGATCACGTGCCGTTTGCGCTTGAAACTGCGCAACCTGATCGACCCTTGTCCGGACAGCGATACAGGACCGGTCGTGTGCATGTTCGTGTTGTTCCCACATTTACGTCCAGCTTGCTTAGCTTGTGACGACCTGCAAGGCGATCGCTACGTGGCTAGATTGCTTCAATAGGCAGCCGTCACCGACGTCACGTAGGAAAAAGTGGTCCACGATCTTTCTTGCCCGTAATTGCGCGCGCTGGATTTCTTCGGCCATGCAAACGGCCGAGGGAATTTGCGATCCCTTGACCCAGCGGGCCGGTGGTGTCCAAATGCTCGCAGGAAGTTTCCAGGTGCCGCCGTGTCGAGCGCCATCTGGTCGGAAGTTCTTGAATCTCTTCGAGCGGGAATTGCTCGTAACCGGGTGAGTGCAGCGCGATAGGATCAGCATGACCCGTGGCCCGCGGACAGAATGAACGGTCGCGGTCAGGCAGTGGGTTGGCGGCATCGAACTTTTAGGTTGCTTTTCGAACAACACTGTGGCGACGCCGCCATGCATTCGCATGCCCGAGTGGCCGGAGTATTGGCGGCCGTCTACGGCGTCCAGTGTCAGGGGCGGTAATTGGCGGTCGCTTTGGACCAATGGGCGGGATGGGCTTTGGCGAGGGCGTTAGATCCACGGGTTGCAGCATTCCTTATAAAGGGTGGAAAGGTTTGCGCGGATCCAAATTACCAGCACCCACAAAGATCAGGGCCACAGGCGTCGCCATGGTATCGCTTTTCCGCCTGCCAAGGCATTGTTCTTAAGGGGCAGTATTCGGCCTTTGGTTGGGTGGATTGGCTGAAACACATTGACAAGCGATTCGAGGTTGGCTAACTGTGTTACGAATGGACATACGACGTTTTACGAGGAAAACCCTGCGATGAGCGACATAGACACTTTGGCAAGGCCGTATATTCTGGCGGCGCTTGAAAGGGGGTTCGCGCGGAGCGGACAAATGGCGGTCGCCAGACGAGAATCCGTCTATTCTCAGATCTTGGGCAAGAGCGCGCTGTCAACGTCGAGCTGGCGGAACAGGTCGACCTTCTGAAAAAGCTCCTTGCGGATGAAACGTTCTCATCTGCGGTGCGGGAACTGGCGACAGGCGCAGGCGCAAAAAACAACAGCGCTGACGGCAGCACGGACCCAGACCGAAAGTTTGAATTGGAGTTGCAACGGTGTGCCGCGCGCCAATGCGCAATGGCGGATGCGTTGCGCCGCGCTGGCGAGGCAAATGCGAAGGGGTCGGTTTGACGCGGGCTTACATCATGGCGCTTTTGCAGCCGAGCTTGAATTGCCGTGCACCGCGCCCGCCGCGCTGATGTGGCAGAGGGCTGACGCGATCCTGTCTGTTTTCTAACCCGCTTGTCCACTGCGAGGGAGTCTGCTGATGCGAAGTTCCATTTTCTATCGGCGGTCGCAGTTCGGAAGTATCCTGCAAGTTAGGGGGAGGGGATTCTGCACTCTGCCCAAGGATGGGATGACGAGGCAAGGTGCTGTTTCAGTCAGGTCGGTCGGATGCCGAGGCGCGGTGCTGTTGATGGCGGGTTCTGTGGGTGCTTGCGATAAGGACCGCTTCCGTCGAGGACAAGATTAAGGAAGCCGCGCAATTGGCAGAGCGGGACGCTGACTTGCCGTCTGGCGGGACGTTGTTGGTCGGCCAGTTCGGATCGAAGTCGCCGTTATGTCCGCATAGGGCCGTGACGTAGGTCTTGCCGGGAAATGGCTGCACGCGCGGAGCTTGGCAGACGATCGAAGACAAAGGCCAAGAGATTGCCGCGAGCGGCATCGCGATGGCTGCGTGATTTGCAGTTCAGGGGAGGCAGCAGTCGCGGCAAGAACTGCCTTTTCGGCGACCTATTATCTGCGAGCGGGCGGTCGAGGTTCCGGTGTCATATTCAAAGCCGGACAGGCCAATTCGATGCGGTTGGCTTTTGTTCGAAACCACGCATGATCCGCTGTTGTACAATTTCGCGGCAGATTCCAGGCGCGCGGTATGAATTTGGGCCCTCGGACGGTTTGGTTTTCTGATGGAACAAGGGGAACGCGTGCAACGCTCGTCTGGCTCATGGCATTGGACGCGGTTGGCGGGAAACGACCGAACAATTATGCGGAGTGGTCGACGCATTTAACGTGAGCGCCCGGCGATATTGGGTACATTTTTCACGCGGATATCGGGTGACCTTTGCTTCAAGGCGCAACCGTTTTTTTTCGTTTGGGCCGGTTATCTGGCACGATTGCTTAGGCGTTTGGCTTCGCCGGATTCTTGTCGGCAGCATTTCCTGGTTTCAAAACCAACGCCATTTTCTTCCGCAGTTGTGTCCAGGCTCGCCCGAACAAATTTCCATTCGGTAATGGATGTCACAGGCGCCAACGAATTCGCCTTTGAAATTAGAGCTGCGGAATGGTGGGGGCCAGTCAGAGTTCTTGGATCCCTTGGCGGCAAGGCCTTGGGTTCTTTGGGGGGGGCCAGCACGTTCACGGTGGCTATTTAATTTCGACGTTATATAGTTCCAGAAAAAACCCCTGGCACAACGGGAAGAGAAAACCGCCATTGCCGGGCATTCGGGGTCTTGTTTGCCCTTTTTCATGAAAACAGGCAACAAAAGGGTATGGGCTTGTGGATTGGGTTTTTTTTCCCTGAAATTTTGCCGGGGGTCTTTTTTTTTTGCCATTTTTTCGGGGGTATTTTCATTTTTTCGGGGGGATTTTTTTTGTTTTTTTTTTTCCCTTTATCCTTCGAGCCCTTTTTTTTTTCCCCCTTTTTTTTTTTAT
>Ga0163217_1050139_pt1 | contig 12247 bp, 10 predicted proteins | sample SynspAceP_FD_185933 | JGI IMG/M metagenome (GOLD analysis project Ga0163217, IMG submission 185933) | Saline lake microbial communities from Ace Lake in Antarctica - Synechococcus sp. Ace-P (PacBio error correction) | ecosystem: Environmental > Aquatic > Non-marine Saline and Alkaline > Saline ... | reverse complement strand
AGTGCTATTTTCTGCTTCTTTTTTGTCTAAATCAAATTCTAATCGAAGCCGTTTCGATCATTCGTGCGGTGCGGGATTTTGCAATTTCCTCCTTTACATATTTGCATTAATTTCATTTTTCATAGGCAGATTTTATAATCCCAAAAAGGGGCTTTGGGTCTTCGGCCAGAAACTTATATACACATCCACTAGTATCATCTTTGCATCAATCTCGATGCCAGTAATTTGGCTTCTTTCGAATAAGTTGATATAGCACTCTCAAATCCTCTTTGCTTTTTTTGAGTCTTTGCCAAGCCAATAAGCCCTTGCGTCAGTCAAACTTGGCCATCAATCTCTCGATTATGGCCAAAGACTGTCTGTGGAATCAAATGCTTTTTTTGGGAAATTCCCCCAATGCGCATTTATCTCACCCAGTTGAGTGACGGGAAAACGAGGCATCAATGGTGTTATCACATAGACCCAGTGCCAGAGTTGATGAAAATTTAGATGGCTGAATCATAGTTAGGCTCTAAAAAATTACACCTTTCCCCAATATTTCATTAGCCGCTGTGGCCATCCGGTATCCTGTGCTATAATCTTGGAAATACCTCCAGTGATTTCTTGAAATAGGAAAGGCTTCGTTATTGTTGCTTTCATCCCAAAGATAACTGTCCCGATATTATTGAAAAGAAGTGCCTATCCTTAATTTATTTTTAAGCTCTTCAGAAAGCTTCAGATTCAAAGTTGTAGCTCCAATGCTTTGGTTACTATTCCAAGCAGAATAATAGAACCAAAGATTACTCAAGATTATTAGCTTCGCCTGTTTTATCTTCAATCTTCATGGAATAGGTCAAAGCTTCTGAAAGTCCAGAGTGGCTTCCACTAAATCTCCTTGCTGGGAAACATGCTCGACCCTTGCCATTTTAGGGCATCTTTGCAATCCTTTTTTGTAACTATTTTATTGCTGAATACAATGGCTTGATAAAGTAGTTAGTAGCCACGGAATTATATTCGAAACCAGAAGCTCTAGTCCCCAATCCAAATATCTATTCTACTTTTAAACTATTCATTCAGCTTAGATTTTCAGTGGTTTTAATAAACTATCCACCCGGGTGGATTGAGCCAAAGTTTTGGCTAAAAAGTTATTACAAACAGGAAAACAAAAAAAGACTGGATTTTAAAATGGTCATATAAGGTTCATATTACTAAAAGAGCTAATTTCATGTATCTCAATCAGACTGACAATGTTCCTTAGTCTCATTTTGAATACCATTAAAAATTGCATTTTAAATTGGCCAAAAAACCAACTTGTTCCTATCTCAAAATGGAGTCATAGGCTTCAATAAATTTAGAAAAAGAAATAGACTTTAAGTCGAGTTTAAAAAAGCTAGATCTATTGAAAAAATTACAAAAAAGGAATGGAATGTGACTCCATTCCTTCTTAAAATCCAAAGTGATTAATAGCTTAAAGTTGATTTTGATCACACGGATAGATTTCATACCGTTTACAGGTGTTCTGATATGATGATATATACCCAACATTTCATTTGGGAGAAATCCAACGCTAAGCGGCTTTTCCTTTTCATGCCAGACTCCATCCATGGAAGACTTCGGCCCATCGCATCGGAAATACCTAGCGAAGATTCAGTAGGGGCATCTTCCACAATACTTTAAGTCTCCAGATTCATCTGTTCTTTTACCGGATTAGGGATAAGCTATTATTTTCCCCCGATACTTCATCTCCTGAGACTAGAAGGTGCCTTCCGTGATAGCCAATTCGCTGGATGATTCGGTGGTTTAACGGATTCGTCCTTTAGCAAATTCCAAGTTGATCACAAGTTGTCGTATTGCCTTATTGGCTTGTGTACCCAGTTTTCCGAATAGAAGCCGGGTTAGCGCTTAAATTCCTGTGTTGCCAGCTTCACTTTGAATAGGGAATAAGCCATCATATTAGAGGTCAAGCCTTGCTGATTATTTTAGGATCATTTCATACACCTCAATATGTTTCTGCTGGAGGCGTCCACGTTGCCATTTTTCTTATTGGAGGTAGGAAAGCCCATCACCAAAAGTTATTGCATCAGCGAATGGTCAATGAAGTTGCCGTGGCAATTTAATAGCTGATGGTCCTGATGCTCCACTAAATGCGGCTATAGCCCACAGGATGATTTCACATCCGCTCACTCACTCGGGTAATTCCCATCTCCATTTCGGAGCTTGATTGATTTCGGATCATATGTTTCCAGGCTTCTTATTACTTTTTCCACCACTTTTATATTAGGTGACCATCGGGCAACGTTGATTTCTGCTGATTAACCCGACTTTATTTAATACCCAATCCTTTTCCTGAGGCGTGGACAGAAGGTGCTTTTGCTTTTTTCAACATCAAGCCTAGATACAAATTCTCCAATTGGGGTATTGGGAGTTTTTTTTGGTTTGCAGGATTACTTGTATTCCCAGCTCCCATTGCATGTCTCAAAATCAACCGATTTCCGGTGCTTTTCGTTGACACACCCTACAATCAGCAGAAGAAGCATATTCTGAACTGGCTGGGTTGTAATTTTCATATCCCCTGCCGAAATGTCGCAATTTACACGGTTTAAGTGCCTGGAAAATATCGGAGCTTAAGTTATTCGCTCCATAATTAGTATCTCCAGTTCCTTCATATTCTATGGGTAATTAGGTTTATGTTCAAAGTAAATCTTCTATCCCCCCTATTCCATAGCAATGGCAGTTGCTTCTCCATGGGTTCGCCATTCAAATCGAATCTTTTTCCCCGTCACTGATACCGTGGGGTTGCTTTTTCAACTGTTAAGCAGACCTCTAGTTGATCGACCTATGTTTTATTAGAAGCGCTCAAAGAGACTAATGTTTTGGCTTAACTTCATAAGTGCCTGCCAAGACAATCCACTGCTTTGGAATGTTGTCCTTCATGATCATAATGAATAGTCAACAGATTCAATTACCGATCTTCGTCATCAATCCAGGATCACCATTTTCCTGCAGATCAAGGGTAAGGTTGTACTGTACTTCAAGCCTTCCAAATCAGTGAATAATTCCCGGCGCTGCAATCACCAACCCAATCATCTCAGGATTTGCAGTTGTTTTTGCGGTAAGCAGTAGGGCAGGCGTATAGTGAGTTCGCTGGTAGATAGGAAAGACGGTTAAAGTCCTTAGACTCAAAGGTTCCTGGAATGATTAAAAATGTTGACCAAACATCTGATCCCGTTCACCATATTAACGGAAGAAGAATTTCAGGTTGAAAATCATCACGTCTTTGACCCAATTTCTTCACCGAATCATAAAATTTCCGATTACTGCCATCTTCGCCTTCTTCAGCAAGTTCCAGATCTTTTTCTCCAAAAAATCACCAAGCTATTATTCCTCCACACCTTCGCCTTCACCTCACTGCATTGATGATTGTCCTTGAATTATAATGGTGCTCCATATGACTATAGGTCGGGCATTGATAAATGGTGCGTCCATTGATAATAGTGCGTCCATTTCACAATAGTCCGAGCATTAATCATAGGTCCGTGCATTGATCATAGTTTCTTACCATGATACTAACTGCTTGAGCTCCTGATGTCTTTGATCTTCGAAGTATTCAATGGAAAGATGCGCATGGACATTCAAATGCAGAATTTGATTTATCGTTCTGCCCTTGATTATGGTACGACCGTTAATGATTTGTGCGTCCATTGATTATGAGTACGCGCACTGAACCAAAAACTTTTATGTTAAAATAGCTTTATTGTTTATGTGTCCTGCCATTAAAATACCTAGAGGCAAGCTGTTGTCCCCAGATTTTTTAGCCAGTGAAAGATTCCTGGAGAATATTGGGTTAGAATTCCACTTGTCAGTCCTTGAACATCTTCTATTTTCACTTCACCTTCAAATTTCAAATCAGGAACCCGTCGGTATGATCACTTCGAATTTCTAGCGCATCGCTATTGATTCCCCATATTTTACGGTCAGATCGACCGGCCTTGATAGTTATGGCAATGTTTCCACTGTGATTATTCCTGGGCCCATAGTTCCCAAAGGCATTGCTGTTCCATCAATTACAAAAGCTCCCCATCCTTGCTGTACTACACCTACATAATTGAAAAAATCGGGGGGAGAATGCAAACCGTTGAGAATGAGAAGCTGTGATGATATATGTTCCCGCATCAGCCAAATCCCACTTATTGGACTAGATAGTGTAAGTAGTTCAATGAAATGTCTTGATTTTCGGGATTAGTGTAAGCCAAACTTCTTCAAGAGTCAGTGCATTCAAGCACCCAATTGTTATCAACTTCTTTCATAGGACACTCGCCGTAAAAGGGGGCTAAAGCTTGCAGCATATTTTTTAGTAACATCATCTGCACGGATTAGCTATGATCTTTTTGACAATATCAAAGAAAAAATACCGGGCCGCAGTTCCGCCGTCTAGTTTCCGCTATCCGAAATGGCATTATTAACTATGGTAAACACCAGGATTCCTTCAAATGGGGGAAGTGGTTACCTCAAGGAATCAAAATCCAAGACATCCCCAATTTGTAGTTGAAACTCCAAGAAGTGCTTTCGCGCAAATATACATTTGAGCCTTTCATACAAATGGTCCCGTTATATCCTTCAGTTTAAATTCTACTTCACCAGGATTAACACCCTCTCCCATAAACCAATTCTATGTTTATCAGGATTTGTTGAGGGCGAGTGAAGTAATGCTCGATCAGCCCGCAAAAGTCCAGATCCTGACTTGATATCATCTCCGGATACATGCATGTCTTGTGCTGTAGTTTTTTAGTACACGTCGGATGTCGGCAGGTAAGCTGGACCACCAAACTCCTCGATCCAATCTGGCGGGGTTAGTACCCAGGGATAATACTTAACGCGGCTTGCTTGACCAATGCCGCAATGGCAAGCGCATGCGGTTTGCAGCGCAGACCGTTCCAAGAAGTTTGGAAAGTCATCAATCTTCCAAATTCGGCGGCTCCAAGCTAACGGTGGTATTCCACCCAATTTGGTGGAGTAATGTCCGGTTATTCCGAACTACCCCATGCGTCAACTGATCCACCCGGAGGGAAAAAGTAGCAACGGGTTAAAAAGTTCTGTTCCACTAGGAACCAATGTTTGGGTCAATCAAACTGAGGTATTGCATAAAAGCACTTGCACCCACAGGTCATAGCCCCATCTGCATTGGGCATGTACCAAAAATAGTGGATGCATTGATTCCATTCGGATCATTCGGATCAGTTCACCTCAAAAACGATATATTTTAAACTTAATGTCAGTATTTGAATCTATGTAGAACAACTTGCACATCCCTGCCATTAAAAAGATTGAATCGTATTTCTTCCTGCCACTGTAAAGGAAGAACTTCGATTGGGGTCTCCGTTTGCATGTCACGATTAAAGCCAATAGAGGGACACCGAAGTCTTTAAGATAAAATATCAAAATCATATAAGGCTTCTGTCTGGTCAAACTGAATTAAGTGGATATCCATTTGAAGTGCAATCATGTATACAGCTGGGGACCTTTTGACCCGGAAAGACTTTGAATGGATTGCGAAGTACTACACGCCCTAAAGTTGATGTTACTCGACCTTAGTCCTGTCCACGCCCCGCTATCAGATGGTAAGTCAAAGACGATCAGAGACGGGAGTAAATACACCTTTTCAAAGGATCGCTTCCAAAATTACCCGCTGAGGTAAAATATGAAAACCCCATTAGCAGTAACTATCATGATGGCTTTGCCACTTTTTCATCGCTAAAGGTCGGTTCGGCAAGAAGGTGATATCATTCAACTAAAACATCACTTTCCCGCGCAGCTAAATCACGGATCCTTGTTTGAAAATCTCCGGCTGTTAACGATTTCCTGTTCTGAAACCAGGTTGGGGCCCGGTTGCTAAATCGTGGAACGATTTGCAGCATTGCACGACCTTTCACATGTTTACCAATTCACAATCGGCTCGGTAAGTCCCTTAAAAAATAAGAGGGACTGGCAGTAAATCTCCATTAGAAATATCGGTACCAAAAATTGTATTGACACCAGCATCTCTACGTGTGCATAGCTATCGGGAAAGTACTCCGATTTTAATCCCGGTGCCATCAATGGGCTTGATCACCTTCAAAATGAGGAATATCCTGCTCTCACCAGTTAGATTCGCATGACTTCGGTTCACCCTGGAGTTGGTTGGTAAGCCCCCTTATTCGCAACAGAGGGATTGCAGGGCGGGACGTTTAATTATTTCCTCTGTGTATTGATTTAAATCCAATAACTTATTTATTGCGAAATCCGGCAATGCATCAATGATTCGGGTCCTGCTTTCAAGTTCTGCTTCGTTTGAGTTACAAAATCCCAAACCTTGCAGAATCGCTTTGGCTTCAGCAAACTTCCTTAATGTAAATGACTTCTATTTAGCACCTCATTCGCCGCTAATAAAGAAGAACTCATTGGTTTTCGACAGTCTGACCTTGTTTGAAAACTCACTTCAGAGCACTTAATTCAGAACCTATGAGCTCCATATACTTTCCCTTGAGAGCAGATCCCAAAAACTGGCGATCAATTGACGGTAAACTTTAAATGTTTCCGTACTACCACAGCCACCAACTGCGGTACGGCTATTCTCATCACCATTCGTAACCAATTATGGACTCGGCAGATTCAATAGTTTGACCATTTACGGGTAAAAAATCAGTTCTCCAAAATTCTTACAGTGACATTAATCATTTCAAGTTGCAATAAAGCAGTTTTTTTCCGCCATTCTCGGTGCTGCATAATACAGCATCGACAACTGACAAAACAGGAGAGTAGTACGAGTTACATTTAGGGCTTACATTGAGTTGGGAAACAAAGCCCCTCTGTATTCTATTTCTACTGAGACGTTCAGAACTTACCCAATTTATCTGGATTGAATTTGTGCCTTGCCCAAGCGGATTATTTCTCCTTCTCCAGGTTACTAGACCATTAGTACGCTGATGCTGTTGCTCCAGCTGGACGGTATAGGATGCAGAAGAACCTTCAACAAATCTCAGTTTTTCTTCCTGGATCGTACAGTCAACATCAAGTTCAATGAATTTCCGAAGCCGCTTGCACGAACGACTTTTGGCTTCCCACAGATTTTCCATTTAGTGATCCTACTCTTAGTATGATAGTGGACCGCTGAATACTGGAAGCAGAGTTAGCCGCTTCCCAACTCTAATGCGCTAAAGCGATTATGACCTCCCCAAGCTATTCACAACCGAATTATTAGCCCCAATGCTTTCAGTACGAGTAAAAAGATATTCTTAATCTGGGTGATCGCGCTTGGTTGCGGAATTATTTTCCTGCAAGACATATTTTATTTCACTTTATGGTACCTCCATAGATGGCAATTTTCTTTTTCATCAAGCAGAAAAGCTTACCGAACTGGTTGAAGGTTGAGGGAGTACCGTTAGGCGTTGGAATTACTCCAAAACTTGGATTACCAGAACTTGGAATTACCATCCTTCACAGATTCTATCAAAACTGGTAATATAGTTCAATAGGCGTTTTATTCTTTTGCACGGGTTTATCCCAATTTCTCTCCACGGTATGATGCCTGCCCGCAGGCTTAGAAATGGTTTTAAACGGTTAAGGGATAGATTGTCCTCAAAAAAAATGGCTATTACCAGAATTAGAACTGCCTGTTACCCAATTGACTGGGCAATGGATCAGTTATCTCGTCGCCATTTTGGCCTTGGCTCCAGTTTAAACAGTTTGGGCAAAAGAAAATTGCGGCAAGAAGCAAGTACTATCAACAGGCTTTGCTGAGTGAGAAGCGTGTTCGCATGAAAATCTATAATCATGGTTAAATAATTAAATACTGTTAAAAAGCAGAAGGATTTTGAAAAAAATCAAAAACCCAATTGTCGAGGATAAAAAAACTATATTTTTAAAATTTGAAATCAGATTACCGTTCATAAACATTTAAATGTATGAAATTTTATTTTAAAATATTAAACAATCAACATTTGGGATGGAAAAAAAAATTCTGTGTTTTTATTAAAATGGAATTATTTGATTTCTTCTTATATCTTTTAGATTGTTCTAGCTTTAATTATTTTTTTTACCACTTAGGGCGCTCTTTATCTCCAGTTGTTCAATTTTGAGGGCAAAAGCACTTTTACAGCTACATGCTCAACCTGGGTTTAAACGTTGATATGGCCAAAATTCGGTTTTATCGGCAAACCAAGTCCGAACTACCCATAAACTATTAAGTAACTTGTTGAAGAAGTGAATTCATCTTTAGCCTATGATGAATTTTGGACTACTCCATCACTTGTCATTTGAGGAATTTTTCTCCTTGAGTTACTTCCCTGCTGCGCTTTTTAGTAACTTGAGATTGAGTCCATTAAATGAAGATAAAATTCAAAATCACCTTAACTATTCAACTAGTCTCAAACGGTTATTTGCTAAAGGCCTATTCAAGACTTTTTGAAGTACCTCATTTTCATTGGGTAAACAAACCTACTTTGGACAGAAGTAAATCCATAATATGTCCCAGAGCGCCTTAAATTCTTCCCAAAGCTTTTTTAAGGAGTGGTCTCTTTAGTTAAAATAGAGCTTGCCTGGCCTTTCCGATTTAGTGTTCAGATAGGGCCAAATTTCAAAGCGGGACAAAACTCTAAAACTCCGATCTCTCCTCCCTTACTTTCTACTAGTAACTCCCCACATTGCGCCTTTACAATATCGTAACTCAATGAAAAGTCAAGGCCTGTTCTTTGCCCGTCGGCTTGGTGGTAAAAAATAGGTGGAAGATTTTTTCTTTTGATGGGAGTCGGGGGATACAAATCGTTGTCTTGGACAGAGATTTGTACCCCTACCTGCCGTCCGGGAGGCGGGAATCCCCTGAGAGGACTTCACCACATTGTTTTACTATATAAGTTGGCTTATATTCCCACACCCCCTTCAGGGGGTTGGGGTAGTTTTTCGCTGTTTTCATTCACTGCTAAAACATATTGATCAGGTTAAGCAAAAACACGTCCGATGTCCTGTGGAATGACTTCCACTTTCGGGAGGTTGGGATCAAAGGTCTGTGGAAAAATCTGAATAAAGCTTTGTCTTTAGCTCGGGATTGCCATAGTTAACTTAATCGAGAAATTCATCGCTAGGGCATTCCAAATCTAGTCAACACTTTGTCCCCTGTGCTTTTTGCGACTATGCTCCAGCATTCCTTTGACGATATCGCCGGGCTCGCTTGCCGTGGGTTGTTTTTCTCGGAATTTTCAGGCAAGGTCTTTTAGAATGGCTTTTGTCTCTTTCTATATCTCCTTTATCAGTTCTTCATTGGGCATTCTTGACCAGTTCTTTATTTGCTCAGAGAAATTTATTCACAAAATTCAGCGGATCTGGACTCATTGAGCGATGCCGGCCTGTGAGCTTCCCCAAGTAAGGCCATCTTCTCGGATTTGGATGAGTTGGGGCTTGGTGGATTTTTGAGTTGTCTTAAGGGCTGATTCAACTTGTTGGTTTTTTTGAAGCAGTGGAATATTCGCTGCTTTTTCTTTTCTATAGGCCACGGAAAAATAATCAAAGCAATTACGGACTATCACTCCGAGGCCACTCAAGCAACAAAATTTGCCTAAACTATTTTTGAAGTTGTTTCTGCGGCAGCAATTTCAAATTCCCTTGTCTGTTCATCAAACCCTGCGATTGTTTCAAAGTCCAGTTAATATTGGCTAAGTGTGTTAAGCTTCATTGTAGGTAATTGCGTGGGCGCTATATGCTAATGCTTTTTTCAAATCTATTTCCCGATAGATTGGGAAAGAAATTCGTTTGCATTCTATTGGATTGTGTATAAATGCCACTAGCATTGGCTATTCTTAAAGATTTTGTTGCGTAGAAAATGGACGACATCACTCTCTCCTAACGATAATGGAGTTTGGGCCAATCGAAATTGGCTGAACAACCAAAATGTACGATAGCCTTCTCGCTAGCAACGTTGGAGGTAGATTTGGCCGATCCAAAATGCCCATTCGTCTTCCACTCTGCCTGTAATCAGTTGTAATATTGGCAAACCAATTTGCTTCAAGTTGAATCGATTTTTCATTATTGCATTTTGATTATAGGAATGTTGCTTGAATCTATATTATTCAATCCAAATTAAGCGTGCCTAAATTAGGACATCGCAAGCGTAGCATGGGCCAAAGTGTTGGCCCCGATCGTTGCAACGAATCCGAAACAAGGTAGCTTGTTGAAAATACCTTGATTTTGCGTTTTATAATCACCCAATGGTGGAGTATGTTATTACCAAGGCCCACCAGCAGGCCTCCCTTTCATTTCTTTCTGTGACCCATTTTATTTGCAGGTTGGACCCCCTGCAGAGTAATTTGAAGGCTTTTGAAAAATTTCCGAGTGTTGTTTAATGGCTACTGCGCTTGATTGAGATGCATTCAACTTCTCCTGTTGAAATCCACTTACTCTGGCAATATTAATAGGCGATTAGCCATAGAAATAGCGGGAATCAGGCTTTATTGAAACATGTATTGATTGCACAGTCTGACCATTAATAGCAATTTTGCTTGGTGTCTGTTTTGCTTGCATGTGAGGGCATGCTTTAGGCTATCAGTTACGGCATTATGATTGGCAATATTCGTATCAAGATCTTTGTCATAGTCTGTTTTAGCACCAATGAAAAGGAGGAGATCAATATCGTCGTAGTTCTTCATAGCTTGTTTGTTAGGTAAAGAGACAATAAATTTGATCCGTTTCCCACTCACTTGCCTCGCAGCAGGAGGCTCACCTTCATTCCCTCCATGCGCCTTCACGTATTCATTTGTGACTCGAGAGCCAAGCCAGTTCCTTCGGTTCCTTTTTTAGTTAGTGAAAAAAGGCTGTAGGATTTGTCAAGGATTCCTTGGGAATCCCTCCTCCGTTATCTCCAATCGAGAGGGATTACTTTGTCTTTTTGCAAAGCTGTTTGTAACGTTTCAACATTTGGGAGGTAAGCTTCGCTTCCCATTTCCAACCTCCAACTTCAACTTGTCCCGCATTGCATCAAAGGCATTATTGCAGAGATTTAAGATGACTCTGGAAAAATCTCGCGATTCATCGTTTACGATCTCCAACTGAGGATCGAGCCTGCAAAGTCTATGTCACATTAATCGGAGCCTTGCGGCTGCATCCCATCGGGTAGGAGATGACAACTTCTTGACCAGCGGATTAAAAAGGTTTGGCTTCGCGTTACTTTTTCGACGCCCGGGCTATGCTGCCGCATTGGAAGTGACAATGCTATTAGCCCCGAGTTACCATGCTCGTGAAACTTTGGTTTCAGGATTGCTTTGCGACATTCTTGGAGGATCGCGATGATCTCTTCTTGGTAGATGGAAGCTTCCAGATTTTTCTAATTTCGGCAAAGACCTCATCGATCAGTTTCCGGCTTAGATTCCGAGAAAGTTATTCACCAAAGTTGAGCGGGTTCTTTTAATCTTCATGGGCGATGCCGGCAGTCAGCTGGCCGAGGGCTGGCGGAGTTTTTCCTGCTGCACGAGTTGAGCTGAGTGGCTTTGAGGCCGATTCAATGCAGCTTGATATTTCGTCCTTTTGACTTCAGCTAGCAAGAATTTGCCTTTGGTTTTTGACGATAGCTACGAGAAAGAAATGGTACCAATCACTATAAAAAAACAACCAGAATAACAAAAAGAAATAGGTTCTATCCCTACTCTGTATGGCTAAATTTTCTTCTCGAGATTACTCGACACCCCGCTCTCGATCAGAGGTGTCTGCTGAAATGCCGCCAAATTGGCAAGCTTTCTCTTGAGTCAAAATTACTTCTTTCGGAATAGGCAAGAGGCTAAGTTTGTTGGAAAAGCACTATTTTCAGGTGATTTGAAATACTCAAAAATGGGCATAAGAGTTCTCATGAGCCGAGGGGCGATGTCGATATCCAAACATCTGTATATCTCTTCTTCTCCTGAACACCCTTAGCCTGCCTTTACCATAGTAATAACTGGGAATCCTCATTATAGCTGTTCTGTTAACGCCTTAGATAACCAGATGTTAGCGGCATTCTCTACTAAATTATCCTGCGCTACAGCATTACTTGATTCCTTTCAAAAAAAGCGATTGAAGCCACTTTCAACTTGGTTTGATTCCAGCTTGATGGGAACCATCAATATATGCTAGGTCCGAATATCCTTTCGTAGTTTGTACAAACTCCGGTGGGTTAGGACATTGAATTTTTTTCCAATTTTGATTGTCTGGCAGAATCAATTTCATTGTTATTGAGATGGACAAAAGCCATTTCCAGACAACGCGAAAACCATTA
>Ga0163217_1049053_pt1 | contig 12247 bp, 7 predicted proteins | sample SynspAceP_FD_185933 | JGI IMG/M metagenome (GOLD analysis project Ga0163217, IMG submission 185933) | Saline lake microbial communities from Ace Lake in Antarctica - Synechococcus sp. Ace-P (PacBio error correction) | ecosystem: Environmental > Aquatic > Non-marine Saline and Alkaline > Saline ... | reverse complement strand
GTAAAACCTGCTTTAGTGGCGGTTACAAGGCAATGCCACGCCATTAAGCCGCCACCTAGCACGCCAATCTTAGCAGTTTGGCTGGTGCAACACCCTTTACACCGGTCTCTTTTTCATTGTCTGTTCGGTAGCAAAAAACAAAACTTCTTAGGAAGCTGATTCAGCCGTCATGACAAACTTACCCAAAATTTCGCGCTTCGACTTGCAAGCCTTTCTTCATGCCTGCTTAAAACCGGTTTCGATACAGTCAATAATCAAATCAGGCGAGGGATAGTGCCTTGCGTCTACTTTGCAGTTTGTTTAACGTGCTTGACTAAACCTATGGATTGCGACCGACTGGACGTTTGCTCCAAACTTTCCCATTAGTCAAGTTTTAGGTTTTAGGCGTTTGGGTTTTGCCTTTTAGCCAGCTCGATGGCCACGTCCAATTAATATGGATTCCGCGCACCATATCGTCAACAATGCCATACTTGTGGGCTTGTCTTAGCGCGCACAGACGCACCTGTAAGCATCATTTTCATTTGCCTTGTTGCACATGATTAGTTTTGGCAGTTTTGGCGTGCCGCACTTCCGGGCAATAGGCCAAGTTGCACTTCAGCAAGCCTAGTTGAGTTTTATGCTGTCACTACATACCCGTAATGACAGCCAAGGCCAATTCTAAAAAACCACCACCGAGAGCCGGACCATGAATTCGCGCAACAAAGGTTGTGGCATATCTTCAATCGGCTGAAACATGGCGTCCCACCAGCAGCCGATAGACTCTGCATCTCAGCACTTTGGAAGCAGCGCTAACTGCTAATACTCAGCACCTGCGACAAATGAATTTACGCTTGCCACTAATAACCACTACACCTTTAATGCTTTTATCTGCATTAATTTGCTGTAATAACATTTTGATTTGCTCAGCAATTCAACTTAGTGTGTTCATTGACTCACCACCAACATCCATAGTTACTATGGCAAACACCGTCTTCGCGAGTTTCTAGGGTAAATGCCTAGCGTTGTTCTAGTTCTGATTTTGTTCTGTCATTACCTTTTCCTTATTCTGTTTCAACGATCATAGCGGCAGCTAAACCACCCTGCGGCACAGGCGGTTAAAATAAACCCGTTTCCACCGCCACGACGATTCAATTCATTTAACATTTGCGTGTCATTACTGTACCGGTTGCGGCAAAAGGGTGCCATAGGCTAATGAACTTCCCATTCACATAATTTACTCATGCTCGATTTCACCAGTTGCCTTTTTACGCCCAGTTTCTCTTGGGCAAATTTATTCACTACAAACATTTTAAATTGGCTAAGGTCTGGCAGCAAAAGGCTTCATGCATTTCGATTAGAGTAATTGTCTCGTAAGGTCATTCCTTCTCTATCTAAGGCCATTGGCGTAGCATAAGACGTTCATCAACATATCTTCCCATACATCAAATTGCGGCCCAGCATAACTTTTAGATAACTAATGGTTGTTTATAAACTAGGGCCTTGGGCCTTGCTTTTCAGTCATCATGATAATGCTGACCGCGCCTCAGTTAGGGAGTGGCATTACTGCGGGTAACGGTTCCGTTGCTTTTTTATCAAATACCGGGGCGTAATTTTGCATAAACCTTCCAGAGTTAGAATCAAAAACCGCACATTATTGTCGCGTTCCAGCACCTTTATAAAAAGGTCCGCATAGGCAGTCTTATTCATTGGCTAATTTACCTTCATTCCAGCTTTTTGCTGCTTAGGGTATGGAACGGGTGAGCCAATTCATCTTGGCTTGGACGACTAATTTGATGTTTTTTGGCCATTTGTTCAGCAGTCTGCCCCATAACAAACCAGTAGAATATTCGGCCACAGCTGGGCGAACAGGAAAAACAGGCTTTCACGCCCATTTTTTGGAGTAAACCTGCCACTTTTTTGCCCTAAGGTTTTGGTTTTCTGCAAATCCGTTAAAGCACGAGCCCAAAATTTTTTGACACGCCAATTGGTGATACGCGAAGTTGATTCAGCGCCGCGGCGACACCCACGCTAATATTGCCGGCCATCATCGATTCAGCCAATAACTGACGGTAGATTGAAAACTGGTGGCACAGGCGCGGGACACACTTGAAGGCATTCGGTATTGCACATTCATGCCCGTTCCTTAAGACTATTTCTCGTGCCAATATTGGGAGCTTCAGGCATTTTACCACTTGGCATAGACACTTGCTCGATTTCTAGCGGCGAAAGATTGTGTCGAACGAGCATTTCGTTGACCACCATTTTGCCCAAAATCTACTGCGGAACGCCATGAAATAACTTGCCATTTTGGCCAAATGGAGTCCGTTAAACAGCAACTATCGCAATGCGAGTCGCCCTGGTTCTGGTGGACATTTTGCGCTTTATTGTCATGCTCTGCCCTTCTTAATTTTAGTGGTCTGACCTGTTCAGTTATTGTCGATTGTCAGGGATAAAACTTAGTTGTTCAGCTAGCCTTAAATAGCCTTAAATTTAAGCATAGTCAAAGTTATTGCACTTAGAGTAAGTATTGCGGTTTATCTGTATCTGTACTCTTGCCTACTACCATATTTCATTCATCAACCAAATTAGTCAATAAAGCACTATTTTAAAGTCTAAGGATTGCCACTAGCCCATTTCAGATTAGGCGAGCTTGGTTTAGGGGCCTCCCTAAAAGTATAAAAGTTATGATTAGATTATGAACTTTGTAACATTGTTTTTTCAGAAGGGAACCCTATATAGGTCTAGCATTGTCAGTACTGCACCTTATTAAGATTTAAGGTGATTATCTCAATTATTTATGCAATTCCTAGTCAGTCAGAATGAAGTAATAGCAAACATGCACGATCTCAGTTTTCACAATTGCAAGCCTTTACCTCGATACTCAGCGAGTGGAGTCAACCAAACCTTGACACAAAATATCCTATCGCTTGTTAGCCGTGGGCACTTATTAGTTGAAGGCCCGCCTGGGATTAGGGCCAAAAACACGTGCAGTTAATCACTAGCTAAGTGCGTTGAAGGCGATTTCCATCGGTGCATACCCCAGGACTTACTTCCGCCGCATTTGGACAGCTACAGACATTTACCGACCAGAAATGGCAGTTTTGTATTTCAACAAGGCCCCTGTTCATTAATTGGTATTAGCCGATGAAATAAACCGTGGCCCCTGCAAAGTGCAATCAGCTCTGCTCGAATGCAATGCAGAGCAGGCAAATTACGTAGCACAAAACCTACCCCTGCCTGAGTTATTCTTTGTGATGGCGACCCAAAACCCGATTGAAACAAGAAGGTACCCTATCCTCTTACCAGAAGCACAACTTGACCGTTTTTTGATGCATTTGGAAATCGACTACCCTGGTGGCTGAGACTTGAGCCTTGAAATATTTGCGTTTAACCGTGATGAAGCGCCTGCATGGCCAATAAGGTTCGAAGCGCCAAAACTTAAGCCAAGTGAGATATATTTCCAAAGCACGCAGAGCATTATTGAAAATTCATTTAGACGAAGGCTTAGAAAAATATTTAGTGCAACTATTATTGCACCCGTCAAAACCTGAAAATTTGATGCTGACTTAGCAATTGGATAGAGTTTTGGCGCCATCCCCGCGCAACTATTGCACTAGACAAATGTGCTAGAGCTCATTTGCATGGTTTAATGGGTCGTTGATTTTGTTGGCCAGACAATATCTCAAGCAGTCTTCCATTAATGTGCTTCGTCATCGAGTTAATCCTCAGTATGAAGCGGACTGAGGGGAATAAGTCGTAACCAATTGCATCGATAAAATTTTTGCAATAGTCCGCAGTTCTTTGTATTTACGGCGAGAAAGGAAGAGCGATGTTAGATGTTGAAAAATTGTTGCGGGCTCATCATAGTGATGGCATCACTGAATATACGAGAAAATTGATTCCACTACCAAAGGAAAAAACGTTCTAGTTAATTATACCACGTAAAAACTGTGCAAGCTAAATTGGCCGGCGCCTTTTTTGCGGCCAAAACCAAAGGCCGGTATGGAGTTTGACGCAGGCCCGTCATACCAAGCAGGCGATGACATTCGCGCTATCGATTGCGAGTCAGGGCCAGAACCGGACAACCCATACAAAAATCTATTCGAGAAAGAAAAAGAGCCCGTTGTTTATTTTAGCTGACTTGTCTTTCCAGTATGCAGTTTGGCACGCAATTAATGTTTAAATCGTTCAAACCGCACATTTAAGCGCATTACTCGCGTGGGCGGCCCGAAAACGCGGTGATCGTGTGGGAGCGTTTAATTTTCAATCAATATCAACATATTGATGTAAACACTGACGCGCCAAAGGCAGTACTGTTCCTTTTTAAACAGCTTAAATCCAAAGGTTCAAACGCAATCAGTCGGCGCGCAACAAGGTCAAAACAGCCACTTGCTCTAGAGAGTCAAGGTGTCACCTTCCCGATGCGTGTGCACGTTTGCGCAGATTAGCGCATCCGGGTAGTTTATTTTTTTACTCAGCGATTTTAGCCAGCTAAAATGACTTGGCAACACAACTATTTTCACAGCCTCAGTAGACATGCCGAAGTGATTGCTTATCCCATCAGTGACCCTTTAACATGATTACCCAAAGTTTAAAAATGAGCCAGAAATGGGCTTTGACTGATGGCATAATTCAGCAAAATTTGATGCTGGCGAAAAAGGACAACAGAGTCGCAATACACATGCGCAACACCATTGCTTATTTTCGAATATAGAACATGTGCTCAAACAGTGTAAGGCTAAAGTTGTGTCTGTCAGTGCTGGTTTTACCTTTAGAAACAAAACAACTCATCGTTTGCACGGACAAACCTTATGAACAACCCATTGCTGATAAAAAGACTATTCTACTCCAGATGGATTTAGTCTCTGGCCTCAGCCTATGGTTGGTGGTTGCTCACTTCATCTTAATAACATTATTGGTTCTGGCTGGAGCCTGTTCATTTACCAGGCACACAAACAGGGCTTAGCTAACGACAAGCGATCAAGAACTCAAGGCGCTTACTGCTGGATTCACCTGCTTGGCGCGTAAGACTAAACAGTCTGTTGAAACGTCTACTTACTGAGTTTATCAGCCTTAAACTTGCCGGTGCAACAGCTTTATGGTGAGCAAATTTACCCGCTACTCACTGAAGCTTTACCTCAAAAGATGCGGGGCGGATTTTCAGCTGCAGATGACTAAATTTTCAACAAGCCTGTATCAGGTATACAGGGACATCTGAGGATTTGACTTTACCACTAATAAAATGCGGTTATTTACAGTGGCGTAAAGCAGCAAAGTTAAACTAATAAAAAAGTACACAACGTTTAGCGGTTTGTTGTGAACAACATGGACAATAGCCAACAAGGAGTAGAGCATGTTTGAGTTTGCTTGGCTTTCGCGGTCTTTATTGCCCTGCCCTTTACCCTGCTTTTTTTACTTCCTGCCCGCGCGGCGCAGAAGTTACAAAGCCAGCCGCTTAAAAAGTACCTCACTTGATACAAGGTCTGAGCGTAAGTCAAAGCAAGAAAAAATCCAATAAAAATTAGATCATTATTGCCAGCGTGGCTTGGTGTTTGCGCTTGTTATCGCGGCCGCAAGACCGCAAGCTCGGTGAACGGTCAACATTCCAGCAAGGGCCGCGACTCTAATGATCGCAGTTTGTATTCTGGCCAGTATGAAGATGGGATTGCGAAATTAATGGCCGCAAGTCGGACCGACTCAAAAATGATTAAATATGTACTTAGCGATTTTATTTGAACGTCGAGTAGTGATCGCTGGGTTTAATTTTGTTTTGCCGACACCCGCTATTTGCGAGGCGCGCTAACCTACGACCGAGAAAACGGAAATTCAATTGCTTAACGAATCGTTAAATTGGACTTGTGGGAGAACAAACTGCCATCGGTGACGCTATTGTCTAGCCATCAAAGGGTTTAATGGCTTCTTAAGAAGAGTCAAATAAAGTGCTGATTCTACTAACAGACGGACAGAATACAGCGGGTAATATCAACGCCGAACAAGCAATGAATTGGCGATAAACAACGGCGTTACGGTTTATACCATTGTGTCGGTGCAGATAAATTGATGATGCCAAGCTTTTTTGTATTTCGCAATTCATTGGCTTGTTCGGGGGCGTCGTGATATTACCCGCTGTTTCTGTCCGTCTGTTAGTAGGAATCAGCAGTTTATTTGACTCTTCTTTAGCATTAAACCGCTTGATGGCTAGACCAATAGCGTCTACCTGCATTGCAGTTTGTTCTCCCACAGTCCAATTAACGATTCGTTTAAGCCAATTGATTTACCGTTTCTCGGTCGATAGGTTAGCGGCGCCTGCCAAATAGGCGGTGTCGGCAAACACATTAAACCCAGCGATCACCTACTCGACGTTCAATAAAATCGCTTAAGTACATATTTAATCATTTTGAGTCGGCGACTTGACGGCCATTAATTTCCATATCTTCCATCTTCATACTGCCAGGACAAATCAAACTGCGATCATTTTAGATCGCGCCCTCTGCTGCGAATGTTGACCGGTTCACCGGAGCCATTGCGTCTTGCGGCCGCGATTTAACAAGCGGCCACCAAGCCACGCTGCAATAATGAGTCTAATTTTATTGGATTTTTCTTGCTTTGACTTACGCTCACGACCTGTATCAATTGAGGTACTTTTTAAGGGGCTGGCTGTAACTTCTGCGCGCGCGGGCAGGAAGTAAAAAAGGCAGGGTAAGGCAGGGGCAATAAAAGACCCAAGCCAAGCAAACTTCAAACAGCTCTACCCTTGTTGGCAAATTGTTCATGTTTTCACAACAAACCGCTTAAAACGTTTTGTACTTTTTTTATTTAGTTAAACTTTGCTGCTTTTACCACTGTAAGGAAAGCATTATTAGTGGTAAAGTCATCCTCAGATGTCTGTCGGCTGATCCTGATACAAGGCTCCTTGTTGAAATTTTAGTCATCTGCAGCTGAAAATCCCCCCGCATCTTTTGAGTAAAAGCTCAGTGAGTTTAGACGGGTAAAATTTGTGCTCTCACCATAAGCTGTTGCACGGGCAGTTTAGGCTGATACTCAGTAGTAAGACGTTTCAACAGACTGTTTAGTCTTTACGCGCCAAGCAGTGAATTCCCGCAGTAAGCGCCTTGGAGTTCTTTACGCTTGTCGTTTAAGCTAGGCCCTGTTGATGTGTGCTGGTAAATGAACAGGGGGCTCAGCCAGACAATAATGTTATTAAGAGGAAAGTGAGCAACCACCAACCATAGGCTGGAGGCCGAGGACTAATACCATTCTGGGAGTATGAATATCTTTTATTCAGCCAAGGGTTGTTCATAAGGTTGTTTCCGTGCAAACTGATTGAGTTGTTGTTCTAAAGGTAAACCAGGACTGACAGACAACAACTTAGCCTTTACACTGTTTGAGCACATGTTCTATATTTTCGAAAAATAAGCATGGTGGTTGGCGCATTTGTATTGCGACTTCGTGTCTTTTATCGACCCAGCATCAAATTTTGCTGATTATGCAATCAGTCAAAAGCCACTTTTCTGGCTCATTTTTAAAACTTTGGGTATTTCATGTTCAAAGGGATCACTGATGGATAAGCAATCACTCGCAATGTCTACTGAGCTGTTGAACATATTGTTGTGTTGCCAAGCATGTAGCTCGGCTAAAATCGGCTGAGTAAAAAATTCAAAACTTTACCCGGATGCCGCTAATCTGCGCAAAACGTGCACACGCACGTGCGAGGTGACACCTTGACTCTCTAGAGCCAAGTGGCTGTCTTTTGACCTTGTTGCGGCGCGACTGATTGCGTTTGAACTTTGATTAAGCTGTTTAAAAAGGACAGTACTGCCTTTGGCGCGTCAGTGGTTTACATTCAATATGTTGATATTGATTGAAAAATTAAACCTCCCACACGATCACCGCGTTTTTCGGGCCGCCCCACGCGAGTAATGCGCTTAATGTGCGGTTTGAACGGATTTAAACATTAATTGCGTGCCAAACTGCATTTACTGGAAAGACAAGTCAGCTAAAATAAACACGGGGCGTTCTTTTCTTCTCGATAGATTTTTGTATGGGTTGTCCGGTTCTGGCCGTGACTCGCCAATCGATAGCGCGAATGTCATCCGCCTTGCTTGGAATGACGGGCCTCGTCAACTCCATACCGCGCCTTTGGTTTTGGCCAAATAGGCGCCGGCAATTTAGCTTGCACAGTTTTACGTGGTGATAAAATTAACTAGACCGGTTTTTCCCTGGTAGTGAAATCAAATTCTTCGTATATTCAGATGTGCCATTCAACTATGATGAGCCCGCAAACCAATTTTCTAACATCTAACATTCGCTCCTCTTCCTTTCTTCCGCCGTAATACTAAGGAACTGCGACTTAATTGCAAAATTTTATCGAGCACTTGGTTACGACTTATTCCCTCAGGCTTTCCGCTTCATAACTGAGGATTATCGATGACGAAGCACATTATGGAAGACTGCTTGGATATTGTCTGGGCCAACAAAATCACGACCCATTTAACCATGCATGAGCTCTAGCACATTTGTCTAGCTCAATAGTTTGCGCGGGGACTGGCGCCAAACTCTATCCAAATTTGCTAAGTCAGCATCAAATTTTTCAGGTTGACGCGGTGGCAAATAATTAAGTTGCACTAAATATTTTTCTAAGCCTTCGTCTAATATGAATTTTCAAAAACTCTTGGCGTGCTTTGATATATCCACTTGGCTTAGTTGGCGCTTCGACCTTATGGGCATGCAGCGCTTCATCACGGGTTAAACGCAATATTCAAGCTCAGTCTCAGCACCAGGGTAGGTCGATTCCAAATGCATTCAAAAAAACGGTCAAGTTTGTGCTTCTGGCTAAGATAGGTACCTTCTTGTTCAATCGGGTTTTTGGGTTCGCCATCACAAGAAAATAACTCAGGCAAGGGTGTAGGTTTTGTTGCCTACGGTAATTTGCCTTCTCTGCCATTGCCTTCGAGCAGAGCTGATTGCACTTTTGCAGGGGCACGTTTTATTCATCGGCTAATTACCAAATTATGAAACAGGGGCCCTTTTGAAAATACAAACTGCCATTTTCTGGTCGGTAAAATGTTCTGTACCTGTCAAATCGGCGGGAAGTAGTCTGGGGTAAATTGCACCGATGGAAAATCGCCTTTCAACGCCTTTTTAGCTAGTGATTACTGCACGTGTTTGCTTAATCCAGGCGGGCCTTCAACTAATAAGTGCCCATCGGCTAACAAAGCGATAAGGATATTTTGTGTCAAGGTTTGTTGACCCACTACCTGAGTATCGAGGTAGGCTTGCAAATTGAGAAAACTTGAGAAGTCGTGGCCATGTTTGCTTATTACTTCCTTCTGACTGACTAGGGAATTTGCATTAAATTATTTGAGATAATCCACCTTAATCTAATAAGGTGCAGTACTGGACAATTGCTAACCCTATTATAGGGGCTTCCCCTCTGAAAAACAAATGTTTACAAAGTCATAATCTAATCATAATTATACTTTTAGGGGGAGGCCCTAACAAGCTCGCTAATCTGAAATGGCTAGTGGCCAATCCTTAGACTTAAAATAGTGCTTTATTGACTAATTTTTGTTGATGAATGAAATATGTAGTTAGGGCAGAGTAACAGATACAGATAAACCGCAATACTTACTCTAAGTGCAAATAGACTTTGGACTATGCTAAATTTAAGGCTATTTAGGCTAGCTTGAAACAACTAAAGTTATCCTGTACAATCGACAATACTAACAGGTCAGACCACTAAATTAAGAGGGCAGAGCATACAATAAAAGCAAATTGTCACCACCAGACAGGGCGACCGCATTGCGATAGTGCTGGTTACGGACTCCATTTTGCCAAAATGGCAAGTTATTTTCATGGCGTTCCCGCAGTAGATTTGGGCCAAATGGTGGTCAACGAAATGCCTCGTTCGACACAATCTTTCGCCGCTAGAAATCGAGCAGTTAGTCTATGGCCAAGTGGTATCAATGCCTGAAGCTTCCCAATATTGCACGAGAAATAGTCTTAGAAACGGGATTGAATGTGCCATTACGATGCCTTCAGTGTTGTCCCGCGCCTGTGCCACCAGTATTTCAATCTACCGTCAAGTATTGCCTGAATCGATGATGGCCGGCAATATTAGCGTGGGTGTCGCGGCGGCGCTGACCAAACTTCCGTATCACCATTTGGCGTGTCAAAAAATTTGGCTCGTGCTTAACGGATTTTGCAGGAAAACCAAAAAAACCTTTAGGCAAAAAGTGGCAGTACTCCCAAAAAACTGGGCGTGAAAGACCTGTTTCCCTGTTCCGCCAGCTGGTGGCCGAATATTCTTATGGTTTGTTATGGGGCAGGACTGCTGTGCAAATGGCCAAAAAACATCAAAAATTAGTCGTTCAAAGCCCAAGATGAATTGCTCACCGTTCCCATTTACCCTAGCAGCAAAAAAGCTGGAAATGAAGGTAAAATTAGCCAATGACAGATGATGCCTATGCGGAAACCTTCTAAAGGTGCTCTGGAACGCGACAATAATGTTGCGTTTTGATTCTACTCTGGAAGGGTTATTGCAAAATTACGCCCGGTATTTATAAAAAGCACGGAACGTTACCGCAGCTAATGCCACTCCTTAACTGATGGCGCTTCAAGCCATACATGATGACTGAAAGCAAGGCCAAGCCTCTTAGGTTATAAACCATTTTAGGTTATCTAAAAAGTTATGCTTGGGCCGCAATTGATGTATTGGGAAGATATGTTGATGGGACCGTCTTTATGCTTACGCCAATGGCCTTAGATAGAGCAGGAATGACCTTACGAGACATTACCTATCGGAAATGCATGAAGCCTTTGCTGCCCAGACCTTAGCCAATTTAAAAATGTTTGCTAGTGATAAATTTTGCCAAGAGAAACTGGGGCGTAAAAGGCAACTGTGAAATCGACATTGAGTATTTCAATGTGATGGGAAGGTTCAATTAGCCTAATGGGTCACCCTTTTGACCGCAACCGGCTACACGTATTGATCACGCAAATTGTTAAATGAATTGAATCGTCGTGGCGAGTGGAACGGGGTTATTAACCGCCTGTGCGCAGGGGTTTAGGCTGGCCGCTATGATCGTTGAAACAGAATAGGAAAAAGGTAATGACAGAAACAATTCAGGAACTAGAACAAGCTAGTGGGCATTTACCCTAGAAACTCGCGGAAAGACGGTTGTTGCCATTAGTAACTATGGATGTTGTTGGTGAGTCAATGACACACTAAAGTTGAATTGCTGGAGCAAATCGAAAATGTATTACCAGCAATTATGCAGATAAAAGCATTTAAAGGTGTAGTTGGTTATTAGTGGCAAAGCGTTAATTCATTTGTCGCAGGTTGCTGATATTAGGATTGTAGCTGCTTGCCCAAAGTGCTGAGATTGGCGAGTCTATCGCTGCTGGTGGACAAGCCATGTTTCAAGCGTATTTGAAGTATGCCACAAAAACCTTTGTTGCGCGATTCATGGTCCGGCTCTCGGTGGGTGGTTTAGGAATTGCCTTGGCCTGTCATTATCGGGTATTGTTAGTGACAGCGATAAACTAAACTAGGGCTTTGCCTAAGTGCAACCTTGGCCTTATTTGCCCCGGAAGTGGCGGCACGCAAGACTGCAAAACTAATCAGTTGTGCCAACAGGCAATGAAAATGATTGCTTTACCCAGGTGCGTCTGGCGCGCTAAAACAATAAGCCCTCAAGTATGGGGCATTGTTGACCGATATTGGTGCCGGAATCCATATTATTGGACGTGGCCATCGAGCTTGGCTAAAAGGGCAAAAAAACCCAAACGCCTTTAAACCTAACTTGACTTAAATGGGAAAAGTTTATTGGAGGCAAACGTCAGTCGGTCGCAACCTTATTGTTAGTCAAAGGCACGTAAACAAACTGCAAGTAAGACGCAAGGGGGGCAAACTATTCCCTCGCCTTGATTTGATTATTGGACTGTATCGAAAAAACCGGTTTAAAGCAAGGCAGAAAAAAGGGGCTTGCAAGTCGAGCGCGGAAAAATTTTTTGGTAAGTTGGTTTCATGAGGCTGGGAATCAGGCTTCCCTAAGAAGTTTTTTTTTGCTACCCCCACAGAAAATTGAAAAAAAAAAGGAGGACCGGTGGTTACAAAGGTGTTTTGGCACCCAGGCAAAAAAACTTGCTATATTGGCGTTGCTAGGTGCGCTTAAACATGGGGCGGGTGGCATTTTGCCTTTTTTTGTAACCGCCAAACTTTAAAAAGGCAGGGGTTTTAACCCATTTCTCTTTCCTCCCCCCTTTT
>Ga0163217_1113020_pt1 | contig 12248 bp, 9 predicted proteins | sample SynspAceP_FD_185933 | JGI IMG/M metagenome (GOLD analysis project Ga0163217, IMG submission 185933) | Saline lake microbial communities from Ace Lake in Antarctica - Synechococcus sp. Ace-P (PacBio error correction) | ecosystem: Environmental > Aquatic > Non-marine Saline and Alkaline > Saline ... | reverse complement strand
AGGTGAGATAGTTATACGCTTGAAGTACTCATATTAAGACACAAGGGTGGTGATCTTATAGAGAGACGAGTGAAACGAAATTATAATGCAAAAGATAAACAAATTCCTTTGATTTTTAGAAAAGGGATATGTACGTGGTATTATTGAAAGCGTTGAGTTGAAAGGAAATAAGCCTTTGATTATTATGTCCAAGAACGGCGCCAGCATTTTAAGAGCAATTTATTTTTTGCAAGAAATACCAGAAAGTTTCGATGGTAATTACCGTTAAAAAAGTAGTGGTATTCCTGGGGAAAAAGCGAAAGTAGCGTTGATTCTTATGATGATCGTTTGCATCCAGTCGGGCATGTTCGGAAGAAAGGTTCACGTATTCACGGCATGTTCGTTGAATTAGGAAAATTGAAAAATATTGAATGTTATCAATTGGACAGCAATCCGCAGTTGTGAGTGACTAGAGCACTGAGTCCAGCTCGTGTGTTCACGTTCATTAGATGATGAAAAGAATGAACAGCTCAGAGTGTATTAAAGACCTGAAGAGGGTTTCTAAGGCCATTGGTGTGAGTCATAATATTAGATTAGCAGGCAGTTACAGGTTTATGAAATTGATTGTATTCCGTGAAGGAGTAGAGGAAGATGTTGAATTAACAGAATTCTCGATGAAAATGAAGCTTGGATTATTGCGAATTCAAAAAGATAGGAATGGATACTTGCCTACCGTAGTGTTTTAGAGCAGATATTTGATGATTTAGAAAGAGAACAGGACTTAGAAGAGGAGACAATTATTGAAGTGGTTCGAATCTTAAAGAAGAATTAGCAGATTAGCTATTATTAGCAAGAAAATTCAAGATATGTAAACAGTTTATGGCAAGATAATGCAACAAAGGCTAACAAAGGTCCTAAGGAACTTGAAACATTCACTCGTTTAGGGCGGTAGATTTTCTTGAGTTCAAGGGGTCATGATGTGGACGCAAGGCCTACCACTAATTTCTAATTGAGTGTATCAAGTGCTTGTGAGGGTTTCAAAAACCGACAATTGAGCCAAAAAGGTTGCATCTAAGAAGTGGCGAGGAAAAGAAAGAAAAAGAACTATTAGACAAAACAGCTAGAGCAGGAGCAGAAGATAGGCGATTGAGAAGAAAAACGAAATGCTTCAGAGCAAATTGTTAGAAGGTTAAAGCCGAAATTTCTGGTCCTAAAACTGTTTGGTAAAATAGATTTTAGACAAGAAAAAAACCGAGGGAGCACCAGCAGCTCCCTGAAAAGGCGGAAAAGCCAGAAAAGCAGCAGAAAAAATGTAGCTGAAGAGCCAAGAAAGAAAACACCTAAAGTTGATGTGGTGAAAGCATCTTCTTGACAGGCCGAAGTTAAGGTGGTTGAATAAATAGTTTATTCTCCGGCCAAAGCAAGGAAAAGTTAAAAGAGGGACAAAACAAGAGGCGTCAAAGCTGCGCCCACCTGTTAAAGGTTCGAAAATACAAGAGACTAAAAACTCCCGATACCAAGTTGCTTCCTGTCGCTGAGGTTGAAAAACCAGCAGAGTAGAGACCCTTACTACGCAAACAAGAAATTATCAGGGCCTAAAATAACTGGTGATAAGATAGTCTTTCCAAATTTTGAGGAAACCAAAGAAAAGAAAAGAAGTAGCAAAAATAGGTAGCGATTTGCGCGATAAAAGAAGGTAGGAAAGAAGAATAGTGAGCAGGTGCTCCCGGACAGGCTTCTAATTACTGGAGGTGACCCAAATTAGCCTGGAGGTAATCAGGACAGGGAACAGAAGAGGACCAGTGGTACGAGCTAATCCTTGTGGCAAAAAGAGAGCCTACAGAAGGGATGTTCAAAAAGCAGGTTAGAGAAGAAACTTTTAGAAAGCTTCAAGGAAAGTCTAAAAAAGGAAAGGAGCTAAAATATAGAAGAGAATTTAAGGAGAGATCAGCACCGTCTAACAGACAGGAAAAGGATCTGAACAGCAAGAGCTGGATAATAAAATTTAAAAAGTTACCGAATTTTGTTTTACTGCTTAATGAGGTAGCCACAATGATGGATGTGCCTACAACAAGATTTTTCGGCGGTGTTGTCTTTAGGGAATCATGAGCACCATTGAACCAGAGATTGGATGCAGAAAGGACGCTGTCAATAGGTTGCGGAAGAATTTGGCTTTTTGAAGTGGAGTTTGTTTCTGCTGAAATAGAAAGAAGCTATCGAAGATCAAGTAGATGCTCCTGAGATTAAAAGAAGCGTGCTCCTATCGTACGGGTAATGGGTCACGTTAGATTCATGGTAACATTCATTGCTAAGATTTATATTCGAAAATGAAAAATTGGTATTGCAGGCGAAAGTGGTTGAATACAGCATATTTGGTGGTTATTGGTGTAACCTTAGAAAAACGATCAAAAAAATCGCATTTTTAGATTACACCTGGTCACGAAGGCTTTTCCGCTATGCGTGCTCGTGGAGCGCAAGTTACGGATATTGTATTACTTGTAGTGGCAGCTGATTGATGATATTAGCCCAAACTAAGGAGGCATTAGTCATGGGCGCAAGCCGCAGGAGTACCTAATAGTATTGCGATAAATAAAATTTGATAAGCCCAATGCTAACGTTGTAAAAGATAAAAGATGGTTTTTGGCACAAATGAACCTATTTAGTAGAAGATTGGGGTTGGTAAAATTCCAATCTCAAGATATTTCTGCGAAAACAGGTGGAACGGCGTTAAAGAGCTCTTAGAAAAAGTGTTATTAGAGCGCTGAATGTGGAGCTTAAAGGCAAATCCAGATAATTTAGCCACAGGTACCCGTTGGTGGAAGCATTTTTGGATTAAAGGTAGAGGTATGTTTCTACGGTATTGCGTTCAGGGCAGATCTTTAAAATTGGGAATTATGTGCTAGCGGGTACTTTAGTGGTAAAATAAAAGCGATGCATGCATGAGCGCGTAATTAGCGTTAAGATAGCACCACTTCTACACCATTCAATTCCTTTGGGATTGGATGGTGCGCCACAAAGCTGGAGATAAATTTTAAATTGGTGTTAGGAAGATGAACGCGAGGCAAACAATAGCAGCAAAAAGAGGTTCAGTTGTTTACGTGAGCAGTCCGTTGAGAAAACGCAACGTTCATATTACGCTTGATGAAATAGGAAGGAGTTATTTTGCTTTTAGGAGACTTTAAAGAATTAACATTTATTCTTAAGGGGTGAGTGATGGTTCTGTAAAGAAGCATTGACAGATTCTTTTCCAAAAAACTATCAACGCCTGAAATTCAAGTTAAATATTATACATAAAGCAGTAGGGTCTATTACAGAGTCTGATGTGGTTATTAGCTTCGCTTCTGATGCGGTTTTATTATTGTTTCAATGTAAGGCCTATGCGGTAATGCAGAAACTTATTGCCGACAACGAAGAAATTGATATTTAGAATGTTACGTCTATTATCTACGATGCGATCAATGATCTAAAAAGATGCGATGGAAGTATGCTTTCTCCAAGAGATTAAAGGAGGAGATTAACTGGTACGCTGAAAATTAGAGGAAACCTTTTAAGATTTCTAAAATTGGTACGATTGCAGGATGTTATGTAAAACTAGTGGTAAAATTTAGGAGTTGCCGGTATTCGTTTAATTAGGAGACGAGTGGTGGTCTATACAGGTGAACTTTCTTCTTTTAAAACGATTAAGGATTTGATGTAAAGAAGTGCCAAAGGCTATGATTGCGGTATTCAAATTAAGAACTACAATTGAATTAGAGAGCTCGATATTGTCGAAGCTTTCCAAAGAAGTTTGCCGTAAAGAAAAGTTGAAATAAATACCAAAGAGTATGTACAAAAAAAAAGGAAGCCACGTGGCTTCCTTTTTTTGTTTTTAAAATATTTTACGCTAGTATAGCAAGCGTTTTGATACTATTTTGGAGAGATAATTAATAATGGGCTGCTGGGTATTTTTTCTTACCTCGTTATATTTTCTTTGGGCTCTAGGGCTGTTTTATATTACCTTGTGATGCGCCACTTATGTCTACATCTACATGCACATTTTGCAGGTCCAACCTGGAAAATTCAACTTCTAAAATTAGATTTTTTTGGATTAGCCAAAATTGAACATTCCATTATTATATTTGGATTTGGATATTCTTCAGTAGAAGCATCTGAAGATTGTTAGATAGCTAGTAGTTTTGAACTTTCTCTTTGCTGCAAGGTGATCACTCCCTTTGAGCATTGCTAAATAAGGTTGAAAAAGGTGAAAATCAGATGTTAATAGTTGTTTTCCATAATTTTGTTTTTTTCAGTTTTAAAACAGGAGTGCAAAGATAAATTTTAATGATTAGAGAATGCAATCTTTTTTTATTTAGAATCGGTATAAATTGTAAATTATAAATACCTTAAACATTTCCCAAATAAAGGTCTTATGTCGTATTTTTGCACTTGATTTCTTGGTGTATTTTTAGTGTAGTTAATAAGGAAATGTAAAAAACCATTTGCCAAGAAATGATAGAAACAATTTAATATGAAAAAAGGTTTACGTACCCGCAATCAATTTCTAAAGTTTTTAGGTCTCAGTTTTGTTATAGGACTTTGTTTTCAACAAGTCTTTTTCTTCAAGACGAAATCGCTTCTTCGGGTGATCCTGCAAAAGGTAATAAAATTCCTTGTAATCAAATTTGCGCTGCTTGTCATGCTTTGATAGAAATATGACACGGTCCTGTCTTGCTAATGTTGGGAAGTCGGCTTGCAAGTTGAAGAGGGGTTTGGATAAAGAGTGGATGTATGCTTGGATTAAAAAAACAGTGCAGGCTTATCGCATCCGGCGATGCTTTATGCGAATAAGATTACAACGAGTTACAACAAAGCAGCAATGACTGCTTCCAACCATTGTCAAATGCGGATATCGATGATTTTTTTAGGCCTTATACGGGCTGCACCGCCACGGCTTCCTGTTGGTTACTGTTGAAGCCCTTCCTGGAGAAGGAGCTGCTCATCAGGCAGGCTTGTCGAACGAAGTTATCCTTGAGCTTTAGTTTTAGTTTTGGCGCTGCTTTCAATGATGTTTGATCTTATGGTCAAACATGACCTTGCGTAGGAATTGCAGAAGCAACGGTGTTTTTTGTAGAGAAGGAAGGCCTCTGAAAAAAAAAGAACTCCAATTTGGAAAGCTTTTGTTCAAATCAATTTTTGGTTTTTGGTTACTTTCTTTTTCTGTTCTGGGAAGTGCTTATTTTGCTTTATGCTGGATGATGCAAGTAGGGTGATTCAGGTTATGCTCCATTCAACCCATACATTACTCGCATAAAATTCACGGCTTGGAGATTACAAAGATTGATTGTCAATATTTGTCCACTCTTCGGCACGGGTATCCAAAAGCATTAGGAATCCTTCTTTGAATGTTTGTATGAATTGCATTTAATCGATCTACGAGTATAAGGAAGTCCAGAAGGCCCGTCAAAGAAGAATTTAGCCAATGGGTATACTAATGAGTTTTATACTGGAGAAATTAAAAGCTATACAAAGCAAGTAGGTTGGGATGAGAAAATCAAAAATACACAGGAAGAATCTAGGCCTGTGGAATGGGTGAGAATTCATTTAACCTTCCTGAGTTGCTTACTTTAACACTCTCACACGTGACTGGGGTGGTACTTGAATGTCAAACCTGTTCATGGTCCAGTAGAAGAAATGGAGTTATGTATCAATTTTCAACCCATTAACGATGGCTGGTGTGTTAATTAACTGCCACAGAGAAACTAATGTGAAAGTAGAAGGCAATGAATACTATGAAAAAAAAATTCATGCAGAAACTTTTCTAAAAAAAGTATGGTGTTGAAACCTTGACTGGCTGCCCAAATGGGTGGATTAGGAATGTTGGTAAGTGTCACTATTAAAACAATTAATAAGGAAGATAATTTCAGAGATATATTTATGGCATCAAACAAAAATATTGGAAAAGTTGAAGCGGAGTTAAACCAAACGATTCCATTGTTGCGCTTTTAAAACATAATGAGTTTGTTCAGACATTCCGTGGATGAAGTTTTTAGGAGATAAGGATAACTTGGTCTTCATCAACGAAACAGAAAGAGATTTCTTGAAAATATGTTGGTTTTTAGTACTGCTGCTGCTACTTTAGCCCAGGCCTGTGAAGGACCCAGTAATTAAATCTATTTCCTTATTGTTGTGCAACCAGAGACGATTAATTCCTGGGGTTAGCAAACTTTTACGCTACAACCATAGCCAAATGGTTTGATTTTTCAAGTGTTATTAGTAAGAAACTAGAGAAGGAAGGACCTATTCTTTCAGAATAACGTAGATTCTAAAGTAAATGGTGGTGCTAACGCAAAGAGTAATTGCATCGGATTTTAGGGCTTGTATGATAGCACTCGTTTTGCAAGGGCCTATGCAAAATGGCGAAGCTATAGATGGGAGCGATTTAGATGCTGCGGTTAAGGAATGGGTTTAGCTGCGCTCAAACAAATTCAGGTAAACAAATTTTAACTTTCTAACGCAGACTATGCCAAGTCTTTTCTATGGATCGATTGGTAGGTGATTTTTTAAAAGCGTCATTACGCAATGTTAAAGCAATTCCTATTGATCTGCCATAGCCACAAGATGCAGCATAAATGCCTTTGAAGCTAAATACGGAGAAAGAGCATTAGCAGATTATGATTTTTCTAAGGCAGAAGAATTGTTGCTTTCGGTGCTGATTTTTTTAGGTGGATTGGCAAGGTGGGGTTTTGATAGTGGTTATTCAAAGGGCGTATTCCTCAAAACGGTAAAATGTCGCGACACATCAGTTTGAGGCAAATATGTCATTATCGGGTGACGAATGCAGATAAGAGAATTCCTTTAAAGCAAGCGAGCAAAAAAGTGGCAATTTGGCTATAGTTATTATGCCAATTAATAATACATCAGTTGGGCGTAGCTTAAGTGCGATTCGGCTAACGAAAAGCGGGTAGGATGCCTGCAGCTTGCTCAAATTCGTAAAGCAGGTACTGACGGCAGTTGTGGTAACTGGTTTCGATGACGATAATGCTCAGGCCGTTGTTTTAAGCTATAAATGAACAAATAAAGAGTGCAGCCTTTTTGATGTTGCAGCTCCAACAATATACAAGACAGAGGGTAACGTTAAAAGAGGTCAATGCTTTAGTTGCTTGCATATTGAAAGCTGGTTAAGGTTGCGTGTGTTGCTTATGATGTGTAAACCCTGCATATTCATTACCGAATGCTGCTACTTTTAGAGGGACTTCAAACCGTGGTTTTCTGTGGTTTTTCTACCAATCAAAACGAAACTACCATAGAGCTACCCAACCTATACTCAGGTGCTTAGCTCATATTTCTTAGTAGAATCTTGGGGTGATGTTCAAATGACAAAAAAGGGACATTACGGCCTTAATGCCAACCCAACGATAAAGAATTGTTTTGATTACAAACGTCAATTCCAATCATCACTATTACTTTTGGATGGGGAAATGACAAAACGTATTATTGACTATATAAAAGAGACTTGGACTCTTCTATTTTGGTGAGAAGTGAATGGCAACAAAGCACTACATGATGGTGTATTGCTACTTCCAGCTACGGTTTTAAGTTGATCTTGATGTAGCTGTAAAACGCCTTTGGTGGCTCAATTTTCAAGAAGAGTTCTGTGATGAGGCTGCGGTGGTACTTTGGCTTTCTGGCTCTTCGTGACCTTTTTTCAAATGCTACGGTAGCTGATATGGAAATTAATTTTATATTCTAAAGTAGGTATGGGTGACGGCCAAATGGCGCAACAACCCTTGGTTGCAGAATTTCCAGATTCCTATTTCTCGTGTTTCATGGGACATTATGTAACTGTAGGCTAAAGGGAGATGCGGGAAAAAATTAGGTTTTCGTTACATGAACATGTAATGCGAATGGCGGTTTAGATGGCTAGCTATGCGAAAGTCACTGTAGATGGTTGTTTGTTGTTGAAATGTTCCGGTTATTATTCAACCAGACAGCGGTTGGGACCATTGTTTAGCTTTAGGAATATGGGGAGATTAGAAGTTATGAAATCTGAAATCCAGGACAGCGTTAACGACTTATCCGTCTATCAGAAATTTTTCAAGTAGCCAGACGGTCTTTATTGAGAAATCAGCAGGATTACATGAGTTTTGCTTGTGTTCAGTTGCAAAAAAACCCTTAATCGTCGAGAAAGATATTATTAAAGAAACACCTCGAAAATATTTTAATACCAAAGAAGCGCAAGATTGAATAAAAAAGCCAATGGTTTCTTTAGATCACCAAGAGTCCGCTGCTTCATCCAAGATTTATGGAAAGCTTTGATCGTTCATTGGGCATCATTTTAATTATCGTAGGACTTGGAATGCATGTACTGGTTGTGGGAAGCATTGTGTTATGCATGTCATGCAGAAAAACAACCGTACCTGTAGTAGGGAAAAAGAGATAAGAGTGTCAAGAATATTGCACTGGTTGCGTATTGATAGATACTATTCTTCTGAAGATACGTTTGCCGACGATATTGAAGCAAAGGATAGCTCTGATTGGCCTAGGTTTAGGAAAACTATTTAGGTGGGTGACGGAGAAGGAGATGGTTCTTTGTCTACATTCAGGTAGATTAAGAAGACCCTTCTTTAGAACCTCAAGTTGCTTTTGCCTGAATGTTGTCAGCATTTGTAACCATGCACCTGTGTTTGAAACGGTTTGTCCAGTTGCGGCAACCACAACATAGTCGTCTCCAAGGTCAAAATTCATATGGCCTATAACCGTTAGTGTTAGGTACGAGGTATTGTTGCGAACAACTGTCCTTATAAAGTACGTAGATTTAACTGGTTCCTGTATACCTCAAAACAATGACGAGTTTCGATTACCAAATATGAATAATGACTTTAGGTAAAATGGTTATTAATCCAGATGTTACCGTGCGTTCAAGAGGGTTATGGAAAAATGTCTATGTGTATTCAAAAGAAACCAAAAAACGTATTCTTGACGCTTAAGCGCCGATGGTCGCGTTTTATTGCAGATGGTTGAGTTCCAAAACGGCATGTTCTTCAGCATGTAACATGGAGGCAATGGATATATATAGAGATACAATGATAAAGACAGTTTAAAATAGCTTGATCTTAAGAGAGTATCGTATGTTATCACTTGTTAAGAATTATGTGGGTACAAACCTAACGTTTTATCATGTGAAAGTGAAAATACGGAGAAGGAAGCATAAAAAAATTAAGATCCAACGTAACTATTACTATAAAAATATGGGCGTGCATTACGAAAGCACCTATTTAGAAAACCTTTCAGTACTTGGGAAACAAGGAGCTTCACCACGACATTTTCTGTGGAATATTCGCTTCGTCCGGTTGAAGGAAAGCAAACAAAACAATGGTGGATTGTTTATTTTCTTTATAGCATTAGTAGCATCCTTTGGGGTAGTTGGAGTATTCATCTATTACCGTTTCTACAGGGATTGGTACTTGGGGATTAATAAAACAGTTGGATGGGCATGGGATATTACTACTTCGTTTGGTGGGTTGGTATTGGTCACGCAGGACATTTGATTTCGGCAGTACTTTTATTATTTTCGTCAAAAATGGAGGAATGGCAATTAAACCGTTTAAGTGAGCAATGACAATTTTCTCGTAGTAACAAGCTGGTTTGTCCAATCATTCCAACATGGGGCGGTCCTTGGTTAGCGTATTGGGTGCTACCAATACCAAATCAACTTTGGCTCTTTATGGGTAAACTTTAACTCCCCTTTACTTTGGGGATGTATTTGCAATTTTCTACTATTATCCGGTTTTTCACTGGTATTTTGGTGGAACAGGTTTGTTACCCGATTTTCAATGATTAGAGATAGAGCTGTAAGGGCCATTTACAGAAAAAAAATATACGCCTTACTTAGTTTCGGTTGTCTGGTAGAGCCTAAAGATTGGCAGCCGTTCGAAGAAAGTTTTTTGTTTTAGCTGGTTAGCTACCCCATTGGTCTTTCTGTACATACTATTGTTCTTTTGATTTTGCTACTTCGGTTAATCCCCGCGCTCGCGCTCCCCCATTTTCCCTCCATTATTTTTGTGGCGGAGCTATTCTTCTCAGGGTTTGCGATTTGGTAAATACCTTATAATTATCATGCGTAAGTATGTAGTTTAGAAGATTATTATCACAGTACAACATATTGAAGTTGATGAACATGTATTAGTTTAACTCTATTTTTGTGCTTATATCACAGGAATTATTCATGGTTGCGCGCCCTCCTCTCCGCCTCCCGCTCGAATCACGAACAGTATGCATTTTTAAATTAGAGCTACTCGTCTCTTATTGCTTGGGGTTATTGGGGCAATGATGACCTGTTAATGTTTTTCTTTCAACCACAATTTATGTGGGTCTACTAAAAAAATTACGTACAAGTATTATGTTTTCTTTCGCAATCTCAATAGTAGGTAAATATTGGGAATGTGGTTTTTGAGCGTTTCGTAATTATTGATAACATCTTTTACACCGTGACTATTACCGTCTCTTGGACTATTGTTTTTCCCCTACTTTTGTAGAATTATAGGCATAATTTGTGGTACAATGATTCTTTTTGTATTATTGTCTTACTCTATGCTAGAACATTTCCCTGTGATAGCAAACAAGCCGAAGTGAAATCGATTATGCAAATCTTCGGGAGAAAAGTTACAAATTATATACGTGTGATGCTGCGAAAGCCATTTACGAGATAAAAAATGAGTGAAAGTAGTTACTTAAGGAAAAAATTGTAGAGGAAAAATCGCTGTCCACTTAGAGGCTGATAAGGAATAAAGCGTTCGTCTTTACTTGCAGCTATAGGAGTATTTGATCCAAAAAATCAGAACGCCACGATGATCTTAAAATGAATTAGGGTGATGGGACTCAAATGGAGAAAACATTAAACCAGTTAGGCATTTTTAAGTTTTCTTTCAGGTTTGCAAGGAATGACAGAAAAGGAATAACGATTTGGTTAGGACTCTATTACGAGTTCTTTCCTGAAAAGAGCGCAGAGAGTGATTGGCAGAGTCAGCTAAAGATTTTAAATTAACAATAAATAGATATGGCATCTAAAGGTTATACATTGCAATTTTATTATACAGATTGACGACGTGCTAAGCACGCTGTTAAGAAGGTAAAAGAAGCGAAACACATATTTGAGAAGTATATTGTCCTTTTCTGTTCATTGGGCTAGATTAAGCGATGGGGGACTTAGATTTTCAACCAAGTTGGCCATTACTGTCATTCATTTATCGGCTGTTGTTGGTTAGCCGTCGCATTACCATGATGAATTATATGATATTCAATGATTGGGCCATGGATATTGGTGGAAAGCCAAGTTCTTTAGCTACATAGAAAACATGCCTGCTTTTTGTGCCGATCATGTTTGAACTTACCATTTTCTTTTGGCAGCCGCATTTAATGGTAATTACCTTCTACATGAGAAGTTAGCTCCTCTCGCTCTCTTCCGCCGCTGAAAAACCCAGATAAGAGAACAACTTGACGATCATTTTTTAAGGAATTGAGATTCATAATAACGAGGATGAATTTAATGCAATGTACTAGCAGAAAAACAGAGCAAGTTGAAATAAATAATTTCAGAAAAGTAGTTCAAAGAGATATGAAAGTTTTATAAATTAGGCATATGTATTATGGTAGGGCGTGACATGTACTTCGTTTCGGACAGAATAAGTCCTAATTTACCAATACATTGCCCAAACATGGCTAAAAATCCGTGGGATACGAATCGTACCAAGAGGTAGTTTTCTTACCTAAACGGTATGGGAAGCCAAAAAACCTGTAGATAATTACCATTCCTAGGGGCAAGTTGCCGATATAAGTTTGCCGACGGGCTAGAGGCGTAAAGAGCTGCAAGCTTCCAAGAAAGTCCAACGATTCTCTTGGCTTTACTATAGAAAATTGGGCAGTGGTTCAGAATTGTATGCTGTTAACTGTGCCATATGTCATGGTTAGCAAGGGTGTTCCATAGTGCGGGTAATGGATAATTTGGTGGAAAGAGAAAAAATATTTAGGGGTTCCTAGTTACGCGGAGTGTCGGTTAGAAATATTACCGTTGGGAAGCACATACACACCATTTACTATGGCTTAACAATTCCATGGTTCTTTATGCAACCAACTTAATGAAGAAGAAACGTGGCAAGTATCTGAATTTGTATGATTAAAAGAGAGTTAACAATAATACATAGGATTTTTAAGATATGTTACACTATTCAAATAGAATTAAAGATTGCTTCGATTGTATTAATGGTTATTTGGTGCCCTTTGGAATCGGAATC
>Ga0163217_1083986_pt1 | contig 12248 bp, 2 predicted proteins | sample SynspAceP_FD_185933 | JGI IMG/M metagenome (GOLD analysis project Ga0163217, IMG submission 185933) | Saline lake microbial communities from Ace Lake in Antarctica - Synechococcus sp. Ace-P (PacBio error correction) | ecosystem: Environmental > Aquatic > Non-marine Saline and Alkaline > Saline ... | reverse complement strand
AGTAATGTTAGCAGTGATATAGCTAAAGGACTAGAGACAGAAAATCAATTAACTTTTTTAATAGCAACGCATTAAAAGAAGATTACATCTTACTTTACAAATAGGAATTGATAGCCGTACAGGAGGCTTCTCGATATTTTTCTAAATGACTATATCACAGAAAAGCTAGTTACTATGGGATTGATATGATTTCACTTATACGTTTACACTCAAAAGACTCATCTTTTTACTTCAACTCCTAAAAAGATTCGAGATAAAAACAGATAATGTCGAATCTCTACCCTTATTGAGCTAATTGGGTACTTCCAGAGAATTGAGAGAAGTTGTTTTAGAATTTACAATTCAAAAATGTTAACAGTTATCTTTTATCAAAATTGAACGGACTCACAATTGCCAAGGCATTCTCTTATTTTAGGTATCTGCATTGCGGGTTAATTTGGGTTCTAAGAACATGATTACTTTGGCAACATAAGTAAATTCACAACAACCAATTGAATTATAAATTATCTATACTCATGAAGCTAAAAAAACTCCTGTCATTCAAAGGGTCTAGCAACTAAAATTTGGAAGAATCTGCCTTAAATGAACAATAAACTCTATTTTAGTATGATTAGACAACAAGTTTAAAGACTAACTGTGCATATAAGATAAGGTTTCAGAGTAGGATATCTTGAATTAGTGAAGATGATGTGTTGAAGCTGAAAATATATAGGCATTTATAGACCCTATTTGTTAAATTATATTGTGAAGATTGCAAACCATTAGTTGCAATTGAAGAAGTTCAATTATCTTATGATTTACAACCAAGAAAATTTTAGGATAAAAAGCTGAGGTTTTATCATTTGAATCAATAAGTATCATTAGATAAACGCAAAGAAATATTCGGGCTCGGCCAATTGATAAAATTAAAAGCTATAGTTTGAACAACATCAATTTATTATTGAAATTAAGTTGATAATGGCAAAGGGATATTCTGAAGAAGAAAAAGAAAAAATAATATTTCTTAAGTATCATATAGGGTAAACTGATACAGAAGTTCAATCTGTGAAAGGGCTATGGTCTTGGAATTGAGCTATGTTAAAAAAGTTATTTGAAAAACATAAGGCAAATTTTAATTGAAAGGAAAAAAGGGAAGGGTCTAAAGTATCTCTATAAAAGAATACCTCTTGTACAATGAATAAGAGAAAAATAAAATAATTTAGTTGGGACAGTTCAGATTTAGCGGTATTACTTTCTGAATATCTTCTATGAAAATTTTGAAGTAAGCTGGTTTATAAATGAATTAGTGCATTAAAAAAATTAGAGACTTACTATTATGATTTGGCCATATTGGATCATTACCATGCCAGATATGGATGGCTTTTTCACTAGCAGAGCAGATGAAGGGACAGATTTCCTGATTGCCATTTTATTTTTATCAGTCGGTCATTAAAAGTTGATTTGTGCTTAAAGGTTCTATTTAGGTGCTGTGATTACTAAAAAAACCTATTGATGAAGAAGAATTTGGTAATATAGGAAAGAGGGAACTTATTGAATTCGGTTAATAAATGGAAAAAAATGTTGAAGAAAAACCTTACCATTTTAAGCTAGGCCAAATTTATTTAATTCATTGAAACAAAGAGCTTTCGTTTAAAGATGAAATATTTCATTTGACCACTTAAAGAAAGTTGAATTTTACTCCATTATTAGCGTACGTTCAAATAGGTTATAGTTACTTTCATAAGTATATTAATCAAGTGCATGGGGAATATATTATTTTTAATAAAAAAGCTTAATTGTATTTATAAACGCCTTTCGTAAATATTTAGAAAAAGATACTGCCAATTAGTTTAGATAATGTTGCACAGTCAGAGGTTTTATATTGCATGTTAGAAAAATGAATAATATTATTTCAATTCTTTTTGCAACCAATTCGATATTAAGATTTCATTGACTTGCTTTTTTATTCATGTTTCTTGGCTTGAAATTAGGGCATAGCCTTAAAAGCATTAATTAAGTGGAGTCTTACTGCCAGGATTGTCAAAATTATCGTTTGCAATCTTGTAATAAGCATTTAGAGTTTAAGAAGCAATTCTGCAGTTAAGGTTCGGTGAAAACTATTTACAAACTTACTGCCTCTTTCAAATTTAGTATGTTGGATTTTCTTCTTTTTCATTTGGGTCAACAAAGTAAGCTATGCCACGTTATCGGCACCTTTTACTTTTTTTGGTTTCCAGTTTTTACATTTATCTGACAATACTAAAGGTAAGAATAGTCAAACTCTAGAGCCAAATTTAATAAAGCCTGCATCGTCACCCTGTTGTACGCTTTTCCCCTTTTCAGCATAATGACAATTGTCTAGCCATAGCACCTGCAATTTGGCGGATATAATATTTTCGCCGAATTTAGGGGTTCTTTTTAATAAACTACAGTTGTTTCTTTCATTTTTCTTCACTTCGATTTTGGGTGCAAGCGACTAAAAAATTTACAGGATGATATTTGGGTGAAAAAGTAATACTTTACCACTAAGCTGGGTTCTTAGTAACATGTACGTTATAGGTTGACATGAAATGGATACTGTTTTCTTTTCTCTTTAAAAATTTCTTTTTCAAAAACTTCTTCAATAACAACCACCTACCATCTACGGGTGAGAGAATTTCATTAAATCTTTACAGTTATTCCTTAGGGTTTCTAAAAACTGAAGGAATTGTTATCATTACAACTAAGGCAATAGCTGAATTGGTTTAATTTTAACCATGATTATGTCAATAAAGAAATGAGCTAAGAATTACGCTGATTCCTACTAAACCAAAAAGAAAACAAGATATTTTTTGTCCCTCTCTTATGAAAACATAAACTACTTAAATATGATTTAAAGTTAAATATGAAATGGGCCGCTTGCAAATACTTAAGCTATCTAACGTCTTAAGCATTGCCGCCATGTCCTGGCCAGATAGCACCGCTATCTTTTTAACACCTGCGCCGCTCTTTTAAATTTAGATTTCTATTAAATCTCTAAACTACGGCAATAACTATTACAGTTGCTAGGATCACTCCATTGTACAGGGCTAATTTAGTCTTCTTTTGCGTAGCAATTAAATACGGCCGCCCCAAGTGCAAATTATAAAATCCCCAACGGTTCCCTTTCAATGGTTTTTTGGAAGAAACTGATGGAAATAACTTTAGTTCTACCTATACTTTTACCTACTAAGTATGGCAAAAGAATACATTTACCCATATAAGATAAACTATTCCCATTATAAGAAGTTTTGCAAAACTCATCAATTCTTTATATGTATTCGATGGTTAAGAATATACAACGCCTTCCAATAAAAAAAAGGCCCTATTAGCAAACTTCTTTAGCTTAGTTAAGTTTTATAGGCTTTTTAGTTGATAGATTAATAAGTAGATTCATAACATCGACAATAAATTGTAATCACCTATTAAAAGTTTACTAATTGCCGATCTTTACTAAATAGATAACATTTGCCACCAAAGCGCATAAATAATGCAGGCGAAAAGTGTGATATCCTCTTAAGCTGTACTATGTTTTGTATTCCGTACAACCAAGCTAGCAGTCATTTAAACAAGAAGATCGAAAAGCATCGAGCTAAGGAAGACTGCTGATAATAATGAAAATAAAATTCAGACAGCCACCCCTGTTAACGCACCTTCTTAAAAATTCCGTTCTCATTTACTATAAATCTTCAGAAGTAAAAGATAAAGATTTTTTTAGTGCTATACTACCGTATAGTTAGAAATATCGTCTGATTTTCTGCGGTAAGCTCTTTAAAGTGTTTTTAAATGTAGTTATATTACCGGTATTTTTTGGACCGTAATTTCTTTTTTTAATAGTCTTAAGCCTTCACCCAATTGATTCTTACTAACTGACTAGTGGTAGCAAAAACTACAATAATTACTGGAAGCTCATTTACTTTTTTCTCATGCAATTGATTAGAAACAAACGCAGATTACTACCATTTTGGGCAATGAGATGTTCACAAGTAGTAAAGAACACCTCACTCTGTTTTATATATTATCTGTAAAGGAAATAGGCTCCTTTGCGAATTTGTCCTTGCAGCTTCTTTATTTAACACATAAAAAAGTTCGCTTTGCCAAATTATCTTTCATATTGTATCTTTGTAAAGCCTAGAATATTTCTGGAATCAGAAAGTACGAGAAATGAAATTTACCTCGTTTTTTGTTGAATAAAGTGGAATTGTAAATTTTCTATCAACAGGGAATATTAAATCTGGCATATGGTCGCCTCGCGTTTTCCGCAGTTTCTTTCGAAATATATATATATAGCCACCACCAAAATAAATATCTAAAAGCCCCATATATATGTTGTATAACAATGCTGATCTAAATTACTGCAATATTATTTATTATCTGTAATTTCTTCTCTTCTGTTTTAGAATCTGAATCTTTATATTTAAGTTTTTTTTTTTGTTTCTAGGAGCTTAGATATCTTTTTTCGGAAATTTCGTTACTTCCAAATATTTTTTCTAAATCTCTTTAAAGAGATAACTCTTTCTCCAATAACCTTTCAGCCAAGTTGTTAATTTGTCTTTATTCCGGTAAAGGTAAACTTTAATAGCCTCTGTTGATACTGCTCCTCTATAATTTTAGATATTTTCAGCATCTATTTTTCGAGCCGTATGTGCTTCACTATAAGGTTTTGAAACTAACCATAAGGAATCTTGTTCCTGCGAGAATTCATAATAGGTCAATGTTTTCCATCTTCCTCATTAAAGACCATATAGATAGTTACCATTGCTCTGGCTTGGTTTAGTACTTTTTCTAAATCACTTAAAGCCACCTGTTATATAACTTTTATTGAAAATAACTTTTCTCCAGCAGCATCTACCTCCATGGTTGCACACATCTCATCTAACATTTTGCTCAGGTCGCACATTAGCGCTCTCTGGTAAATACCAAGCAGACCAAACGATTGTCCTCTGGTACCAATTGTTACTTTTTTACTAATGGGGCCAGCATGTTCTAACATCAACTAGTGGGTTGCGTGGGGACCAGCTTCATTGATACAGCAATAGTTCTCTTTTTCTCTGGAGTAATTATTTGTTTTTCTTTTCAAAGGACCACCGGACTATTCTGTCAACGCATCTAAGGGAAATCTTGCTTAGTACAGCTTTCTTTTCTTTACTGCTGCAATTAAAGCGCTTCGTTACAAAACGTTAGCAATTATCTGCACCTGGAGAAACCAGGGAGGTTTGTCTTGCCAAGAAAATCTAAATCAAAGTGTTTCTGCAGGTTTTGATTAGGTCTTTAGGTGAACTTCAAAATTTCTTTACGCTTCACGAATGTCTGGTAATCAACAATCTGTCTCATCGAATCTACCTGCACGCATTAAAGCCTTGATTCCAATACATTCTTGCACGGGTTGGTTGCTGCCAATTACAATAACATTTGTTTGGTTGCCGAAACCATCCATTTTCTGTCAATAATTGGTATAAGTGTATTTTCGCGTCTCATCGTTAGAACAGTGGAAATTATTTTTACTCTAGCTTCTACCAATGAGCATCAATTTCATCAATAAAGAGATAGCTGGAGATTTATCTTTTGCTTGTTTAAAATTTTAAATCTCTTTACTCTAGATGCACCAACACTTACGAACATTTCTACGAATCTGAACCTGAAGTGAAAAGAAAGACTTTTGCTTCACCGGCAACGGCTTTAGTAAAAGAGTTTTACCTGTTCCTGGAGGTTCCTACTTTGTATAATGCGCTTTTAGGGAATTTACCTCCTAGAGAGGTGTATTTATCTGGGTTCTTAAGAAGTCAACAATTTCTTCAACTTTCTTTTCTTTTTGCCCCTCTAAACAGGCAACATCATGATGTTTCTGGTATCGGTCTGTCTCATTCGAATAATTTAGCTTTAGATTTTCCATGTTGAAAAAAATTTGACACCTGCGCCGCCGCCGCCGCCGCCGGGACATTCTTCGCATTAAATATATCCAAAATAACCAATAATCAATACAAATGGCAATAAAGAAAGCAGGAAATCTTAAAATGGCTGTTGGATTCCTTACCAAATTCTATTTATGGGTGGGCAGATTGTTTCCTTTTTTATTTCGGTTATCTCATTTTTGAAAAAATTTGAAGATCCATAATCCAAGGCTGTACTGAGGTACGTTATCAGAATGTAGGGAAGGAAAAGCTTCTCATTAAACGTCTTTATGCCACTTCTTTAGACAATAGCCTCGTTCAGTCAAGAATAACTTTCGCCCCTGATTGGTATTTGTGGATTGATCATTATTTTTTTGACATTCACCCATTTCCTTAAATACTGTTTTGTAGTTCTGAGTAGTAGTTTTATAGTACTTGCCATAAATCATCACTATTAAATAATTGGAAATCTTTATAAGTAATGTACTGCTACTAATCCATAATCTAAACTTTTGGTTCTTTTCGGACTTGTTTTGTTTTTTTCTTTTGCCATTTAATTTTTTATTTATTAACGACTGCTTTCTATGGTGTGAACTTCGCATCAACCCCATCAAGCCTTCTATGTCGTAAATTCTCGAACTTGCTTTTGAAAACATAAACTACTACATTTACGTAGTCCATTAATACCCATTCTGCATTGTCCTCACCTTCTAGTGCCAAGGCTTGTCCTGAATCGCTTTGCTTACTGTTTTTAGGATTTGAACCTACGGATTGCCATTTACATTTTTGCGTGTTAGAGGTACCGTGTAACAAACAATGAAGTTAATCACATTACGGTATTCTTCCAAATTCTCTTAAATCTAATAGATTTTATATTGTGCCCTTTAAACTTCGTCAACTCCCTGTATTATTAATGCAATTAACTCATCTTACGCTTAGCTTTACTTTCCTGCATTTCAAAAATTTTAGGTTTTTTTTACAAGTTATTATTTTTTTTTGTTCCTTTTATGTCTAGTTTTAACAATAGATTAAAGATTTTCACGATAGTACTGTAAATGAAATAATCAAACTTGAATGCCACGGAGTCTACTAATACCTATTTGAAGGATTATCAGCAAAAAAAGAACTACAAGATTTCACGATAATAACCACTGAAAATCACAGACTTTAGGTTAGAGGTTTCAATTAAATCTAAATGGGAAATCTAAAAATGGTTTAAAAATTCTACCTCGTGTATTGAAAAAAAATTTAACGTATCTATAGACCGTTTGTATCTAATGAATGTTTGTGTTTCATTAAGTATTTTAGAAAGTTTAAATCAATTAATATTCCGAATTTGAAGCGTGAAATGGCGAACGGGACATTCTGTCAGGTAATTTTTAAAATAGAGGTATTTTTATGAAAATATTATTTCTGGTCAAAAATAAAACGAAGTATCAAATTGGTTTGGGTTAAATGTAAATCAAACTGGAATTTAAAATTGCTCCAAATGCCTCTTCTTTAAAAAGACTATTATGGGGCTAATTTTAATTCTTGATTTGTATTTTACGCTAGCATTGGAAAATTTACATCAACAATTAAGGTAGCCCCATTTTAAACTTTTGAAAATGAAATTGTACGAAAAATACCATTTTCTCAATTATTTAAAATAGGAAGTGCAGAGCACTTTTATAATTAAAAAAGGAAGAACTTATTGAAGGTGTTATAGAGGAGTCTCTAAAATGGAAAAAAACTTAAAGTGCAATCGAAATGGAAGCCTTCAGGATTGGATTTAAAAGAAATACAACTCAGTATTAAAATCTTTCGCTTTAAATTAGTTGGAAAAGCTATTTATTAAAGTTTGTTATAGGCCGTTTTAACATCATTTGCCATCATGCATTTAAATTCACCTGAGACTTTAGACTTTACTTCACTTTTTTCATTCTAACTCGGTAAATATCTGCAGTTAAAGTAAAGGAAGTTTTCGCTCGCAGCACCTAAACAAATTTTGTTAAATTGAGTTTGCTCTTTTTCTCTAATTACATTTTGGGCATTCCCTTTAATGCGAACAAAAATCTGTTTTCACTGAAAACTTCGAAACTTACTAATGTTTTCAGGCAGTTTATTGTCTGAAGTTAGATAATTGGTTTAAAAAGTTAAAAGTATCTTTTTTATTTTTGATTACTGAGCTTTTGGTTGTTTCTATAAACATAATTATTATTTGACAATGTTGAAGGATCTTTCTCCATTTTTTTTTTTTTTATTTTCATTTAAATTGTTTTTTAACTGTCTTCTTTCACATTATCCCCGTGTCAGGATGCTTTGCTCATATAAATATTCGTAACTACTTAAAGTGTGTAGTCGGATGTTTTTTTCTTGAAAATTATTCAATGCTGTTTCAAAACCATAGGTTAAAAATAGCCAACCATGCCTTTACGCATTAGATCTATAGCCCTTAAAGCATCTTACAGCGTTCAAGCTACTTTTTCCTGTGCTTATTAAGTCTTCGATGCCACTTAACTCTGGGTGTGCTTCTAAGTGGCCTTCAATCTTGATTTTGCCTACCATGAGATTTTGTTTCAGGTCTCACATATACAAGGGAGATTTAATTTGTCTGCCTACTAATGCACCGAATACCAATGGCGCTGTAGCAACGCAACGATGCCAATCTGGCTTGCCATTAATTGTTCAACTTGCTTGGCCATTCATCACGAAATATAGTTTCTTTGATGAATAGGATAGATAGTAAAAATTCATTGTCGCAATAAAATTGGAGATTTCCATTCCAGAAGCCCAAGTAAAAGGATTTTCCGGTTTCAATTTTATTGCAATTAATTTGCAAAACAGAAGCTCTGCTGTTTTTTAGCCGTTGTTTTGTCTAAACCATGACGCAAATTGTAAAAGTTTTTGTTAATAGAATTGCCTTTGATTTTTAACAAATAAGCTCTCCGGAAACAGGCAAATGGGGAGTATTTTCTACTAAATCAGGTTCTATTACATTGAGCATAAGGTCTTTGAGAAAGGAAAGCTTAGGAATCAGCATACATCTACCACCAAATCATGAGGACAAATTTTTAAAGAAGTTTACTAAAGAAATTCCATTGTGTTGGCCGCTGGGGTGGAGTAGTTAATAACGATGAAAGGTAGTACTATTTATTTTAGAAATGATAAATGGGGACTTTGCCAAAGGTAAATTAGATAAGGGCGAAATCCAATCGAAGATGCGCATTAGAAGAAGTTCGAGGGAAGAAACCGGGTGTTTAAAGGGACTCAAAATTGAAAACTTTTTACGTACCACCTAGTCATATTTTTTAAAAAATAACGGATAATTAACGCTTAACAAGTGCAATTGGTATTGCGATGGAAGACGATTAACACAGGCAAACTAAAGCCTGAAAAAAAGGGGGAATCGTAAAAGCTAAATGGAAAGCGTTCCAGTTAAAATTCAAAGGCGGCTTTTAAATTCATACGGCGGAAGTATTTAAAAATTTTGTTTGAAGGCGTATTAGGTTTAAGGGGTTACAATATCTATAAAAATAGGAATTTTGTAAATGTGGCTTTCTCATAGAGATTACTTTGTTTAAACCAACCAATCTAACTGAAGATAGATACCATTAGGCTAAATTCGCGTTTCTAGTTTCTTTGTTGAAGAACGTATTTTTTAGGACTGAATCATTTTTCTAGCATTAAAAGTGCAGTACTTCAAAAACATAAGGGAGAAAACCTTCTTTTTTGCTGAAGAATAGTATTCGAAGAAATCCAATTAAAGAATGAATCTAATTAGCTGTGGGCTCTATAAGTTCTAAAAATATATCTTAATCCTTGGTTGATTTGTTGGTACTACTATATTCGCAGAATGGAAATTACATTTGGTTTCAAATTGAATTTATTGTAACGTCTATAGTATAAGTAGTGACCCTTCGTAGGTGTGAAACCGTTTGATAATCAACTATTTTGTATGCTTCAACCGTTATGATCGTGTCGTTTGAAGAGTGGAATACGTTTATAGGAATTTAAATCTAATCTCTTAAAAACAATTCTGCACGTTTGCCAATAACATAAGCTTTTGTTGATTTTTATCGAATTTCTGATGCTTTAAAATTAATCTTGATATTGCTACTTCGATTTCAATTGTATAATCCACGATTGAACTTTAACCGTGTAACCCAGTCACTTTTACTTATAATTGGTATCTGTGTTATATCCTTTAAATATAATTTAGATTTACTCTCGTTTGTGGTCTTAGTTGCCATGCGATTGGAATAATAATCATCTACCTTTGGGAATGAGTAACGATTAGGTTCGCGGCATAGATCTGATGTCGCTTCATTTTTTCAAGTAAATTGAATCATTTTTACACATTAGTTCATAAGTTTCCTTCTTACACGTTTGTCGTTGGCTTTAACATATGAGTTTCTACCACATAACTAAAGTTATTTCCATTAAGTAGTATAACCCACTAGAGTATCTTGGGTGTAGTTCATGAATGTTTTGAAAACCTAATTCTGGTGGTTGTTTGAAGACATTTTTTACATAGGTGTAATTCCCAGTCAGATTTTAAAGTGGAATCTTTTTAGCTGTGGCATTAACCTGCATGAACAGTATTCTACCTAATTTTCCGCCTAGTTTATTATGTGTGTTTAAATAGTGGGTCAGTGTGTATTGATTTAATCTGCACCCATTGCTTACATGGATTATCAATAAAACATCTGATTAAAACAAGATGGATATATTTGAGCAAACGTTCAGCGTTTTTTTCGTATCTATTTTAATAAATCCTATTGAGTCATAATTTTTGCTTACCTCTAAATCCATATTCTTTAGGTCGTTTTGATTTGCCTTTGAGGTGCTATTTCGATTTAAAGGAGCCGCCCAATATTATAGATAGGGTATTTGGTAGCTTATGATAGTTGTGTTGGAGTTTTTTATTTTTTTACTTGCTAATCTCGAAACAATAACATTCGTGGCATTTCAATTCCGTCACTCTCGCCAGGGTGATATGCCCGTTAGCTTAATAAGCATTAAGGTATGGTTTTCGCTTAAATTTTTTAAAATCAAAATCGCCCTGTGGACTTAGAAGGTTACTTAAAATGCAATGGTTTTCCATTTCAGTTCGTGGCCAATAGTTTGCGTTTTATTACTTGAAAATTCTTTAGATAGCTCAAAGGTAAGGATTCAAAAAACCACCTGTTCAAGTTAGCAGTTTTCGGATCTTGTTCGAAATTTTCGAAAGGAGTAGGGAAATTTCAAGCTTTTGGTATTGGGTCGGCTTTTTCTTCGCAAGAAATAAATAAAACCAATAGCAGTAATTGTCTGTAGTATTCTCATTTGCCGAGCAAGTATTTTAAGATGTAAGCCTTTATTAATTGCTAAAATAATCAATACTTTTATTGCTTTATACCAATTTTAGTAATTCAGCAATTTTACCCAATCCAATGGCTTTTGATTTGAATGTGATTAAATGGTTGACTTTATTTTTATAAAAATCCATTGTTTTTTATCAAAAGGGGTCATTGAAGATGTAACTATGTTGATTTCTAATTTTGTTCAGAAATAGGGGAAGTTTTATTTTAAAAACTTCAAGAATTCCCAACCATTCCATAATAGGGCATGTTGATGTCTAAAAAAAAGATGAATTTTGAGGAATTCGCTCTTTTTTGTTCTAACCTTTTCTTTATTCCTCGTATTTGCAATTAAATCCATTACCTTACGTATTATGATTCACAAATTCTACTGTGCGAAGAAAATTAATTTGCGTTAAGCCAAAAAACTGTTATTGCGTCATTTCGTCAATATATTAAGTGATATCAACTAATCTTTATTAAAGGAATATTTTTAAATTTCTTGTTCCTTCTTCCTTACTTTACTAGTTAACTTCTACTTTACCGTTCATTTGCATCCAATTTGATTTTATAGTAAATATAAAAAGCCCAATTCCTTGGGAATCTTTTATGGGCTCATGAAAGGTTTTTGTTACATACCCAAATTAATTTTTTAAACCATTACTTTTCAAGGTCTTATTGCCTTAAAAAAGCCATTATCTGCAAATCCGTTAAAGATAGAATAGTTGTTTCTTTTCTAATTGCACCTTAAGGTTATATAATTTGGTTTTTTTCTATTGGGATCCTTATAAATCTAACAGAATTGTTATAAATTAGTTAAAATGTTATCTTTAAATTTAAGAAGGTTACAGACTTTTTAAGCATTAAAATTTTGTTAGGGGGGGGAATATTTATTTTTTATTGTTGCATTATTATTAAAAAAAGATAAGAAATCAGATTTTTGGATTTTTACGGGGGCTTATTTTTTCACTTGTCGTGGCAAAGTTTTTTTTAAAAATTTTTTTTTTTTGATTCTCTTTTCTTTTTTTTTTCCCCCCTG
>Ga0163217_1069068_pt1 | contig 12248 bp, 10 predicted proteins | sample SynspAceP_FD_185933 | JGI IMG/M metagenome (GOLD analysis project Ga0163217, IMG submission 185933) | Saline lake microbial communities from Ace Lake in Antarctica - Synechococcus sp. Ace-P (PacBio error correction) | ecosystem: Environmental > Aquatic > Non-marine Saline and Alkaline > Saline ... | reverse complement strand
GCTTGCCCCTCGAGCAGGGGCCCATGCGAAGGCGAGGCACCGGGCAAATCGACATGAAAGGTGAAGACGAAATCGACCGAACGGATTCTGTCATGGGTGATGGAAACCAAAGCCCACAACAATCCTGTCCCTGTCAAGGCGCTGCCCAGGGCCTGGCTTGGGCATGGCCTGCCTGAGCTGTGAGCCGGTGGGTGCGCTGATCACCATCTGGCTTGGGCTGCACCCAGTGGTCGAACTGCATCCCGGCGCTGATCGCCGATCAACAGGGCGGACTCCGCAAGGCTGGAGCCCGTTCTGGTGGGCATGGTTGGCGATCTGGCAGGCCCGGGCAGTAGCGATCGCGGTGTCAGGGCCGTGACCAGCATGCAGAGCTCTGATCAAGAAGACGTCTCGAATGCGGGCGTGTTGGCCACAGAAGCCCCTCAATGCAGAAAGCGGCCGAAGCCGCTTGCACCCCGCAGGCAGGGCGGCGAGCTCCGCAGCAGGTTGTGGGCCACGGGGCTTGAAAACGTGATTCGAGAGTTTCCCTGGCTGGCGGCGGGAATTGCCCACCGCTGTGTGTTGCCCATCACCTGAATGGCCACCATGGTAGGCTTATCCACTGGGTGGATCTGACCTTGCCCGGCATGATGCTGGAGCCGGTTCGTTCTCCGCAACACCAGTTCGCCGAGCCGCAGCGCGGCCGCTGCACCAGCCAACGATTCGTTGGCCGATTCTTCGAGAGCGAGCCGGCCAGCACGTGACAGGCGCCGTGGGTGACGGCCAGCGGTTCGTGGCGGCAGGGCCTGGAATTTGTTCGGAGCACCTGCCCAAGAAGGAGCCCCAGCCCGCCGGCAATCAGCGCTCCGCCCACCCGCCTCCACCGAACCGCGCGGGGCCGATTGAGGCCCCGTGCCCACCGCACGTGCCGCCATCGCAGCTCCGCAGCCTGGGCAGGGACAGCTGAACGGCCTCCACGGCCTTGCTCCAGCTGGGCCCGGTAGCGGAGATTCCGGCGAGGGCTGAGGGACCGCGGCCCTGAGAATGGGTGCCGGCCCACCTTGTCACCTCGGCAAAGCGCCCTTCCTTCGCCGCAGCGCCTCGATCAGGGCGCCGATCGCGGGGATCAGGCCTTGGTCCGATCTCGAACGGCCACGCCATTATGAAGGTGCGGATGGGGGAAGGTGTCGTTGCTCGACTGGCTGAGGTTGACGGTGGTCGTTTGAGGGTGCACCGGGTCTTGCTGGCCCAGAACGCCGCCCATCGCCTCAGTCGCCCGGGGGCGATCACCTCATTCACGTTCATCTTGGCTCTGGGTGCGGAGCCGGTCTGCCAGACGCGCTCAAGGGAATCGCCATCAGAGGGCGCCACTGGCCAACTCCTCGGCCGCGGCGACGGATGGCTGCGCGTTTGCCTCGGGCGGCAGACCCATGGCTGCATTTCCACCTCGGCGCAGGCGCTGAGCTGGACGAACGCCCGCACGATCGCCGCCGGGCATCCGCTCGCCAATAGCCAAAGAAATGGATGGAGCGCTGGGTCTCTGCGCCCCACGTAGTGGCTGGCTGGCACCTCGATCGCCCAGAGGCTGATCGGTTTCGAATCCGCTGCTGCGGGCTGGCGGACTACCATCAGCCGGCGGGAACCACTTCGCTGTGAGTCGTTGAAGCTGCGGGTGAGTTGCTAAGGCGGCGCCGGCCATCGGATCGAGGCCGGTGGGCGTCGCGCAGCTGTGTTGATGGCGTCGATGATCAAACTTGCCGCTGATCATCGAAGACCACATCACGGTGGGGTCAAAACACCAACTGGGGGAGGTCCCCTTCCAGTAGTGGCGGGAGTCGGGGCGGCCCCGTCTCCTGACCGTCTAAGCGCATCGGTGGTTGAGGGGATCAGACTCGGACGCTGCGCCCCCAGAGCCGCTGCAGCTCGTTGAGCACCGGCGAAGAAAGCGCTTGCTGTCCGCGCAGTCAATCGAGGTAATAGACACCACGGGCGGCGCGGTGATCAGCCAGCGCCATGCTCCCAGGCTGCTGCGGGGCGGCCCAGGAGAGCCGTTGCCGCTTAGAGGGACGTAGATGTTGCCGTCGAGCTGTTTGTCTCAGAGGTGCGAGCCGTCTGGCCGCCTGCGGCGCAGCCGCCAGCAGGAGCAGCAGCAGCAGCAGGCCCGAGAGCCGGCCATCAGCTGGCCAAGCCGCTGGCTGGAGAAGGAGACAAGACCAGGGGCACGCGCAACCGAGGCAACCGAGGGAATGGGAGCCATGTGACGCCCGGCCGGCGCCTCTCCGCCAGAAGCCGGCGAAAGCCCGGCCAGAAGCCAGGGCCTGGATCATTCAGGCTTTGCTGATGCCGCGCCCAGTGCCCTGCAGAATGCCGCGGGCCACCAGCCGATCGCCCGGCCCACCACCTGGGTGAGCACCACCACAAGCAGATCGCCGAGGCGCGCAGCAGGCCTTGGAGCTGGGAGGCGAGGCATATCGCGCTTAGTCGAGCCCAAGGGTGACGCCTGTTGCAGCCAGCCCAGTTGGCGCAAATTCCTGGTCGCGGGGGGTCGGTCAGCAGCAAGGCTGATCATCCCCCTTCAGGCGGTAGAGGAGGCCGGCGGCTTTACGTAGCAGCCTGGAATCGGTCGCTCGAACCACTTCGCTCACAGCGTTAGACGGGCATTAGAGCTGGTTGCGCAGCCCTCCAGGCCGCGGTGGCGAGCAGCTCCGCCCACAAGCAGGATAGCGGCGCATTCGGCAGTCGGCCGCAGACAGGCAGGCACCTGCGGCAGCTGATCAGCTCGGCGGTTCGCACCAGCCAGAATTGCCTCACGAGAGCTTCTAGGTGAGAGCAGGACCTGGGGCTCGCCGGGGCAAGCAGCCGTCCCTCCACCAGCAGGGGCTGGGCGTTGAGGCAGGCCGCGGAGCAATCGGCAGGCAGGGGGAAGCTCGGGGACGTGGGTGAGGGGCAAGCAGATCGCTCTGCGCCGCTGAGGTGTCGGCGACGCAGCAAGGCCCTGCTGGGCAGCTGCACGTAGGGCCCCAGCCATCTGGCGCAGGGCGTGGCGGGACGCAGCTCGGGCTGAGTGCAGCAGCGACCCTGCAAGCTCGTCGCCACGCAGCCGCTTCTGCGCAGGCGCATGCAACAGGTGATCGAGTTGGCACCAGCAGGCCATCAGCAAAATCGCGGCGGCGCTCGGTGGCTGAGCCCCTGCAGGGCAAACAGGGGCCCATCGAGCCTGGGATGTGAGGGCCACTGCCGCCCTCCTGATCACAGCCCGCTGGCGCTGGCCAGCCGGCCCTGGATCGCCTGCCAGACCCCTTCGGCGTGCGCTGGCGCAGGGTGAGCGCCGTGCTGCCACTCGGGCAGGCGGTTGCGGGACAACCCCACCTCGCCCGGCTCCGGTGCCCCCAGCCAGGCTGTTTGAAGGTCCGCCAGAAGCCAGAAGCAGGAAGGGCACGGGCGCCGCCAGTTCCGCAGCCGGCCTTTCCAGCAAGGCCGCCAGCCAGCAGGTTCTCCGGTGGTGGGCTGAGCAACGGCGGCAAAGCCGCAGCCGGCCCGATCTGCTGCAGGCCTTCTTGCAGGCAACCGACTGGCCCAGCCCCTGAGCCCGCTCGCATCGCCGCCCATTGCCTTAGGCAGAGGTTCCAGGGGTGGCTTCGCTGTTGCCGCCGCCGCGCAGGTCGAGCACCCGGCCACCGCCAGAGCGTTGGCCACGGCGGCGCCCACCTTGGGCGGGGGTCGGGTTGCTGCAACAGACCCGCCACGGGCAATTGCAGCAACAGTCGCGGCTGCAGGCCGCATGGCCGGCAGGAGCCAGAACAGGGGTCCGGACTGCCAGCGCTGCTCGAGTTGTATCCAAGTTCCCGCAACCAGGGTGCGGCATCAAGCGGTGCAGCCAGGACTCCAAGGCACCAGCTTGGGGAGCAGCCCGCGGACTCGGAGGCTGAATGGGCCAGACGGAAAGCGAGCTGGCCTCGGCCCCCAGCAGACGAAGCAGAGGCCCTCCGCGCTGAGGGGTTCGGCGAAGAGGAGCAGCCGCGGGCCACCGCCGGGGCCTGGACTGGCGGCTCTGGGCTTCGAATCACGCCTCCTGGGCAGGCCAAATTGCCGTCAAAGGTAACCAGCCTGCGGCGGGTTTTCTCCAGCCCCTCGCCAGGGCCAGAGGCCGCTGCGGACGGGGTGTCCAAGCCCGGCGGCGGCAACTGAGCTGCAAGGTGTATCGACTCATCTCGAGCCGGTGAAGCGCTTCGATCTGGCTGACCAATTCGTTCAGGAACACGACGTCAAAGTCGTGGATGGCGCCGAATTCCAGACAGGTGGAGGATGGCTGTGGCGATCGCTGCGGTAGCCGTAGAGGCCGGCCACTGGCTCTTGTCCGAGCATTGCGATCCACTCCGCCATCTCACCTGTCTGGATCCGGCGCCATCCACGACCATTGATGTTCTGCTCCGAAACGAATTGCGTTCAGCCAATCGAAGCGCTTCACCGGCTTCGAGATCGAGTCGTAACACCTTGCAGCTCCAGTGGCGCCGCCGGCTTGACACCCCCGTCGCGCAGCGCCCCTGCCCTGGCGAGGGGCTGGAGAAAACGCCCAGGCTGTTACCTTGACGGCCATGGCCTGCCCAGGAGCGTGATCGAAGCCCCAGAGCCCCGCCAGTCCAGGCCCCGGCGGTGGCCCCCAGTGCTCCTTCTTCGCACGACACCCTCCAGCGCGAGGGGCCTGCTTGTCTGCGTGGGGGCAGCAGGCCAGCTCGTTCCGATCTGGCATCCAGCCCCTCCGAGCTTTCGCGGGCGCTCCCCAAGCTGGTGCTTGGAGCACTGGCTAGCCACCGCATTGAGCCCGCCACCCTGTTGCTGGGAACTGGAACGACTCGAGCAGCGCGGCATTCCGCCCCCTGCTATCTGCTCCTGCCGGCACATGCCGGCCTGCAGCCGCGACTGGTTGCTGCAATTGCCCGTGGAGGCGGGTCTGTTGCAGGCAACCCGACCCCGGACCAGGTGGGCGCCGCCGTGGCCACCTTCCTGGCCGGTGCCGGGTTGCTCGACCTGCGCGGCGGCGGCAACAGCGAAGCCACCCCTGAACCTCGCCAAGGCAATTGGGCGCCGATCGGAGCGCGGCCAGGGCTGGGCCAGTCGTTGCTGCAGAGCGGCTGCAGCAGATCGAGGGCCGAGCTGCCTGCTTGCCGCCGTTTGGCTCAGCCCCCACCGGAGAACTGCTGTGGCGGCCTTGCTGAAGCGGCTGCGGGAACTGGCGGCCGCCCGTGCCTTCCTGCTTGGCTTGGGGACCCCTCAGCCTGGCTGGGGGGGCACCGGAGCCCGGGCGAGGTGGGGTTCCGCAACGCCGCGAGTGCAGCACGGCGGATCACCCTGCGCGCCAGCGCACGCGAGGGGTTGGCAGGCGATCCAGGCCGGCTTGGCCAGCGCCAGCGGCTGTGATCAGGAGGCGGCAGTGCCCTCACATCCCAGGCCGATGGCGCCCTGGTTTGCCCTGCAGGGCTCAGCCCGAGCGCCGCCGCGAGATTTGCTGATGGCCTTGCTGGGCCAACTCGATCACACTGTTGCAGCGCGGCCTGCGCCAGGAGCGGCTGCGTGGCGACGAGCTGCAGGGTCGGCTGGCGGGCAATCCAGCCGAGCTGCGCCGCCCACGCCCTGCGCCAGATGGGCTGGGCCGCTACGTGCAGCTTGCTCCCAGCAAGGGGGCCTTGCTCGTCGCCGACAACCAACAAGCGCGCCAGGCATCTGCTGCTCAACGTCCCGAGCTTCCCCCCTGCCTGCGCAGAGCTCGCGGCCCTGCTCAACGCCCAGCCCTGCGGTGGAGGGACAGGCTGCTTGCCCGGACGAGCCCCAGGCCCGCTCCACCTAGAAGCTCTCCTGAGCAAACTGGCTGGTGGCGAACCGGCCGAGCTGCATCAAGTGCCCAGGTGCTGGCCTCTTGCGGCACTGGCCGAACTGCGCCGTTACCCTGCTTGTGCAGGAGCTGCTGGCCACCCGCAGCCTGGAGCGGCTGCCGCAACCAGCCTCAATGCCCGTGCAACGCTGGAGCGAGTTGGTTCGAGCGCCCGAATCAGCTCTACGAAAGCGCCGGACTCATCTACCGCCTGGAAGGGGATCGTCAAAGCCCTTGCTGCTGGGACCGAAACCCCGCGACCAGGAATTGCGCCAACTGGCGGCCTGCAGCAGGCCGTCACCCTGGCGCTCGAAAGCGCGATGCCCTCGCCCCCCACTCCAGCCCTGCTGGCGCCGCCTCGGCGATCTGCTTGTTGTGGTGCTCACCCAGGTGTGGCGGGCGATCGGCCTGGTGGCCGCGGCAGTTCTGCAAGGCATGGGCCGCGCGATCAGCAAAGCCCTGAATGATCCAGGGCCCTGGCTTCTTGGCCGGGGCTTCGCCGGGGCCTTTCTGGGAGAGCGGCCGCCGCGCGTTCACAATGGCTCCCATTCCCCTCTGGTTTCCCGGTTGCGCGGCCCCCTGGTGCTTGTCTCCTTCTCCAGCCAGCGCGTTGGCCAGCTGATGGCCCCGGCTCTCGGGCTTGCTGCTGCTTGCTGCTCTGCTGGGCGGCTGGCGCCGCAGGCGGCCGAGGCCGCACTCGAGACCAAACAGCTACGGACGGCAACACTCGCCCTTCATTGGCGGCAGACGGCTCCTGGTGCCGCCCGCAAGCGCCTGGAGTGGGCAGGCGCTGGGCTGACACCGCGCCGCACGTGGTGGTCTATTACCTCGATGAGCAGCGCGGGACAGCAGCGCTTCTCGCCGCGTGCTCACAACCGAGCTGCCAGCGGCTCTGGGGGCGCCAGCGTCGAGGACTGATCCCCCTCACCACGATGCGCTCAGAACCGTCAGGAGACGGGCCGCACCGATCCCGCCCACTACTGGAAAGGGACGATCCCGTGTGGTGTTTGACCCCACCGTGATGTGGTCTTCGATACAGCGGCCAGGTTGACATCGACGCCATCAAACACAGCCTGCGCGAGGGCCACCGCCTCCGATCCGATGGCGCGGCGCCGGCCTTAGCACCACCCGCCAGCTTCAACGAAAAGCTCAACAGCGGAAGTGGTTTCCCGCCGGCTGATGGGGTAGCGCCAGCCCGCAGCAGCGGACCGAAACCGACAGCTCGGGGCGATCCGAGGGGTGCCAGCCAGCCACTACTGGGGCGCAGAGACCAGCGCTCCCATCATTTCTTGGCTATGAGGCGAACGCGGGATGCCGGCGGCGATACGTGCGGGCGTTCGGCCAGCTCAAAGAGCGGCTGCGCCGAGTAATTGCGCCATGTCTGCTCGCCTGAGCAACCGACAGCCCATCGTCGCCAGCAGGCGAGGAATGGCCAGTTGGCGCCTCCGAATGGCCGGACATTTCCCCTTGCGGTCTGCAGACCGCTCCGGCACCCAGACCAAACATGAACGTGATGATGGTGATCGCAACGGGCGATCGAGGCGATGGGCGGCGTTCTGGCAGCAAGACCCCGGGCACCCCAACGGACCACGGTAACCTCAGCCAGTCGAGCAACGACCACCTTTCCCACCGCCCTTCATCATGGCCGTGGCCGTCGGAGATCGACCAAGGCCTGATCCCCGCGAATCGGCGCCCTGATCGAGCGCTGCGGCAGAAGGAAAGGGCCTTTGCCGAGGGTGATCAAGGTGAGGCCGCACCCATCTCCAGGACGCGGTCCCCTCAGCCTCGGGCCAGAATTCTCCGGCTTACCGGGCCCAGCTGGAGCAAGGCCTGGAGCGCTTCAGCTGGTCCTGCCCAGGCTGCGGGAGTGGCGACGCGGCACGCGCTCGTGGGCACGGGCCCAAACGCCCCGGCCGGCTTCGTGAGGGCGGTGGCGAGCGGCTGAGCCGCGGCTGGGCTCCCTTTTGGCAGTGCTGCCGACAAATTCCAGGCCCTCGCCGCACGAACCGCTTGGCCGTCACCCACGGCGCCTCACGGTGCTGCCGGCTCGTCCTGAGATCGCCAACACATCCGTTGGTGGGCAGCGGCCGCCGCTGCGGGCCTCGGGCGAATGTGTTGCCGGAGAACGAACGGGCTCCAGCATCATGCGAGGCAAGGTCAATCCCACCCAGTGCGAAAGCCTCACGCATGGTGGCCATTTCAGGTGATGGCAAACAACACAGCCGGTGCAATTCGCCGCCAGCAGGAAACGTTCGAAACTCACCGTTTCAAGCCCTGCTGCCACAACTGCGTGGAGAGCGCCCTGCTCTGCGGGGCCTGCAACGCTTCCGCCGCTTCTGCATTGAGGGGCTTGTGGCCAACACCGCCGCAGCGAGACGCTTCTTGATCAGAGCCTGATGCTGGTCACGCCTGACAACCGGCGATCGGCACGACGGGCCTGCCAGTCGCCAACCAGCCCCCAGAAAACGTGGCTCAGCCTGCGGTGAGTCCGTCCCTGTTGATCGGCCAGATCAGCGCCGAGCAGTTCGACCACTGGGTGCAGCCCAAGCAGATGTGATCAGCGCACCCACCGGCTCACAAGCCATGGAGGCCACTGGACCCAAAGCCAGGCCCTGCAGCGGCCTGACAGGGACCAGGAGTTGGGGCTGGTGGTTCCATCACCATGACAGAATCCGTTCGGTCATTGTCTTCACTTCAGTGTCGAATTTGCCCCGGTGCCTTCGCCTTCGCATGGGCCGCTCGCAGGGGCAGCCTGTCGCCGTTGGCCTTGCAGCGGACGGGGTCGCCCAGACCCGACATGCAGCACCGGCTGAGAAGACCGCAGAAAGAAACGCTCAATTTTACAAGCTCGGCACCTGCAGCTCAAAGGTGCCGAGCCGTCGACGCAGCCGTCGATGCGATCGACACTGGAGACCCACGGGTGATCGCCATCAGATCGGCCTCGCGCTCGGGAAACGATCCGCATCAGCGAAGAAACCGATTCCGGATGTCCGCTGGATTGCCCCGCTGGCAAGCAGTGGTTCGCTCGGAGCAGGCCGTGCCCCGACTCTCCACCAACACGATCGCTTCAACGGGCCTCGATCTCTGTGTGGTGAACCCCCAACTACTCAACAGCATCCACCGAAGACAAATCCACGCATGGACGCAGGATCTTGCGGGTCTTCTTCGCTGAGATGGCGCATTTCCAACACCACCTGCTACGACGAAGGCTGCGAGCGGAATCAGAGAAATGAAGCTATTCAATGGACTGGCAAGCGTGATGCTCAGCGGCTTCTGCTCGTCCGGCCGGGGCAGGCCTGGCCTTGATCGTCGTCCCATCCTGACCGCCAGGGCGTGGCCATGACAGCCTGAAACGGCTGAATCCAGCAAGCTTCCAGCACCACCTGATCGCCAGGGGCGTGGCGGCGGGAGGCGGTGGACGGGGCGCAGCCGAGGTAGCCGGGCGAAAGCGGCGGCCGGTCCAGGGGATCCGGGAGGGCTCCCGACGGGATTCCACCAGGCCAGGCGAATCGCTCAACCGCGGATCCTCCAGCCCAGCGGCGGCTGGAACAACAAAGTGGAGCAGCGGGCAATGCGGCGCAGTGGCAACCGCCCAGCCTCAATCGCCCCCAGTCGGCACAACCGCCCCAGCACCGGTAGCCGCAGAACTCCAACGTCAGGCAATCGCGGGCAGAACGCCAACTGTGAACCGGAATGTCAACCGGATGTGAGTCGAACGTCAACCAACGTCAACCGGCAACAACAACTGGAACGGTCGACGGTGTGAACGTCAACAACGGGTCAACGCGGCCAGGCTGGGCCAGGGCCGGGTGGGGCGTTGCGCCGCCCTGGACCACGGCTTTGTATGCGGCTGGTCCACCCGTCTTGGGGCTGGTGGGGTTGCTAAGGGCGGTACGTGGGGGGTCGGGACCCTGGCACCGCAGCGATCATCAACAATTGCCGTCGATAACGCGCGTCTCGCAACCAGACCTACATCGTTGTGCCCCAACAGCGATTACCAGTTGCTTTTATGGCAGCGTTGCAGCCCTCCGACCGATGTGGTCCAGCTTCGCGGAATGAAAAACGGTGAGACCTACCAACTCTCAGCCGATTGCGAATGCCGGGATTGATCGAGCCAGGAGCCGCAGAGTGCCGATGAAGCGAACTGCTCAATGCCGCCTGTCAGGTGGCTTCGGCTCGGCCTGATTGAAATCCTGATCCGGGGCCAAGGGGTCTCTTGCCCTGGATCGGGCCAACGCCTTACGCTCCCCGCTGTCCGGTTGCGCCAGTCCCTTTGCCCTTCCTGTCTTCACTGTTTTCCGGTCGCCTGATCAGGCGCTTTTCTTCGCCTTGCCCTCTTGGCTGGAGAGTTGCGAACCGTTGCGCCGCCTCTCCTTGCGTCTCTCCGTCCCGACTGGCCGTGACCACGGGCGCCAGCGAAGCGCTGCGTGGAGGGGCTGTGAGGATCCAATAACCCCCATGCCCGCTGGAAGTGATGGTGCGGAGCTTGCTGCTCAAGCCCACCCTGCTGGGACGCGCAACCTTCGCCGGGCTGCAGCTTCTCCACCGAGTTCTGCCGAGGCATCCCGATGAAAGGGCCCGCCGGACGGCTATTGGCCGCCACTCGTTCAAAGGAAAAAAACCACCCAGCCAGGCGGCGCCTCCACTAAGGCGCCAGCCGGAGCCAATGCAGCCGGAACCAATCTCGCGGGCCCTGCTCGACACCCTCTGGCTGGAGATTCCTCTGATCAACTTACGGCCCCTTGGCGCCTGCAACGCCGCGGATGGTGTGCGGGTCCCGTGCGCAAGCCGAACCGCTCGATCCCGGCACCGCCCCCTGGCGGCAGGGGAAGGGCTGCTCGGTGTTGCGGTGCCCACCCACTTGCTGCGGGTGTGCTCGACGATCCAGCCGAGGTCTTGGCGCCGTTGTATGCGCGGAGTGCTCCGGGCCGGGGACATCCTCACATCGTGAAACGCCGCGGTGATGCAGGGCCGTTACAACCATCCCGCTATGTTCGAGCCTCCGGCCTGGCCCGGCTGCTCTGCCCGCGCCTTCCATCCCACCAGCAGCTTGGCTACACAGCCTGGCGGACTGCAGACCCTGATCGACGACTCGGTCCGCCCAGGTGCTGCTCGTGGCCTTGGGCTGCGGGTGGTGGCTGAAGATTCTGGGTAGCAAGGCTGGTTCTACCGCCATGGCCGGGGAGCAGGCCCGGCTGATCATGGGAATCACGGCACACGCCCCTACCGACCAGACGATCGTGCTGTGGCCGCCAGCCGCCCGAACAAACCTGCCGCGAAAACTCGCCGCCGCCCTCGGGGTGCCGGTGGCGGTGTGATGTTACGAACCTCGGCCGGCAGGGTGCTCGCCTCCAGTGAGGGCTCGATTGAAGGGGCTGCTGCTGCGAGCCCTTCGGCACCAATCCGGCCGGGCAACGCCAAACGAGCGCACGCCGCTTGGTGTTGGTGCGGGCGCCTTGAGCTTGCGGCAGAGCAGGGGTGCCGATCAGTTCAAGTAGTGGACGTATTTGTGCAATTCACCCATCCCCCATGAACTTCGGGGAGGTGATTGCACCGCCCAGTCTTCGGATCTCAGGATTGAGCCGTTGCAGGGCTGGACTTCTGCCCTGCTCCAGTCCGCCGCATTGTCGATCTGCAAGCCGCTCTGCAGCGTCGGTGCTGCTGAAGCAACCGAGCGCCTGCTCAGTGCCGGGTTCAAGCCGGGGCCTCCGCTGGCCCCTGAGATTTCTCCTGGCCTTCCTTGAACCAGGAAGATTTCTGGGTCTCGGCGTCGTGCGCCGCTCAATCGCAGCGGCAGCTTGCTGGGGACGAGCAGGTTGAGGGTTCTTTGCGAGCAGCCCTTCCGAGAGCCAGGGGCCAGATTCCCGACAGGCGGAGCGGCAGGTGGGAAGCCGCCATGCTCAAGGAAGCCCTGGCATAGGTACGTTCTGGGAGCGGGACCAGCTGGATGGCTTCCGCGCGGCCACCTGCCCAGCTCCGAAATCGCCCGCCCTGCTGCGGAAACAGGGCTTTCAACCGGGCGCGCCAAAAGACCATCTGGACTGGCGAAGCGCTCGTGCTGCAGGCAAGGGCCGATGCCTTCGGCCGACCTTCCAGCTCAAGCTTCCTGAACCAGGCGCACCGCTCCCCTGCTCTGGCATCTGGAGGCAGGCGGGCCTGCCCGCCCAGCTGCGCCCAAAACTTTCTTGGATCGGTCCCCGCTGCGAAAAGGACCGCTGGGGATCAGGGGGACCAGGACTGGGCTTGCTTCTGGGGATCGAACCCCCACACGTTCAACAGGCAGGGGGCTTGGGCGTTCGCCCGTCTTCCGGGCCGGCATTGGTTCCAGGGCCCCCGCACGAAAGCAGGGGGAAGTGGGGGACCCAATTTCTTTTCTTTCTTCGTGTGGTGGGGTGTGGGG
>Ga0163217_1048864_pt1 | contig 12249 bp, 15 predicted proteins | sample SynspAceP_FD_185933 | JGI IMG/M metagenome (GOLD analysis project Ga0163217, IMG submission 185933) | Saline lake microbial communities from Ace Lake in Antarctica - Synechococcus sp. Ace-P (PacBio error correction) | ecosystem: Environmental > Aquatic > Non-marine Saline and Alkaline > Saline ... | reverse complement strand
GCCGACCGCGCGGGGCATGTTGGTCAAGCAGTAAAATGCTATGATCCATCGATCTCGACACCGATTCTGGGCGTGTTAGCCTTTGATTTCCAAAGCGCCGCAACCTTAGTCAATGGCTACGATCCACCAGCCGCCCGGCTTAAGCTCGGACCAGTTGGCGCGCCGGTCTGATCATGTTCGGGCTGTGCTCTGGGATCAGGACGGCGCCGTTATCCCATGGCGGCCTCGCCGCCAATTCGATGGTTATTCCCCCCGAGCATAGCGCACTTCTGTGAAAACGCCGCCATAGATATCAGCAAAGCTAGCGCGCAGGACCGTCAAAGCACCTGGTCACAATCACCGCCCATACCCGCTGCATACGGCCGCAATGTGTACCAACAACCTCCACCGCGATCACGATCCACGCGCAGGCTAACCCGGCACGCCGCCACAAGGACGACCCGCGCCTCCATGCTTTTGGAGCGTTCCATCCCCCACCTGCGGCCAGACGGCCCGCGATCTTCGACAATCGTGCCAGCAGGGAAATCCGCCATTGCGGTCCTGCGGTAAAAACGTTTCAAGCATAACACGTCGCATCCAGAAGCCAGCAATCTATTTGTTCTGTCGGGTCAGTGCGAGGTGAGATAATAACAGGATCTTCCCCCACCAGCATCTGCGTTTGCGCTTGGATCCTTTACCTTGACGATTCATTCCCTGCTAATACCTCTTCTTGCAGTGGCAAGGATGTCGCGCCGCACGGTTATATCTGCGTCCGGCAAAGCCCTGCGCCAAAAAGCCGCACCTTTTCTATAACAACCTCATGTCCCTTGGTCACTCGCCTCGAAGCGCCCGTCATGCACGCGCAAATTCACTTGGCTTTTGATTCTTTCGGCCACCCGATCATTACTGTTTGGCCTATCAAAAGGTTAAATGGATTACGTACGCTTCCAATTGCCAATTAAAGGACGTTACGCTGCGCTCTCCTTGCTCTGTCAAAAAACTGTAATTGGTGCCATTTCCACGCGAAAGATGTGTGTTAGCATTGACGCTTGACGAATGATCGCCATCCTGACCGCTTGGCAAACGCAACGGGCTATGTCAAATTCCGACCTGTCGGAAAAGGGTACACCGTCGGCCGCCTTCAACAGGCGCGGTGCGCGGCTGAAATCCGACGCTACATCCTTCATTATGTCGCCCTGCTGAATCCACGCCAAAATGGGTGCCTACAACGGTGTTTAGTCAGGATTACGCTACTTAGTGCAGTCTATGAAGGTGCTGACGCCTTGAAAAAAACGGTTCGCGCTATTCCATGTGCTGACATCAATCTATGCCCCAGCGCGCCTCATCCTTTTTTTCTGCGAGACACCGAAGACTTCGCCCGTATCCATCCTTCAACATTGGCGCGTTTGCGGCGATCGGGCAATGAATCAAGCTTTGCTACGCACGGTGCAAACACCACTGCAATGCGGTCGGTAAACCGCAGCGAACAGCCCATCCAATTGCCACAAACATTCGCGACTTCCGCCCATGTAACCCACGCTGCCACATCGCCATAGCGAAAAAACTGCATGGCACGGCGCACATTTAAATATTCCACACCATAGACGTAACCAACAGCCCACTATATGCCCAGCAGCGTCCCATCGGAGCCGTCAGTCTCGCAACCGCCATAGGCCAACACTATGCATACGCACCAAGACCAGTATGACGCTAACCAATCCCTCACTGCGTTAAAAACGTATCTTTTTATATACACTCGCGACAGCCAGCCCCAATGACACACAATGCAATGGGTATCTCCATGTGTGCCGCCTGTAGAAGAAACTGGCGTAAGTTATCTGCCTAATACTGGTAGATCGCAGCCTGGTCAATCGGGCTGCGCTTCAGCTTGCGGGATCATTAGCACGGCCGCGAGTGAAGGCGCAGGACGCCGAAGTCGAACCTAGCGCAACTAAGACCATACGTCACCGCTGACGGTCACCCGGCATGACAGTGCTTTTCACCACCTGGCGGCGCCTCCCAGCGCCATGCTCAGTGCCAACCGACAAGAGTGAACGATAAGGACGAGCCCCAGTGTGCGTCACAACGCTGGTATGTTGTGAGTATTTCCTGTTGATCTGTGGCCGGTCCGAAAGACGCAGTCGGGGCACTGTTCACCTTACCGTACCAGTCACCACAATAGCGAATCGGACAAAAGAAAACCGCACCTAAAGTATACGCGGGTTTCATATCCTTATTCAGCCTGGATGATTTACCATCTGCCTCGCGCGTGCAATTTTCATCGTCTGCCATTCCTCGTCGATCGCTTCGGCTTTCTCCTTCTTTTTCGGAACTTCCGAAATTGTAGCATTGAGCGGGGATTCATTTCACGAAAAAACACCTCGGCGCGAATTTCTTCTTCAGGCGCGCAGCGTTATCGACTTATTATCCGAACAACTTACCTGCATGTGGTTTTCACACCCTTCTAGTTTGAATGCAATAGGGATTTGTATGACTGGCACTATCTAAGCAATTAATACCCTATATTGTCTAAACAAAAGCCAATCATCTCTGGGAAGGCGCTGTACGATACACCATGTCCCGACACCAAAGAATACTGATCTCAACTCATCCATGCGCGTTTGGACGGCTGCAGAACAACGTTCAACGGCCGCTGTCTCGCGACAACAGCACTGAGCCGTACCGTCGCCCCCAGTCCCCAATTTTCCGCCGTTACATTCACCCGAAAGTCCTATTGAATCTGGCCTTCTGCACTATCTCACACAAACTAGCGCTCATATCAGCAGATTTATAATGTCACCCCACATGAAGTTCCGAGACAGAGCCAGATGTAATTCGCGGCCTTAGGTCGCTCCATGGTCCGCTCGCTTAAGCTCGACCAACCAAAAGCTGTACGTGTCTTCGACAACCGTATTTATCCTACCCGCATCATATGCACCCGAGGGGCAAAATGTGTGTACGGCCAATCGCATATGAACCGCAATTGGCGACACGTCCAAGACGTATAATGCTACACCAAGGCCACGCTGAGCGCTGGTCTATCCCGGACCGTGCTGTCCTGAGTGACACTAGCGAGGCCGTGCAAAACATGCCTCCTTGATCGACCGATAGAAACGTGATGCATATCGAAAAGTCAAGCGCAGTCACAGCAGCCACGGCTAAGCATGCTGTATGCGGGCCCAAACTGGGTGTTTCCACGTAAAAAGGCCCCTCGCGCACGGCGCGCAGCACCTGCCCGCACTGGTGGCCGCGCTCTTAGGCTGCTTCATCGCCAGGTCAGCTCTAGTGCTGGCCGCCCACGCTCGCCGGCATTTGGTATTCACACACATGCAACGTTCTGATTATCAATGACGTCCCACCTACCACGCTGACGGCGTCAATTGTGCTTGTATACACTGGGCAGCCTCCAGCGCGGATAGGTTCTCGCAATCGAGTCGGTAAGAACATCTCCTTCGCGGTGGCGTGCTGTGCACGTCCGGGGCAACTGCGATATCAACGTTGATGTGTCAATGATCGTCAAGGCCGCGCTGCTTCATCGTATCCGTCCAGAACCTATCACCAAATTATTTTTCCACACAGGAGAGATCAGCTTAGTTGACGCAGCTAAAGCAACACCGAAAGAGGCGGGCGCAGAAAACGGCATATATTCCTCGTCCGCTTTAACCGAGCTTCATTGGCCAAGCGGCGAATTCATCGCTATCCAGGAGCCAACTAGGTTTCTAGTCGATCCTCGCCATGGAGCCGTTGATCTCCTCGAAAACCGTTTTCAGCCATATCCCACATGCTCATCTACGCGGTATGCACTCTGTAGAGGCGATCATTTCACATCACCATATTCACGCGCTCCCACTAGACGGATGGTTGAGATAGACGGATTGTCAGACGACGCCGGACGGTGGACGACACTTTGCAAAGAGGCGCGCACTCGGAGCGAATGATTTCACTCACTATTCGTGACGACTCGCCCCCACGTTGGCCGCGGCGTCCCAAGCTGCTCCCTCGCTATGAACGAGGCGGGTTCACACTACCTATCCTGCGCCGCCCGGCCACTGCGCTACCGCTGTTTACCCTTCGCTTGTGGGCTTTTTTCAAGTCGGACTTCCCCTGCGGGGGTTGTTGCCGTTCGTCCGTGCGATCATGGTATGCACATTCCATCACAACGAGTCATGGCGGGCGCGGACATTTACACCTGCGATGGGTGACGGCAGTGGCTGGCTTGCCAATCTTTGATGGTACAATGACAGACAAAGCTGGCGCAGATAGTCGTGTGATGGTTGACACACCCTGCCGGCCTGATCCAAACCCGCACACGCAACTGGCATCCTTTATCCGCTTGAACACCCTGCTGACACAAAAGGTCATTCTGCCAGTCTTGGGCGCGCGCGTCGACCAAAACGGTCGGCTGCGATGATCATTCCTCTGCTGGGCTGCAATGATAGCTGAATTGTGCCAGCCGCCCCCGCGGTGGTTTACCGGACCGGACGGCTACTCGTCATTCGCCATATGATAGCGCAAATCGGCTATGTGCGCAAGTCATATTACGTGAGGAGATCGTATACAATGACAACACAAGCGCGCAATTAAAATCACCAAAGCGGTGGTCCCGAATGCTTCAGCCGAAGACCGGCCACGACTTGCCGCAGCCGCCACGGGTCAGTTGTGATAAATGGCTAGCGTTGAAACGCCCCATGCTGCAACGCGCTGCATGTACGCACCGCCCCCCACCGCCAGCGATTCTCGGGCCTGAAACTCGCGAGGTGTCGCGTAGGCAAGGCTACGTCTGGCCTGCGAAAGGTTGCGCAATTGCTGGCCGTGTATGCGGAATATGTTTCGGCAACGCCGCGCCGCCCATTCTGGCCCTGCCCAAAAAAGCGAGAGCATGAAAGAAAGCCGCCTGCCGCCCAAACCTTCCTTACGTCTGTCCAAGACGATGTTCATGCGCCGGTTCGTAAAGCGGCACGTTCTTTCACCTCCGGCATCGGGACACAGCGATCAGCTATCACGCGAATTCGGCGCACGGTCTTCCACGCGCACAGACAAGGGTAGCCTGTCTGAACGGGGCCGAGGCCGCGATCAACTAGCGACACGATTCGTTACGTCTGAAGCGAAGCGCGCGGATCTTGATTCATTGATATGGTCGTTCGATTACATCCCGCCAACTTTCACCGATGCAACCTTGCATGGTTCAATCTCTTCTAGGCGACCCGAGTAGAGGTAACTTGCACGCTTATACACGCGTCGACGATGACAGGCAGACCCTGGCTCCGCAACTCGGCCAGGCCAAATCGCCGGGAAAACTGCGCAGAAAAGGTCTGGGGCCGCTCGGACGCGGCAAGATATCTCGGTGATGGGAACACGGACATATGCCTTCGAGAAGCAAGCAGCCACACGATGAAAACGAGCGCGACGGGCAAGGTTAATTGACGCCAAACCGTACCGGAGCGATAGATATAGCAAAAGGGCGTTCTGATCTCAGCGCCCTTCTCAGGTCTTACGCCGACCAGCGGCTTCACATTAAGGTTTCGCCAGCGCAGACTTTAACTGTCGCGGGTCTTCTGGACTCACCCAGTTTGCATCATTCTATGTTGGCAAGAAGGCGTTGCAGAGTTTGCCCGAAATCCCGCAAAGCCCGGCAATCGTTGTCTCGTTGCAATTCTACGTCTTGCATGGAGCAGCGGGAACTGCCCCTCAATCCGTTGCGCAGGGTCTCGATCGGTTGCAAATTTAAGGTCCCAGACTCGGAATAATCGTCACCTGATGCTGTCGCACCGACGCATGGAGATCTGGCTCATTCTTGCTGATCGCCAAGCGGCTACCATTCGCAGGCCGTTTTAGGTCTGGTGATGGCTTTTGGAAAAACCGTCATCCGCTCCGTTAAAGCCCGTTCATGGCAGGCATTTGGCCGTGACGCCATGACGGGTTTTGGCCTTCGCCTTGCAAATCACCGTTTCCTAATCCGCTATCTCCGGCATGAATATAATCAGATCGGCTCAACGAAACTTGGCTCTGCCCGCGGTCGACCCCTTCCGCTTCGCAACTGACGGTGTGGACCCAGCACGTCAGCATTGCCTTGAGCAGTCGCGTGGATTTCATTTCACGACAACAAGCAGGATCATCTCTAGTCAGGTCTTCCACTAAACGCAGGGCTACGCGGCACGGTTATCGTTCATGAAATTTCGCCGTCACCGCACATAAAACGCTCCCCTTTTACCAACTCCCGAGACGGCAGGTGATGGCCGCCAGCCGGACACGCGCACATCCCAATCCAGCCCGGCCCCTTGTTGCGCGCTCGTACCGACTGTCATCGAACAATCTCAAAAGATGCGTTCGTGTGGTGGGGATACGGCCATATTCGGCACTCAGTGGCAAACGTGCTTCGCGATCTTCCATGTCATAGGGGACCGCGCCTCAGCACAAGTCTCTCGGGCTAAATTTGATCGCGTGCTGAATCAGTGCCAATTTCGCCACGCACGCAGTCGTCTCAGATGGCGTACCGTCAGCTCTTGATCCAGATGTAGCCCGTGTCCAATTCCGCCGGGGCTCATGGTGTTGATCAACACGATTCCACTCGACCATCTCATTTGCTTTCAATCATGGCGTTGTCGCTCGCTGCGTTCATCGTCCAGCACGTCGGCATATGGCCCGAAAAGAAAAGCGTGTGTCACCGATTCAGCCGCCTCCACGTATGGGCTTGCTCTTGCTCACTCGTCATTGCAGAGGTGATGCATACAGATTCGTTCGCGCTTGCCATCTCTGGCTCATCACTGCGAAAAAGCGGGATTTTCCTGATAGCATCCACGTTCGTCCGCGCGCGGGGATTGATTTCCTCTCTTTGAAGTTTCTATGTCGCGGGATTAGTCACAAAAACGTTGCGTGTTCGACACCGTCCAAGGATACGAAGCGACAGGGAAAAATCGTACCCTCCGTCGACATCTTTTCTACCCTGTTTTCTGCCAGTCGCTTTGCCCGTGGCTTGAACAGCGCATGTATGTCCGTGCGATTGCCAATTCGGGCCACAGCATTAAGCTGCTGCCCAGCGCTGATCGCAGATGGCAAGACTTCTCCGAGCGTTGAATCGATGATCTCCAGCACAGACAGACCATCACGCGATCAAGCACGCCCCAGATTGGATATTCAATTCGAATTATTGTCCGTTCAAGAATGTTCCATGTATGTCTGGCCGCGACAGCGAAGGTCCCCCCAGCACGCGATGGTCAACTGCACCCACGATCACCAGAATGGATTCATGAGCTGGCGATATCCTTGCCTCGAGCCCTCTGCGCTTTCGCGGCAAAAGTGATAGCATGCACATATTGCGGCAGGCTTGTCTATGCTGCGCAGCGCTTCGGAGAGAGCGAACCGGAAAAGACGTCGGCGTCACACCTCAATCAGTATTCGCGATCAGAAACGCTGAATCCCGAATTTTCGTACAGTCGCGCTTGGCTGCAACGCTTCAGTCGACTCTGTCGCCTGAGAAATATCAAACGTTGGTAGGTGCCAGATCCTTTTTCCGTCGCCCAGCGCTGCCTTCGACCCTCCATCCAGTGAGGAAAATCGATTTCAGCTGCGAGAAACACCCATTCCGCCAATGTCCTGCTGCCCGCCTCAGTCGCATCGCACCGTCCAAAACGTGTGAACGCAAGAAAGCCAGCCATTCAACCTATCCAAACCATTCAGCTCCAGGTCGAGAACGTTCTTACCCTGCTCGTCGGCCTGGTGAATCAAATCGGCTCCATTGATCTGCCTGTCGTTTTATTTATCGCAGCGGTTCAACTCCAGATAGACTCTATAATCGTCCCTGTCTGTACTTTACGCCGCTGTCATAAGGATAGACAACCACATGCCTTTTCCACGGCGCGAACATCCTTTTCGTTGTGGCTACGCAATATCGGCCACCACACGCACCTTCATTCGATTTCAATGCATATCGTTATCCGTCGCCTCGTCAGCCTCGCTCACCTCAGGTACAAGCAAATCCTTGTAGCGAAACCCTGAAAGGTTGGGGACCCTCGTCCAGATGGGTTTCGTCGTAAAGCTGGAAGAGGCATTCCTTCAGCTCTTCCATCTTGTAGCTTTTTCCACGTTCGCCAGCTGTACGTCTAAAAAGCTTCTTCTTGTGGCAGCAACACAGGGGCAATGCGAGCGCCAATCTTCTGTTGATCGTTTTGTAAAAGCGTGAAATGTATAACTCATTATCCTCCCCTGGTTTTACACATCAACTTAGATATAATGTAGTGGGCCGAAAGATAATATTTTAACTATACGAAGTATTAGTGCAAAAAATGACACCAGTTTTTCCTACCTCATGTTTCCTATCTTCGCACTTAAAGTTGATCTACAAATATAAGCAGCAGAGGCTGATGAGGGAAGGGAAACGAAAGATGCATTACGGATTACTATACGGACGATCACATGATGGGTTCGGCGATTGCATGTTTCTGGACGAGATGCAGAGAAAAACATTGCTGATGCATTGCCCACAATGGCCAAGATCGAAATATGGGCGTCATTGGCCTGTTATATCATGGTCAGAAGACTTGAGCCTGCCGAAGGGAGAAAGCACAAGACAAGCGTCGGGGACTCATTTCGGCACAAGACGCGGGCTGATTGCAGAACACCTGGCATGCGGCGATCGGGTCTGCCCAAACGTTGCTGCTAACACGGTCAACGCGGTTCCTTTAATGCCCGGTCAATTTTAGCCGTGAACTTTATTCCGCAAGATGACCGAAGAACAGATCTTTAAAAACCCTTCAGAAACGGAGCGTCAGGTTTTGCGTGTTTATGAGGCGAAATCGAACAGGAATCCCGATCTCGAGCTGCAAAAGCACGATCAACTGCACGTCACCCTGTGCACAAGCTGGACGCCGACAACCGTTAACCGACGCCGCAATGATGGCCCGCAACGCGAGCTTATTGATCGGGAAACAGAGCATCCAGCGTGCAATCTTGATATCACTCGCAGCACGGTTAGCTTTGAAAGGCACAGGCCACTCTTGAATGTAAGCCTCTTTGCATGTGGACTGTGACGCATCAGGCCCAGTCGTCGGATTGGCTTTCATAATGCCTCTTCACGACAGAGGCAGTAGCGATGTCGTCCTGATTCTTGCGAAGACCGGGCGTGGTACTGCTCACTTCGGGGACAAGCAAATATCGCGCGGGCAGCCGGTACAGCCGTGTTCTTCATGATGCCATGCCAGACGGGCTTCCATGAGTCACCATCGACTTGGCGGTTTGGGCGTTTCAGCGGTGGGCAATAGATGGAAAACCCCGCAGTAAACTGCGGCCATAGACCGTGCATGATCCGCCTGTATCGTGGGCGCGCTTGCATGCTCGGAATGCTCGCAATCGCCTTCTGCGCACCACCAGTTCGCACCAGCGTGAAGCCGGACGAATAGTCGAACCCCCGATTTCACCTTTGCACCGCAGGCGGCATGGCTAGCAGGAAAACATAGGATCGCATCGCATCAGGTCTTCCCTTATATTGCTTGCTTGAGTATAGCTCAATTCCCCCACATTGGAAACCGTTTTCCCTCGCAGGACGCCTATTCAGCAACGGAATGCGTTTAAGAGAGTACCAATGGGCAAAACCTTATGCCCGCGCCACTGCAGTATGCTGTTGGGATAAATCCACAACCTTGACTCAAGCATACGCGGATTCAGTCAGATGCTACGAGTAAGTGAGCATCGGGATGGTACTGGAGCAACAAGGTGAAGGGCTGACCCTGATTGCAATACAGCTGAATCGGAAAGGGAAAGATCGAAAAGAGGTAGCAACCAATGCACGCTCAAGCTCAAGTAACGCTTCGGCTAGGCTAAAGAAACGCCGGCCCCGCTACACGCCCTTTCAAACGCCAAGACTATCCGGGGGCGCATTCTACTGGTTAATTCCCCGAACTGTCCACGACAGATCACAAGGCTGGCGGCATCACCAACCGAACGATACATCGATCGCTGAGGCGACCCACTGCGTAACATTGCAAAAACATAGTCATTGATCTGGCGTGGGCTGTGCAAGCAATCGAATGGGAGAATGCTTGCAATCCAGAAAGCTGCAAGAAACTCGGAAGGCGCCTGATTACAGACGAATCGCCTGTCTTCAGCACCGAGCAATCGCTTGCATGAAACCGACCCAGGATCCATCGGCCATCGAAGGTCTGAAACTCACGCGCCGGCAAACTGCGGTTGCACGGATAAAATCACCTACTCTGACGCCGAACAGTTCTTCACAAAGCTGCCCGAGGTCATACTAAGATGAAGAAGAAATGATATAATTCTTCCCTCGCGGCTATTCGAACAATCCGCCTAATTCGTTTGGCTAGGGACGGTAGGCAATCGCTTGCGTCCCTTTTCTGTTAGGGGGCTAGGAATCTCAACGATTACTCAGTCTTTTTGCGTGTCATCATTGCGTGGTCCTCTTCTCAGCAATATAACCCATGTGCCATCTGGCATGCGTCCGTCGTGAACATGTTAATCTCAACCCCGTTGGCTTCGGGCCTTCTGCTGCCCCGAAGTCGGGCAATTGCCCTGCAATCCTGTCGATAATCGCCGCGGATCCCACCGGATAATCCTGAAATCACGCGGCTTGGACCGCGCCATCCGGTTATGCTTATCCCTGACAGGCTGCGATGAAACGCAATCGTCGACGATCCTCGTCAAACTTAAGCAATTCAAACAGGCTATATCAATCGCTCGTGATATCCTTAAAAGACCATGTCCCCACGCGCTTATCGATCCGGAATGTGATGCCCTGTATACGTGTTGCACGATCAGTACCCCCATTTGTGAGGCCAAAGACAATCCATATGGGTGTGCTGTTTTCAAGATGTGTCAGAGGACGCATCCGCGAACTTTGCTGGTCGATATGGACTCCATTCGTACGAAATCCTGATTCCTCTTCGGTCTGCGGGCTTGTATATCGTCCCACCCCGAGCACGCCAAACCACGATACAAGGGCCACGGAGAATGCACTACGTCGGATCTGAGGCAGCAAGATGACGGTTGCCCGCCATCGTGACCGCAATCTTAATAACGTCGGCTTCACCACACCCGTCGCTTCACGCTTGCGGCTGGCTACCGGGAGGCGTTCTTAAACCTTCCACCCGGTTCTTCAATCATGCGTGCACTACCTCTGGCACTATCAGAGTTAGCCTTGCATTCCCTGCCAAATCGGGTGCGAACTTCACCTTTCCGCTGGCTTGAAATGTTCCGGAGGCCGAATCCACACCCGCAAAGCTGCGAGAAGAACCGCCAGTGAAGCCATGACGCGAGAACGAAACAATCGCACGACTGATAAGTAACCCGTTCCTCCCGACCTGGCACAGCCCCCTTGGTTCCCACCTAAAATTCAATTTGATCAAGAATTTTACCCACTGCGCGAAATCTGCAAAACAGGCTAGAAGCGCGTTTACCAACGCCAAACGCACGGCGCCTCTGGTCCGGTTCGCTGTCGCGGATCGACCCCCGCGCATATGCAGCGACTGGTAAGGTCTTTAAACGACATGTTAGGGTACCCCCCCTTCCTGCTCTTTAATGACCATCGAACGCCACAGTACCGCCACCTGAAACATTCCAGCAGCATGAGCCCAGACGAAAGCGGATTACATCTGTGAACACAACAGCTTCGACCCAAACCGACCCTTCATCAGGCCGCCGCTGGTGTGGGCATATGACGCGCTCATCGGCTGCATCCCGCACCATTATGCTAAGCAAACCCTGCGCCGTAAGTTCCGTATTATGGTCGACGGTTCAATTTTCGGCCGCTCGGAAATCGAACTGTGCCTTGTCAAGGCGGACCGGCAAATCTTTCGGGGGATACATAAACGTGGCGGCGGGAACAGCGTTGCCCTTCCATCGGGTGTGAACCCATTTCGCCCGACTCGAGCTGGAAAGCGACCAAAATATTGCAGAGCACGGCCCCCGCCACGGTCTATAATCCTATTTTTTTTTTTTTATTTTTTTTTCTGATGTCGGGAAACTCGATGACTTGACTGGCCGCTGACCTGAAATTCGGGCTGGGCAGGGGGGTCGTTTATTGCCAAGCCGGCTGAGCTTACTAAGGGCAAAGGCTTCGGGGCCTTCGTGCCTTATGGCGCTGTCCTCCACGTAGTCGCAAAAAACCGGTCGGCAGGTGGGGCAAATAACTGCACCCCCTGTCTGGAAATTCAGGGTTGCACCCTTTGCACGCGTCGAAAAGGAAAAAAGCGGTTCCATGGGAAACCCTGTGGGCCAGGTTGGATTCTCTTTTCTTTTTTCTTCTTATTTTTTTTTTTG
>Ga0163217_1047203_pt1 | contig 12249 bp, 16 predicted proteins | sample SynspAceP_FD_185933 | JGI IMG/M metagenome (GOLD analysis project Ga0163217, IMG submission 185933) | Saline lake microbial communities from Ace Lake in Antarctica - Synechococcus sp. Ace-P (PacBio error correction) | ecosystem: Environmental > Aquatic > Non-marine Saline and Alkaline > Saline ... | reverse complement strand
GGCGCGCGATGCTGCTGTTGCGAAACCTTGCGACAGATCGCCATAGGTCGTTGGCGCCCAAGCATCCTCGAAATCCTCGGCACTTCCGATGCTCCGGTCACCGCACGGATGCCTAAATCCTGAGGAGTTTCGAGCGGATAGTCGTTCGCTGCAAGGAATAACAATGGAAGCGGAATTTCATCAAGTGCTCTGATGGATCGCGGCGAATGCCAGCGCGCCGCTGTGCTCCCGGCGCGCGTTAAGGGTCCGCCGCGTGCCACGGTGCCTAGGCGGGGTCACTTGTCCTGTGTTCCCTTTTGGCAGCTGGTCTCGTCAAGGTGCGGCGGCGGTGGCGGGCCGCAGGATCGGCGCGGGATGGCGCTGAGGAGTTTGGTAAGCTTCGCGGTCAGTGTCGGGCGATGGTTCAAAGGCCGTGCGAAGACGAGAAGCGAGCGCGAGCCCCCCGCATGGATTGCCCTCGACCTCTCTTCGCGCCCGTATCGAGCCCGAATTGCGCTGCGCGCACAGGAAATGTCCCGCTTTCACGCTGGTGCTCTGACCATCGCTGTCAGTCTGTCGTGTTCGACAACAGCACCTGGTCTGCAGGATCGGACGCGCAGCGGTGTTGCGGGCATGCTGCACTGTCCGTATGCCGAGCCTACATCTTGCCGGAGGGGCGGGCCTGATTGCTGGCGACTTTTTCAGCCCCTTCTCCTTTCCGATGTGGTCAAAACCCTTCTTGCCTTCGATGTGGTGACCTCTTGCGTCACGTCGCGTATTACATCGGACACGTTTGGGTGGATGCATCGACGCGACATGATTCACGAACGCCATGGTGTCACTACGGTTACGGAAGGATGCCAGCGAGCCAGTGCCTGATAACGCCGGTTCGCGCGACGCATGTGGGTATTCTATGTGGTGTATTGCCCGCGGCTGTCGTGTGCGAGAGGGGTTGGTGCGTTTGTGTGTAAGCTGCGCCGTAGTTTTTGTGATCTTTGGCGCGCACGTGGCGCGCCGGTGCTGGCTAGTGGTGGCGTCGTGGGCGCTCGCCAGCAGCAAAGCTGATGGACGGATATGAGAGTCCTGAGCCGCGCGATCCTGCGCGGGAGGCGTGAAAGATTCGATGAGCAGCTGTCCAGCCTGCGCAACGCTGTGGTCGGAGCCGATCCCTATGCCGAAGGATGATTGATGAGACCGCCAAGCGTCACCGTCGCCGCCATAGGCGGGACGCCCGCCAAAGGGCCCCGCTACGCCAAAAGCGAGCAAGGCGCGCGTTGTGGACATCGTCGTCTGCGCGGAGGACGCGCGGCGCGCAGAACTTCAGCCGTCGGACGGCCTTGACGGAAGCGCCCACCAAACCCAGCTGCTGGCGCAATGCCCGTGAGTCAGTTCGAGCCGATGTGCAGTCCTTGCTGGCACGCCACGGCCACCTCGCGTGCCCTGCATTGTTCTCGAAGTTCGCGATCGCGCGTGCGATTATTGCCTTCTCGCCAAAGACCTGGAGAACCAGAACGTTACTGGGATTTGGGCGTGACCGCATGCGCGCGCCTGCCATGTGTAAATGGCGTGGAGGCAACAAACACAGGCCAGCAAAAGCGGACGAAGCAGGCCAACCGCATCCCAGGCCGCCGAGTTACTCAGACGACAAAGCGCGGAATTCTGTTCGCAGGACGCATGATCGGTGACGGAGTTGTGCATGTGCTAGCAGCTGACAGGATGGATGCCGCCGAGCAGATCAGCCAAGGACACCGAGTTCTGGTTGCCGGGTGACACCGAGATTCGGTAGTCACGGCCCGAAGCTGTGATGATCGTGCGCGTACCCGCGCTGAGTGCGGAGAATTGCACGCCGTCCTGGGGCGCGCAGCGGCGGAGATATTGGCAAGACAGCTGAGCGGAGCGCGACGGCGCAGAGAAATCACCCCACGCCGTGATGACGAAGCAGCATCAGCGATACACGGCGATGGCCATTCGTGGCCAGAGCCATAAATGCGCTTGCAATCCGGAGGCAGGCAGCTGCGACCACAAGCTCGTGGCTCGGATGTCCGCGACCATCGGGTGAAATCGCTGGGGCGCAAGGTGACTGGTACCTGCACGCCGATCGCCCCTATTTCGATGCGGCGCCGGAATACGTTCAACGCACGTGCGCAATGATGCCTGTTGGTAGTCGTGGCGCAACGCTGTTCGAGAGAGGCGGTTCAGCCTTGAATCCAGAGCTTTGCCTTGGCCACCAAAAAAAGGACGCGATCCTTGTCCCGATGACAACTGTGTGCCTACTCGCGCTTCGTGGGGCATGTAGGATATCGAAAACAAGGGGCCGACGCGACGTTCGGAGAGCTTTGGATATCTTTGCCACCTGCAAGAACACACAATAAGTAGTAGAAATTGACCACCCCGATGCCCGTCCCCGGCACGCTCACCCAAGCCTGGCCGCCGCAGCACCGGCATCGCGCGGCCACTGTTTCTTGTGCCGGGCCAGATGGGCGGCACCTACTCTTGACGCAGGGCGCCGGAGGGCTCTGTGCAGGAGACCGCTGTTTGCGCCACATCATTGCTGGCCACTGCGCCGCGCTGCGCATCCTGTGGCCCGCTCTGGGCGTGAGGATGTGTGAATGATGCGCTGCGGCAGTCGGATTTTTTCGCTGGTCGGCTGTTGAGGCCGGCTGAGACCACTGCGGATTGCGAGTGGTGTCAAATCGGGGATCATTCGCGGCGCCCGCACAAGGGCGCCGAAGTTTGCGCCGGCGATCGCGCGAGATGAGTGCGAGGCGCGCTGGGGTGCAGACGGGAGTTGGCTTTGCGTCTGCGCCAATGGCGTTTTCGTGGGGGGAGATCGGGGTGAGGGGATTCCGTCCCTAGCCCTTTGACCTGGACCGAAAAGAATCTACATGGAAGTATGCTCTAAGATCGTCAGCCTCTAACGTAAACTGCGTGCAACTCCATCCACAAGAGCAAATCTGGGCGCGCGACCGAGTCCTGTCGCGATCTCTTTTGCCTGCGATCAGCGTTTCTCGCTGTGCCTTGCCTGTGGGAGCCGCGTCCTCTGGCTGTGGGCCGTTTGCTACGAGTTGTGTACTTATTGTTTTTCCGCGATTTCGGTGGCGGATTTACTCTCACCGAAGGACGACGCGTTGGTTAGTCCCGCCCTGCTGACGGGGTGTTGTGTCGTCTGATCGGTGAAGGGGTGCCGCCGCCGATTGGGGCCTGGCAGCTGCCTGCACGAGAGCCGGCGCGTATGCGACCTTCAAGAGGGTCTTGAACTCAACCGTATGAAAACGCGCACTCTGCGGGGACCGGTCCCCGCGTTGAGTTTCGCCAGACCGCCGTCTCAGGCTGAAACGATCCTGGCCAGAGGCTGAGACGCGTCGACAGACCCTTTCACATCAACGGCCACCCCGACATGACGGTGCATGCACCAGGCGCATTCAAATCCGCCATCACGTCCCCAAGCGCGGTCACCCGCTTCTGCCATCTGCGCCGGCATATGACCTCCGTCGGATGAGCCTTAGATGCGCGCACGGAAAATGCACTCTCCTTATTCATTCTTGTGGCCGTGTTCTGGATGCTAGCCGCCGCATGGCAAGCTGGTGCGCGGTTTCTTGCGATTCCGCCGCCCCTTTCCGAAAGCGCCGAACTCGGAACACCTGAGCGGATTTCTCTCAACTTCGGCATCGTGCCGGGGATGTTTGCTTCTAGCAATACGCCTCGGACAGTCAAACCACGCGCCCATGGCCAGCCTCGCGGGCTGGGCCACACTGGTGAGCTGGCCAGTCGGTGGTGGTCGTGCGGCGTGCCGCGGGTCGAGAGGTCTGTCGACTGCGTGGCTGGAGTGATGTGGGTGCTGAAAGAAAGGACGACTAAATACTTCGTCGGCTTCCTCGCCCGTGACGCTGGGCGCTGGTCTGGGCTACTTGAATGCCGGTGTTCAGTGGCATCTCAGCGGTTGGTTTTGAAACACACGAACGGCTGCCGGAGGTGGTTGGCTGCCGCCTCGGTTCTACATTTCATCGTGTGTGATGCTGGCCAGCTCAGGCACCATCCCACCTTGGTCGAATCCAAAACACGCCAGTATCAACGCGCGCATCTGCCGTTGCGGTGGTGGCGGCGGGTGGTCTTGCGTCGGGGACTGATGGCCTATCCGTGGACACGCTGTGATCTGCGTTAAAACATCGCCTTATTTCTGGCCTCCCCTGCCACTGTCCTACCGCGCGCAGCGCAAATCCGAGTCTGTTGACCCATGCGCATTCTGCTGATTGAAGACGAAGCGAGGCGCTTGCAACGCCCGCTGCCGCAGCATCTGGAGGCAGATCATCACATCGCCGAGAATGGAATTCTCCACACCTGGACGAAGCACAGCGCCTCTGACGTGCGCTTGCCTACGATGTTGGTGCTGCTGGACTGCAATGCCCGACCGACGACGGGCTGGCGTTCCCTCAGCGCCTTGCGAATGAGCGCCATATGCGCACGCCGGTGAGTCATCCTGACGGCCCGAGCGACAAGATCTCGACCGGATTGACGGGCGGTCTGTGAAACCGGGGCGCGGGACGATTTAGGTGATCAAGCCCTTTGGAGCCTTTGATTGAGGTCAAAGGCGCGCATTCACACCTCTGCCGTCGCAGCGCCGACCAGCTGAGCCAATACCGTGCAGCTGCCGATCTCACCTCGACCCTGACCCACCAGACCGTGACCGCGGTCCGGGAGAGCGCCGTCGACTGTACCAGTAAAGAGTGGGATCCCCTCGAAGCGCTGCTGCGCCCGCAAATCCGCCTATCGTATCCAAAGACGCGGCTGGAAAAACTGACAATCTATGCATTACTGGCGACGAAGTGACGAAAGCACACGCGCTGGAAGCCCACATTCAGACGCTTTGCGCCCAAGTCTGGGACGACGATTCTGATCGTGACCTGCATCGCATGCATGGGGCTATGCGCTTGGCCCCGGCATTGAAGCTTCCTCCGCCCCCGCCTGCCCCCGCGCAGTCCTGTTCCGCAATACTGTGAAGTCCCTGTTTGTGCCCGCCTTCTGGTCGGGCGGTTATCGGATCGCCGATCATGCGTGCATAATCTTCGGGAGGGCAGGAAATCATGACGAACAGATGCAGGACAATCGGCTGCCGATGCATAGCGTGCCCAGCTGCTTACTGAAATCTAATCAAAGACAAATACATCCTGACATGCGGCCTAGAGCAGCTAAGACCGGCCTTCGAGGCACAGAACAATGCACCGGATATATCTATCTTCTCTACTGGTTCAAGAAGATTTCTATCATGGGCCATGATCACCGCGCAGTCAACAGAGTGCCCGAATCTCTTATATCTCTATCTATTCCTCTAGTACAATCTCTACCTCGTATAAGTCCAACCGTCCGATTCTACAGCGTCTGGACCTGACGTTGCAGGACATCGGTTTACCATCGCCACTCCCCATGGACTCGAACCGCAATGCCGCCATCCTCTATCTCTGCGTTTGTATCTCAGTCTCGTTTTCGCTTTCTGTTGGAGGCTGGCGTTGCGGCAATCATCGCCCTCGCGTGCGGTGCTCTCTCTGGCCTTCGGCGGGGTCATGCGTGCGCTCAAATCCAAGCAACTCTGCGCAAAAGGATGAAACAATCTCCTTAACCCCTACGTATCCGCTGCCAATTCTTTTGCCGTGAGATTGCACTCTCGGCGGTGTGACCGGCTCGACACACCCCTGAGTGCACGTCCCTCTCTGACAGCGCAAACCTGTGCTGCCGAGCGGCCCTTCTGCCACCAACGCCGCGCCCCCACCCTGAGAATTGCGCACGAGGCCAATGTCCAACGACTTTCGCTCGGCCCAGTGCAAAGTCGCCTCAAGGTAAAGCGAAAGCCGCGTGGTGAGGCTGGCCCGAGCCCGACACCGGCAGACCGGCGCAAGGCGCCACCGAGCACGCGAAACAGGGTCTCAAACCGCGCTATTCTTTCTCTTATCTAGTCTTGGTTGTTGGCAATTCTGTGTTCGGCGCGCGCCAGAGTCATGCGGCCTAGAGCCATCAACTATCGCAGCCCGCGGGCTTTATTTTTTTTATTGTGATGTCGGACCATCTATCTCTCGTTTAATCTCTCTTCGATGCTCTGCGCAATTGCCGGTCGCTGCGTTCCACAGAGGAGCGGGTCTGGTCATCCACCCCCCAAGAGGCCCGTCGTCTTGCACAGCCCGTGGACCCGCGATGCCCTGCATCTATTTCTGGGTACAAACCTCGTCACAACGCCCACCTCGAAAATATCGCCGACGGGCCTCGACCTGCCTCTGTGGTATATGGACGCAAGGCCAACCCGGCCGCGGACACGGTGCGACCCAACGAGTTCCGCGCAGCACTCAACCCAGCCGATCTGAGAGGGGGATACAGACCCAGTCTTTGTCCGGCCAAAAAATCTCCCGCCTTCGGAGGTTTGGTTCTCGCGCTGCTGTCGATTGTGCAGGCGCGCTTTAGCCCATCAAGGGTGCAAGCTTCTGACATCCGCTCGCCCCGCGCGGGAACAGGACCCGGGATTTACCAGCCACGCTGACAAATTCCCGGAGAGAGCGGGAAATTGTGACGTTTCGCGGGCAATCCGCCGCCTGCCGCCAAGTCTTAGTCCCACATGATGATCCTGAATTGTATTTTGCGTAAAAGCCCGGTGCTATCGGTTCGCCAAATCAGCCGATAAGAAGGGCGAACACAGCCAGTTTGACCCTGCAGTTTTGTGCGGACATACCGTTCTTCGGGTCGCTTCGCTCATGTCTCATTGCTGTCGATCCTGACCGCCTGTGTCCTGCGCGCAAATGGGGACTGAACAGGCTGTGAAATCCGGCCCCGTCAACTCACGCCTCGCGCCAACGCTTCCCCGTCGGAAACCTTTCTAACCTTGCAGACCGCGGCTCGGGCCCGCAGGCAGTCCGGCTCGCGTAAACTGCTGCGCCGCCGCGTCAATTCGCGGCTCTTTCCGAGCGCGCTGGACGCCAACAGGAAGGGGCGGCCTGTGCTCAATCAGCAGGCCCGTGTGCGCAGGGTGGCATGGCTCCGCCAAGCACTTTCAATCGCGGTGACATGGACCGGACGCCCCCTGCGCGAGCGCTGTATCCCATTTCTGGGCGACCATTCACCGCGACCCGAACAGGCCGTCGGTGGTGCTGGCGCGCCAGCACACCACCTTATCCTGGGACGAGCGCCGAATCCCGGCTCCCGCGTCGGGTTGGCCTACGTTATTCGAGGACATCGTTGCTGGCAAGCGGTGCTTCACCCGCCTGATATCCATTCATGCTGTCCCTATAATCGTCAGCGACGCTTCTGATCGGGCTGCCTCACCGCGCGCGCTGAAGGGTGCAAGGTCTCGGGCGCTGAATCTGGAATAACCTCGGCCCGAGGGTTGCTCTGAGCTGCACCACGCTGGGCCGTAGACGGCACCCGATAACCCAAGACGGATGTTGACCCACTGGCCGAGCTTTGATTGCTCACGGCGTCAACCACCGGCGATCTCCCGATGCGTATGATGCAGTTCCCGCCAAGGATATGCCGAACGGTTTGCGGATCGGACAGTGTGCTGGCATTTCGCCTATGGCATACGAGCATAGCCCCATCAACTTGCGATCCTAAAAGAGGAGCCGTGCTGCGCGATCTGGCGCGCCATCCGCAAACCGCGCGCCCATCTGCGGTGGTAAAAGGGGCCGCTGCACATTCCGTCTCCTGGACAACGCCGACCCCGCCGCTGGTCGGTACGCCCGCACTTGCTCCCCGCGCTACGCATCGACACCGCCGCGATCTGGGCGAAAGTCCACAGCGTGCGGCTGCTGACCACACCCGCAGCGATGAACAATACCGCCCCTGAACGTAAAAGCTGCGATTTCAGTTCATGGCTCGCCTTCGCCGCGCTCGCCCTTCCCGCAGAGCCCTGTCCTCGCGGGACGAAAAGGACTGCAACGAACCAACTATCTGTCCTCCTTGCCGCAAGGAGTGGGCCACGCGTGGGAGAAGGCCTCGGCTATGCGGCCCGGACGGTGCGCCAGGAGGAGGACAAGTAGCCGTGGTTCTGAGCCCGCCAACGGGCATCGCCGCGCTGCCTGCAAATTGGGCGATCACGCGGTTCCGCAAACCGCTGATGCCAGCGCTGCCGTATTCCGCGTGACTTTCGTACATTGGATGCCCTTTGGGCGATACGATCCCCCCTGCCGGTAGAATTCGCCAGCCATGCCGCGAAAAGCAGATGGGACGGGATCGCTTGATCCTCGCCTCGTCCCGCAGTTTCAAAGGCACCGTGATGGAACATGACCAATCCCTTAAACAGAGTGATTTCTAGGCCCGCTCCGCGCTGATCGGACTGCCCCTCGCGGGAGCCCGCTGCTCCTTCCCCCGCGGTCAGTCTTGGCCGCCAAAGCGTGTCCGTGTTGCGCCGACAACCGTCTCTCCGTGGATTATCCATGCTGCGCTGTGCTTGGTCGCCATGGACGCGGTTGGATTGGTGCGCGCCTATGCGTGACCCCGCCATTATGCCGCCCTGCCGCGGTGATTGCAGGCTCAGCGCCGAGGATCTGGCTATCGATCCTGGATGGCCTACTTCGGCCCTGCACCCCGCCGCTGCGCCTCCGGCTTACGCCTGCGGTGGCGCACGCCGAGCAGTGCGTGTGCGTTTTGCCATGCCGTCTTCTCTACTTCCCTACCGCGACATAACGGCACCATTTTTACGACAGACCCTGCTGGAGGCGGGCTTGAGCGATCTCATTAAGGCGGACCTATCGCGGGACGCGGCGCTGCTGAACCGCGCTGTGCAACAACCTGCCCGACTAGCGGCCCCGCCACAAGCCTATGCGGGGGCGCTGATCCGCGGACTGTGGCTGGACAGGTCCTAGCACGCGACCCAACGCTTGGCACCGAAGGCCGATCTGGCGACTGGAGCCACGCACCATTCACGCTTTAGAAAACCGTCTAGCGATGGCCGGATGACCCACAGTGTTCGAATGGCGCGCGCCTCCGAAGCCAGGCGATGGCGAGTATCGCGACAGCGACCTGGCCGATCGCTTGTGCAGTGAACGGCACACCGGACCACGATTGATGCCGAAGTACGTAGACGATTGAGCAGGCGAACGCAGCAGCCGGCAAAAGGACAGCCTGCGTAAGCGGCCGCCCAAATTCTCTCGGTAGGCCGGGAATTCATTCGCAAACGCAACCTGCTTGCGAAGAAAACGCGGGGATTGCCGCCTTTTCCATCACCGGATGGCGGGACACCACCAACCGCCAGGACCGCACCCTGCCCAATGCGCTCGGCCTGCCTGTCACCGGCCATTCCTGACCCTACAAACCACCCGTTCCGCGCTGCCGGTCTGCGAACTAAAACACTCACCCGTGTGCGTTGCCGGTTACCGAGTTCGCTGCGCACGCGCGGACTCCAACGGATCGATTGGCGGCAAGATGATTCATGCAGCGGTCCGGCTAGCTGATGGTATACTGGCGGCGCGCGCGCGCTGCTGTTCGGCCGGTCACGGTGGGGGCGACTGGCCGCGGCGTCGCTAAGACGACTCTCGATGAGCAGGGCGCGACCTTGATGCCGTACACTCTGGCGATCTGCGCGCCATTATCTCGGCTGGCGCTGCACAGCCAGGCTTCGTGCTCCTGTCCTTCTTCACCACCGCATGGAAACCGTGTCGATCTTTCCCGTCTCGATCTGGATGTCGGCTAACCCCCGCCTTGACCCTCCGTAAGACCACAAAAAGGGGTCGTCCCGGAAAGCTGGACCACCATTCACGTTCAAAAGCGTAGTAACGTATGCTTAGCCCACCAGTTCCAACCGGAGAAGAAATACGCGATCCTTTCTTTGGCTTCACGTCCTGCGCGCGTCGGAGCGCGTGACCCGAATTTTCGCCAACTGATCTTCGCCGCAATTCGGCGCAGGATGTTGCCGCTCTCTGCGTTCCGCTAGGTTGGTTGCACCCACACTTCGCGGTTGTTCGCTAATTGGCGTTTTCACCTTCTCAGAATCCGTTTGCAACGATTGGCGCGGAGGCCATGAATTCCGCACAAGTTCGTCATAGAAGGGCGTCGGCGTTGTACGTTTATAAAAACTCGCCCTGCTTGCCGCTTTTGTCAGCGATGAATACGCCCTTTGGATGCGGACCAGCCATGCGCCTAGGCCATGCTTCTTCGAATTTCCTTGCCAAACGCACATTCAGGTTGCGTGCTGTGCGTCTTGGTTTGATGATCGAAGAATGTGCGCTCAAGAGCCATGGGTCGTCCCAATAGGTGTAAAGTTGCGCGGCTCATCCTAACCATGAGCCCCTATCCCATTGACAATAGCCGCGATTTGACGGGGCGGGCTATCATGCAGTCACTACCCCCGATGCTTCGTATATCATATGAAATCAACTATTCCGTCTGAAGGCCGACCTCCTCTTTGTAGGAGGCCAGTGCGCGTCACATTCCCAGAAGCCACAATGGGCTTCGTCTGGCCGTCTAAACGGGCGCGGCAAAACCACCCTACGGTTCGCGCATCATCCGCGGAGAGCTGGGGCTGGACGCAGGCGAGAGATCAGCCTGCCGTCGCGCGCCAAGATCGGGCGTCGTGCAACAGAAGTACCCTCTCCGAGACCATCGCTGCATCCGACACGGGGCTGGCCGGCAATCGTGAACGGCGCCGCCCTGACTGACCGAGCCCGAAACCGCAAGGACCTGCTCCACGTCACCGCGGGAGTATCCAGGGCCCGTCTGGCGGGATATTGACGCATGTTGCCGTAAGGCGCGCGGCCGGTAAGCATCCTCGAAGTGGTCTGGGCTTCGGATGATGATATCACCAGCCAGCAGCCCCCTGCTCGGCCTATTCAGGCGGCTAGCGTTCATATGCGCCGTTGGCACTGGCCGGCGGTGCTTGTTTTGCGCAACCACGTGTCTCGCTGCTCGAGAACCGACAAACTACGCGACTCGAAGGTGCTTTGTGGCTTGGAAAAACTATCTGGCCAAATATCCGCACTAACCGGTCATTCATCATCATCCACGACCGTGGTGCTGCGAACCGCGGCCGTGGGCGGCATCCTGCATCTCCGAAGACCGCAAGGCTGACCTATTACCAGGCCAACTACGAAAGCCAGTTCGCAAAACAATGCGCGCCAGAAAGAAAACGCGGCAGTGTCCGAGCACGGGCAAGAAACAGCAATCCTCCACAAGGCGCCAACCATTGCAGGCTTTCGTTGGATCGCTTCAGAAGCGAAAAGCATCAAAGGCCAAACAGCACAATCGACGCATGAAACGGCATGCGAGAAAGATGGTGACGATCACGCCCCCTAGACAGCCCGGCGCAAGGCGTTTTCACTTCCCGCAAACCGAGTAATTGAACCGTGTCGCCGCCACATCTCAGCACGAGAATCGCATCGACGGGTTATAACAGAAGCACCCAGCCCGTGTGTCGTCGTCACCCTCACCTTGCGAATTTGATTTCAGGACGACCGCATCCGGCCCTGCGGCCGCAACGGTAGGGCAAATCGACCCTGTCCAAAGAGAGCGTGGGCTCTCTCACAAACCGTCGGGTGCTGTTCTGAGGCAAAGGCCGCTACAATTCCAAGCAAGCCTGCGCATCGGGCTCTTTGACTAGGCATTCGAGGTGGAGCGAGTTCTGGTCCTTGCGACGAGACGCCACTGCTCAGCCACGATGATCACCCGCTCCGCGCCCGCGCAGTTGATGCAGTCCAAACTGCTGCATGGCGCAACGGCGGGCTCTTGCCTTTGGGGCCGCCGTATAGCAGAGATACCGCTGTTCGGGCGTCTTCTCCGGTGGGCAAAAGGCACTGCTGTCCGCTGCTGCTGGCCACGCTGGATGCGCCGCATCTTTTTGCTGATTTTTTTGTGACCAACCAAACAAACCACCTCGACATTTGAATTCGCGTTGAGGGCGCTTAGTTCGAGGCGCTGCACCCGCATCGCGCGTGAGTGTTAGTCCTGTTGTGCTGAGCCGACATGGCCCTTGCGTTGTTCGATGGCGCGCCGGACCGGCGGGCGTGCGTGTCAAGCGATGGCATTCACGGTCAAGCCCGACGAAGACGTATTGGAAGGCCTACCGTAAAATGCGTGCTTGACGTGGAAAAGCCGGCAGCAAAAAGGCCGCCCCAAGGTTCGAGGCCCCCACGGAGAAGCCGCGCCAGCCGCGAGACGTCATGCCCGGTCAAGCCGAGGGCCGGACCCTCGGAGGCCGCGCGGGACCCCAGTATCAATGACGGCAGGGCCGCGAACAAGGGGCCAAGGAAGGGGGCGGATCCCGCACGCTACGAGAAAGGACAAAGGTGCGAACTGAAGGGA
>Ga0163217_1005760_pt1 | contig 12249 bp, 17 predicted proteins | sample SynspAceP_FD_185933 | JGI IMG/M metagenome (GOLD analysis project Ga0163217, IMG submission 185933) | Saline lake microbial communities from Ace Lake in Antarctica - Synechococcus sp. Ace-P (PacBio error correction) | ecosystem: Environmental > Aquatic > Non-marine Saline and Alkaline > Saline ... | reverse complement strand
CCGGCATCCAATGGCGTTGCGAAACCCTGGCCCGCTTCGCACAAAAGCCTATGCGGAACTCATCAACAAACACCCTTGCGGCCCAAAGGTTGATCGGCAAACCTAGTGCACGAGATCGCGCCCATTGGAACAACATGCGCCGGGCGCTGGTCTGGCCGCTGCGGGTGGCCTTGTTGATCGATTGGCCATTGCCGGGCGTCGACTTATCGCATTGTGGGACATTCTCGGTAAAGCTGCGAATATGCCCTTGTGGATGCTTTTTAGGTGGCGAGGGTCGGCACATCAAATCCCTGTCTACGCCGCCTCAAATCAAAACCTGCGGTTGAAGACCGCTGAGGTCGGGATGCTGAACTGGATGCCTATCTTGGAAAGCCGGTTTTTCCCCGCATCAAGAATCAAACGGCAAACAGGTCAAGGAATCCTTGCCGTCGTATTGAACGCCTTGCGCAAGCGGCCGGAGATGCCGGCAGACAGAATTATGTATTGATTCCAATTGGGCTTACAATCTGGCGGGTGCTGTCGAGGTTGCAAAAGCGCTGAAGATAAATGGATACTTTTGTTTGAGAACCTTTGAATCCAGAAGACGAAGCCGGCTTACGAGGAATTGCGCAAGCGCAACAGCGTCCCGCTGGCAGCAGGTGAAAAGCAACTATACGGTCGGATCAGGCGCAACGCTTGGTGGCAGAACCGGGACAAACCTGTCTGGTGCTGCAGCCCGATATTGCCACGCTCCGGCGGGGTCACGGAAACAAGCGCATGGCTGAAATGGCCCATGCATGTGGCGTCGGCTACGCCCATATTGGCATGTCGGGCATTGTGTGTGAGACCGCCAGTATTCACGTGGCGTCGGCCATGCCGAATTTACGCATTGATGGAATGCCACAGCGATTTAAGCCCGTTCAAAACCGAATTGGCCGACCATAGGCCTCCGCCAGCCTGCGCAAAAAGCCGGTGGAGCTTGAGCGTTTTCGACAGGCCCGGGCCTTGTCTGGAGATCAATTGGGACGTTGTTGAACGTCCTCCGGGACACCCTAGAAAATTTGCAAGGCATGGAGACAAGAAAGTTTGACAGACAACGCCGCGAATCAAATTATGGAAGAGGCCATGCTAGCGCACACCCTCAGCGATCGGCTCTCAGTCGTTTTTGATCCGGATGCGGCGGCATCATCAGCTTGACCAGTTTCCAAAAGGGCTTATGCGGGCTGCGTCCCAATTGGTGGGCAACTACGAGACTCGCTGGACCACCATGCTGCCCGGATATGCGCACATACCAGTTCCCATGCTTATCGACGCTCAGTTTCACTGGGATGCCGGCTCCCACGCGCGGTGCTGGCAGTTTCCTACGCGCTGAAAATCGGCAACGCGCCCCGCATTGGCGCGCAAAACGTCGGCGATCAAACGGCACACTTTTCGCAAAACGGGGCCCATACGGTTTGAAAACCTACTTCACCCCTTCAAAAGCCAAAGGCGGCCGGAATGCAATTGAGCCGAGACCAGACGTCCGGCTCTGTCGGGTTTCTGTTCGATCTGCAGGGCGGGACAAGCGATTCAGGATGCTGAACGTGTTTCATGCCGCATCTGCGCTTTTGAACGCTTGAAACGGCGCGCATTCTGCCAAAAATGGCAATTACAAGCCACAGACATCTGATTTTACCGCCGTTGGCGGTGTTAGCGACAAGACTGCCAGCCACTATCATCTGGAACCTACGGGCTGGCTTGGAACCTGCCCGGCGGTGCACAGCGGCTGTGCTACAATGGGAAATTCCCACAAAGGTGAAATTTGGAGCTATCTGCGGTTTGACTTTTGAATCTGGGTGACATGAAGCCCTCGCTTTCAGTGCAATGATCGCGAATTTGAATGTGTCAGGTTTTGAATCCATCAAAATCCCAGCCATGAAAAAAAACCTAATGGTGCATGCTGAATTTTGCAGTTTTTGCTGAAACGGGATGTGGCCAAGATGGTGCATTCCTCTACGGTCGATTCTGTTGGCATTTCGGGAGATTTCTAATTGCTACCGGAAAAAGCCATTACAGCAATTCGTCGCCGCCAACGAAATTGGACAGGCCAAGGGCCGCCAGCCCAGCTTGATGAATGTGGTTGGGCCCACCGAAGCCGTGTTCTTTCATCCGCGCACTGAAGGCACCTGAGGGGAAACAACCGGATATCAGATGTCGAGATTCACCAGGAGGCATGCGCATGGGTTGCGTGAGGGTACGCGGGTTGCCATGCCCCGTTCTGCGCAGGATGAAATTGCGTTGCACGGCATCAGAAATTTTGGGAATTGGCTCCGCGTCCGTTGCCGATTTTGGAAGATGCGCATCCAGCACAGTATTTGGTGACACTGCATCTGAAAGCTTGAAGAAGGACGCCTATTGAGGGCGGGTTCTTCTTCCTGTTGCGGATCGATCCTTACTTCTCCGCCATGATCATCATCCATCTGCACCGGTTTTGGGCGCTTCCGGACATTCCCGGAAAATCCGTGTCTGGCAGGTTGCACAGATTGTCTGATCAAGGCGTCGGCACAATATCCGCATAGGCATCATTCTTGCTGAGGTTGGATTTGTAGTTTGGCTTGGTCAGGCTTTTCATGCATTTGAAACGGGCCCAGCTGCTAATCTGCGCGGTGTTCGGTTTGCAGATGGGAATGAACCGCCCATTATTTCACGCCGGTTTGCTTCATTCCAATCAGCAATTCCGCGCCCGGCAGATCAATTCCCCGACCACCCTTTTACAATGAACAGGCAGTGCTTCTGTGACGGCCGCTCAATTTCAAAACGTCGAAAAACTGACGCCGTATAAACTCAACCGAGCCAAAAATAAAGCGGGGCCCATCCAGCGCGCAATCAGCAATTGCGGGCACTCCGGCAGATTATTGGTTGGCAGCGTTTTGAACGGGTGCCGATTGGGTTCGGAAGGATCAGGCGAACCAATTGCCGATGAAGGCGTCGGGATGTTTGTTGAGGAACCAATGCCAGCGACAGAAGCACGCCTGCATAATTGCAAATTCATAGATCAATCGCCAGTGACGAAAACACAAAAGTCCACGCCGGCCAATCCAGCTTTCCGTCCTTGCTGGTTGTGAAAATATGCGCCGATCTCGCGAAATCAATCAGCTTCCAGGCCACCAGTATGATTTGACGCAGCCATGGCGGTATCGGCACATATGCGAAATAAGTGCCACCAGCAACAAGATTCAGAACAGAATATGGCCCAGAGAAAATTGCCGACAAAGGGTGTTTTGGCACCAGACTCATAATTGAGCCCGCTCGCCGTGAAAGAAGGCAGAAAACCTGGATAGGCAAATGAAAAAAACTCCACCCAACATTGAAACGCCCTGCCCGACAAACTCCCGGTTGCTTGCTGATGTCCTGCCCGGATTTGGATAAGCAACGGCTTTTGAAATGGACATTTGGCTTCCAGCAAGCCAACCATAGCAATCGCAAAAGCGGCGAGGCCAAATCCGCAAGGCGTCGAAACCCCAGTTCCTGAACTTCAAATGCAGGAATACAGACGGATAAGGACCAATGGTGGCGACGTCTCAGATTTCGCCCCGCCAAGCCCCAGGATAACACCAGTGTTCCCACCAGCAGGCAGCCAAATAATTGGGCCACGCGCGGGGCGCAGACGTTTGACAATATAGCCCGTTACAAGGGTGGACAGGGCAATGCCGAGCGGAGACCGGGTCAACAGGGAAATTATTGGTCCACAAACGCAGTTACGGAATTTCGTCAGTGTTCAAGGACGCGCAAATTCAAAGCCCCATGCGCGGATTTGAGCTGCGTCATTGCAATCAAACAAGGCGGCACCGGTTAATGAAACCCGTCATCACTGAATGAGACACAAAATCCACCAGCGCGCCCAAAACCGCCGCCAAATCCCCAGCATACCCACTGATTTACAGCCCCACCAACAAGGCAAGGGTGACTCAGCTTCAATAAAACTGACGCTGCCGGGCGTATAAATGCCGGGAAAGAGGCACCAAAAAACCAGTGCGGAAAATCGCCGTCGTCCGCGGTTCCGGAAACGTATGGCCCAGGACGAGCCAAACCCAAAGCGGCCACGACAGGCGTTATCATGCGGTATTAGAATCCGTATTCCGGCGGTATATAGAACCGGGCAATGGCGGCAAAAGCGATTGCCCTGCGGCAAAACGATGGTGCACCGGGTGAGACCGCAAAGGCATCATCACGATATGAATGCGATTGACCATGCCAAACCAGATTCTGGTCGGCGGAACAATTGCTGCAGTTGAATGGACGATTAAGACTTATAACGGTCGACAGAAACTTATACTCACAAAGCGTGTCACACTGTCAGAAAACGTTTTATTCGCCAGTCTTTTGAGTACGCAGGTCTCATTCGGCCTTTGCTGGATCCGGAGGAATATCAACAACCCATAAACCTACTTTAAGCTTTTGGCGAAAAGCCACCGGGACCAGAGTCTTCAAAAACGCATGGGCCACCGAAGCGCCGTTCAAATACGGAACTTACATTGCCCGACACCCGCAAACAAGGTTCCTGAACCCGGTTTCGACCGTATATTCCATGTGGACTGCCCACATAAGTGGCCTTTACAATTTTGCATCCATGGTGGTCTTTCCGAAAAACACCCAGCTTGGCAATTCGACCCCGGCTTGGTTCGCACTCCAGCGTTGCAGCACCTGGCGCCATTTACCCCGTGCAGGCAATTGTGCCGTACGACCGGATGACTGATGGTCGCCACATCCTTGTCGACCGCTGTCGACGTACAGGAAACAAGATTCGCCTCCACGATAAAAATCGGCAACAAATGCGTCGTTGGGCCAATTCATTATAAGATTCACGCGGACTGCCCTTCCCTGTGCAATCTGCGGCATTACGCATCAACCACATACGATCAGGAGACTTGCCAGGCGCCTTCTTCCTGATCATGGGTCACGTAAAACAAACCGGTAGACCCAGATTTTTGCTGAATGTTCCCGAATTCTTCACGCACCTGCCGCCGCAATTCGCATCGAGATTTGACCAAAGTTCATCAAACAAAAGCAAACCTGTGGCCTCCAAGCACCAGCGCACGTGCCACCGCAACGCGCTGTTGTTGTTCCACCAGATAACTCTGACCGGCAGCCGGTCCCAAGCCATTCAGTCCAGGACCAGCATCGAAGCCGGCCAAGGCACGCTCCCGCGTTTCACTTTGTCGAAACCGGAGAATTTCAGTCCGTAAACACATTCTCCAGCACATTCATGTGCGGAAACAACGCGTAGGACTGAAACACCATGGACCACGTTCGCGGTCTGTTGCCGGAAGGTTTCGTGGACATTCCGTATCGCCAATTCAGATCTGGCCCTTCAGTTGCCATTTCCAGGAACCGGCCAATCATACGCAAGGTGGTTGTCTTGCCACAGCCTGAAGGACCCCAGCAGAGTTACCAGCTAGCCCGGTTCAATGTGGCAGCGATATATCATCTTACGGCCAGCACATCCCGGCCATAGACTTTTGACATTCCGGAATTGTTACCGAAGCCGCGCCTTGCTTGCTGGTTAGCCATTGTCATGGGTTATTCCTCGATCCGTCTCATTGCTTTGGCGGGCTCATGCGACGCCCTATATTTGGTCTTGCCGACGGGCCAGTTGCAAAAATGGCAATGGCAAGAAGTCTGACGAAAATCATGTGCTGTGGATAGGCCAATCGCCAGGCCATTAATCCATTATTCTCACCGCCCGATAATGTAGCTTGGTCGCCATGTCAACTCTGCGCTGACCAGAAAAGATCACCCGCCGAGATGGCCGTCATGGCCCGCACGGAATGAATAAACCAATGCCGCCAGAATGGGCCGGTCGCAGAAGGGGAAGAATTGACATTGCGGAATGTATGCGCCACTATTTGGGCCCCAAGCGGTCAGCCGCGAACTTTCATCAAGGCTTTTGTCCAACTGGCTCATAGACGGCCAATGCGGCACGAACCCCCACCGGCAATTGCGGAAAATAAAGCTGAACTATCAGAATCCACACCTTGTTCCGGTCAATCGATCGGCGGGCCAAGGCCGGCACATAAAGGCCAGATATATAGCTGACGCCGATCACCGTTCCTGGAATGGCGAAACTCAGGCATCGTGGCCAAAATTCAAAGGCGTTTTTGCCAATGAAAGTCTGCCGTGTCAGCAGAGATAGGCGGTAATCAGCCCCCACTTCCGCTGATTCAGTCGGCCGCGGGCCAATAGCTTGCAATTCTGCACAGTGGCCAGAAGGAAACTGTTCCAGGTGAAGCGGCTCAAAACGCAGCCCTTCTTCGTCCATCCGCACAGAAAAGAGCTGTTCACATAATGTTAGAAGTGGTCAGGCGTATTGTTGACGCCCCAAAAGCTCGACAAAGGAGCCATAAGACGATCATCACATAGACAACGATAGTGAAACAGTGCCCACACACCAGCCGAAATGAAGACCGGGATTGGCCAAGGCCTGTTTGGCATATGCGGATGAATGCCTGAATCGCCCTTGCGGACACGGTTGTGTAAGATTTCTTTCAGCCAGAAACGTTGCGCATAAAATGCGGACAAGGTGAAGGCGAAGGCAAGGACAATGGACCAGAACGGCGGACGGCCCTGATCATATGCGCCCCGACAATGGCAAAGGAAAAATTTTCCGGGTTGAAAGCACATCAAAGTTTCCGCCCAGAACCCAGCGGATTGCCAAAATTCAGCCATGCTTCGATGAAGCGAGCAGAAATGCATTGGCAAGGCCCGGTCGCATTCAAACGGCAGGGGAAACGGTCTTGAAAACACCTGACCACTTGCCTGCCCGCAGGGTTTGTGGCCGCTCCTCCATGGAGGGGCTGACACCTTCCACAACCCCGATCAAGCACCAGAAATGCGATGGGATGTAAAAGCCAGCAGCTGGGCAAATCAAGACACCCGGCATGCCATAGACCCAGCGGTTGGCTTTGAACACCAACAGATCAGACACCAAAGACGGTCACAGAACCGGAAAGGCGAACAGCAGGATCCAGCGCCAGCGACCAATTCACGAAGGGGGGTGTGATGATTAGCAAAACGGTAGCGCCACGGCGGCAGTAGTTTTTTGTAGCGAAAGCCAGAAGGCGGTCACCACCAGCCGGAACACCAGCCCAAGAGCTGTGTCAAAAAACCCGACCAGAACCGCCAAGAACAACGTTGAGGTTCACGCCAGCCCGCCTTTGCCACCGGACAGGGCAACCCAAGCCCCCACAATCGAGGGCTCAGGAATTTAGAGAAAACACCGAAACGAATAGGAGGCCTCTCGCGTTGATGAAGGCTGCATCAGCATTGCGTGCAATTGGAAAAAACACGAAAAACGCCAAACCACTGCGAACCACAAGCCAATCGACGACACCATCAAAGACATCGGCCATTGACGGGCGCCCCTTGCGGCTATTGCCCTTGCGTCAGCAGAAAACAGGAAAACAGGCCAGAGAACCAGCATGCGCCATAGCCCATTGCCAAACTGGCGCGGTTTCGTCCCAATGTTCCGAAGATCGCCCCAGCCAACATAGGGACCAGCCCGCGCAACACCAAATGCCAAACCCTGGGCATCAGCCATGCAAAGCCAAAAGCTCCATGCCAAGAATTCAGCGGTGTTGCATTAACGGCGGCATCTTCCTGCCAAGCCCGTATAGGCCGAAACAACTCGCCCCGATCAGCCGGCAGCACAGAGGGGCAGCCACAGTTTTTCACCCTGCGTGATAAGAAGATGCCGGGTGCAAGTCACTGTCAAAACGAGAAAGCCGGCTCGACCAGCCATTCAAAAGTTTCCAAAAGTCCTCAATCCATACCATGGCAGGATCAGAAAACCTACCCACCCGACAATGATCCAGAAGATCAGAACCGGGTAAGGTCTTTTTTGTAGGTGATTGCATGTTTGTTGCTTACTTGCGGAAGGTGTAGACACCTCGTCATCCCACTTTTCTTCAGCAGACGCTTTGCGCTCGGCACTGGAACCATATTTGCCAAAGTCATAGTCAATCAGCTTGATGGATGCCAGATCAGGGGCGCCTTATCGGATGTCGGAGCCATTGGTGGATGGCACCTGAAAAACGCATTCACTTCCAGAGCCAAAAAGACACTAGATAGACTCTATATGACAAGCGCCCAGTCATTAGAACTTCTTGCGCTCTCCAGATTGCGAGAACCTTTGACGATTGACATGGCAGCCAAATCTCATACCCAGTTGCCCTTCACACTGGCGCGAACAAACTTGAATCGGAGCCAGCCGCTGCCTGCTCACTGCATCATGCCATGAACACAATAAACCGATAGTGTTTTCACCGCGTGTTCGGCAGCCTTGTGGGAGGCCGATCCGGATTTTTGGTGCTACTGATTGATGTTCTTATGAAGAGCCTTTCATGGAATTCAAAGCCTTCCTCCTCTCCAAAACAGCTGCACGATGGTGGCAAAGTGTTGTGTAGGCCGGTGCCAAGATGAATCGGGTCTCGCCATCTGCACATTAGAGCCTTTATATTCCAGCCTTCAGCAGATCTGGTTTCCAGCAGGCAGGAACTGGCAGATTGTTTTTGGTCAGCAGATTCTTCATTTGTAGCCATAACAAGGGCACGGAGTAAATTCGATTGTCTTGTCCCCCGGCAGAAGGCTTGCCTGTGAAATGGACCCAGTCCTTGCAATCTTTTGCCCGCATTGGCAAAAACATAAGCTTCAGTTCAAGCTTTTCCTCGGCTGCCTGCAAATTGTGGATCGCCCGTACCGCCCCCACCAGATATCGCCCTTTGGATTTTGCAAGCTTCTGCCTTTGATCTGGGCAAAAAGTCTCACAGGAGCTTTTTGCGGGGTCATATTGACTTTGATTCCAGTCGCATCCTTTGAAAACCGTTCGCCTATCAATGGCACCAGGTCTTCTTGCGCGCTTTGCAATAAAATTAGGTGAGTTTGTCAGCAGCCATGGGCGGGTGCCGCCATAAGCGCAGCCAAACAGGCGCCAGCCGATACGAACTGTAAATGATATTTTTTCATGTTCCTCCCAGAAGATCTTGGATGTCTCTGGGATAGGCCTAGGACAAGACTTCTGAAAGCCCCGAACAATCAATTCTTTATTGGCTAATTAAAAAAAAAAGCCGACTACCAGGCACATGGAATTGCTGGCTCACAAAAACGGAAAACTCTCGTTTTTAAACCGGGAAATGTTGTTGGTCGCTTTCATGACAACAGATCATCGAAAAGCACGGGGATGTCGACTGCGAATAACGCGACCACCGGTCTTGAGCCATCTGATCGGCGCTTTGCTTTTCAAATAATTCCCGCCAGGCCTCGGCGATCAACAATGGCCTATAGAACACAGACAAATCCCAGGCGAATTCATATGCGGCTCGGCGTTAACCGATCAACGGCCAGCGGCGACGATAGGCCAAGCTTTTAGTCGCCAGAGGGGCCATTTCGGTAAAACAGGCCACCCTTTTCCACCAGCACTTTGATGAAAGTCGACCACCAGGACTGGTTTCGGCTACGGGGCCGTTCATACCAAACGCCGAAATTACCGTTCATGGAATCCTTCGGTCTCTGCCGTTTTCATCGCGCGATTCATTGACAAGGCCCACCCTGTCTTGGCACCCCAGAACCAATTCATTCATTCCAGGGCGCTAAATGACACGATTTTTTGTTCATTCGTCATGGACACGGCTAATATTTGACGCCACCAGGCCGGAATTTGTTGACGAAATTGGCTGTGCCATCAATCGGGATCAAGGCACCCAGCGTATAGCCGGACGACCTTCCACATTGGCATGTTCTTCGCCAACATGCCATTCATCTGGAAAGTGCTCGCCAATTCTGCGCGCACAAAGGTTTCCACATCTCCCGGTCCGCATTGGACACCATGTCCTGAAAACGCCCTTGCTTTCAATAATCAACCTCACCGATATCCTGAAGAAATCCAGCCGCCATGTCTCCGGCCACCCTGCAATTGTTTTGGCGCGTATCTAGCCGTGTGTTCGAGGTTTCGGAGTGTCATGATGTTGTCCTTTGGGAGATATGAAATCACATGCAGGAACTGCATGGACCTATTGCATGGTTTTGTAGCCAAGCGCTCTCCTTTTAACGGAAGAGTTAAAGCCAACACTTTCCATTTCAATTTTGAAGGCAAGCATTCAAACATTCATCAAAATATTACGGCCGCGGTCTGTTCATAATGAAAGTTGCGCGCCAAATCCGGCTTCCCCCTCAATCGGGCGCCCAATTGTGTTATCAACAAGCAGTCAAACACATGCGCTATGCCCTCTTTTACTCGCCTCCTGCCAGTCACCAGTCGTTGACACAAATTGCTGCGGAGTGGCTCGGGCGCGAAATGCCTATTCAGGTGTGTTTTACAAACAGCCAGTTCTTCGGCCACAAAAATGGCACCCACCTGGCACCCACAACTAAGTACCTTGAGCGCAAGACCGCGTCTGCGGATCTGGACAAATGCGCCCGGCGTTATGGATTCTCCACGGGCAACGTTGAAAGCCCCCTTTTCATCTGTCAAGAAGACCAAGCGAAGACCAGACTTATCAAACGCTATGAAGCGAGTTCTGTAGAAAGCCGGAAGCCTTCGCCGATGCCAAGGTTGAAAAGTTGACGACTGGGCCATTTCTTTGCGCTGGTGCCCGATAGCAAATGCAGTGATCTGAGCCGGTTTTGCGGCGCGAAAATTGTTGCGCCACTTTTGACATAATTTTCGCGGCGCCCTTGGAGTGAAGCGGATTATGCAAGACGCAACCCGGAACGAACAAAAACCCCGGCTTTTTTTTGGCGGGAAGAGCAACAAACGCCCGCCTATCTGCAACAATGGGGTTATCCATATATTTTTGACCGCCTTTCGGCTTTCATATGACATTAAACCGGGAAAGCTGTTTCCGGACGAGGGAGCTGAACCAGGGGGAAGGGACATTCTGGAAGCGCTGTTTGGATCGGGCTTCTGCAGAACCAGTTGAGGTGTGAATCATCTGAACATCTGTTTTTTGCGAGGTTCGAGAAAGGCGGCGCCCTTTATCATTCACACCGCTGTTCCGCTTTGGTCCGCTAGATCCGCTTGCCCCACTCGCCTCATCACCAAACACAAAGGCTCAATCGCCTTGTGAGTTCCGAAACCGTTTTCGCCAAAACGCCAACATCATTCTGGAAACCGAAGGAGATTATCCACGGCTGGTGCAAGTTACGGGCATGGCCTTGATTGCTGACATCACCCCAAGGTCCTCGGCCATCGGTTTGTGATTTTGAGGGGCGACTATCTGCTACCCCGGCCTGTGGAAACTGCACACCGATCACCGGAAGGCCACTATTCGCCGCGGCCACGGGCCAGCGCATGGAATGTAAACGGCTGCCACCCAGTCCCTATTGATGCACAGCATTTCGGCCGGGCAGGGCATTACAAACCGTTCTGGATTGCCTGCGCATTGGGGACGAACAATGACAGGCAGCGATTTCGAAGAAGACGAAATGCGCAAAATGGCAGATGCCTCTTAAAAAACGGGCCATGAAGCGGCGACTTGCGTGGCAGAAACATTTGCTGCAGTTTAAGGTTAGCCGAAGTATCAGCCTCTGATGTGATGGAACCCAATTCTGCGGCAATTCGACGGCCCGCCCCGTTACCGGAAAATCCGGCTCGTCTCGCTCATGGGATCACGCGCCGGGACAACGACATTCCAAACCATTGGAGCAATACACCACTTTACTTTTACAAAAACCATGAAAGGCCTTTCCGACGAAGGGGCCTTTTAGATATTTTTGTTGAAAAACCGCATCGCCCGATCTGAGCGTTATTCTTGACCCGCATCGTAAAAAGGCTTGCCAATATTTGCAACGAACGCGGAACCATGGCCAGTCATGATGATGCCAATCTGGATCCACCCGGGTGGCACTAGGGGAATCATCGCATTTCGGTGTTTCGGCTTGGCCGGTTTCCAACCAGTTTTGGAAAGCCGCCAAAGCCTCTAAAACACTGCAGGTTTGAAGCGTGGCTTGATGGGCTGCACCCAAATGTTGTGCCGCGGCCGGTTTCCCACTCCGGCAATATTGCCGCTGCTGATTTGGCCAAAAAGCCGGGTGTGCTCGATGTTTTCTATTCAATCTGATTTACGTGCCCATTCAAGGCATTCATGGCATTGCCCCCCTTTTGTGCTTGCAGATTTGATTTCCCCGACATGTCATTTGCCGGAAAAAGGCCATTTTTTGCCATTGTCCAACGCAAACACCTGGGCAAAAAAAGCAGTTGGCCTGGACGGGACCGGGGGGGATTTCCTTCCTTCCTGT
>Ga0163217_1093836_pt1 | contig 12250 bp, 6 predicted proteins | sample SynspAceP_FD_185933 | JGI IMG/M metagenome (GOLD analysis project Ga0163217, IMG submission 185933) | Saline lake microbial communities from Ace Lake in Antarctica - Synechococcus sp. Ace-P (PacBio error correction) | ecosystem: Environmental > Aquatic > Non-marine Saline and Alkaline > Saline ... | reverse complement strand
TGTTTATCGAAATGCAAGGGTGACATTATGCTATTATTAAAATAAATACATTTAATCAGCATAAACTAAACTGACTAGATAGTTGGTAACTGAAAAAGGGATTTATGCAGTGGATAAATTATTCTAGAAACGTAGCTATTGGGATTTATTAGATCAACATCCATGACACCGAATGCGAACATAGAAATTTTTATGAGGAATTTCTAACTATCGGGAAATAACCGACACCAGTGCCGAAATAGAAGCTAATTTGAATGAACAATGGTGTCAAACAAATTCTGCACCGACGAAGAAATTGACCCAATTATTTCAGTTTTCAACACTAGATAGGCGATTAGGAATCTCCAGAAATATGCCGAAAAGAAAAAAACACAGTGGTTCCATATTTCTGGTCCTAGGACCCAGAGATCCAATTTTCCCAACGAGAATGTTCTTAACGTGATTGCCCTGAATTAACATTGTGTAAAACAAACCTGAGTTAACTATTGTTGGAATAATTGCAACCGGGGGGGGGGGGGACGCCTTAAGATGGCAAGTCCCTTATTAAGTCGAATCAAAATGGGACATGGACAACAATTTCGCACCGGCCGATTTGAAAAATTTGGAAATGCCTTGGTCATTGGAAAGCCTCAATAAGGGTATTATAACCAAAGACGGATCGTATCGTGTGCTTTTGCAATCTTTATATTAGTTTAATTGGCCTAGATTTAAAGGGTAGGCGCTTTTAATGGAGCTAAGTATTCCGCTATATTAAAACAACCCAAATCACAATATAAAAAATAACAAAGCTCTTGAACGATTAAGCAAAGAGGTTGTTTTATTATTTATGATTAATTTGAAATTCTAGTTTCTTTTTGGTAGTCTTCCAAAAAATTTTGCCAACCACTATCCGTTAAGTGCTTTAGAACCTCTATAACTGACAAAGTTCCAGTCATAGCATCTGCCATTAACTTGGCACAAATCGATCACTGCATTGTATGGTCTACAGGACGCAAGCCAAAATTTGAGTCTGAAAGTCATAATTATCGTTACAAATTGTGGTCAATTTTCTGGAAATTTCAGGTTTAATCCGTGCGGTAGAGAGTATCGTTCCAATTACCAATAATGGTGAATACATTAAGTAGCACCTTGCCTTAGCAGCCACAAAGCCTGTTTCCACAAGAAAACCACTCAGGGTACAATTTGTTCTTAATTCCCTTATCGTAAAATATTTATAGCTTTTAATTCCCGTCCTTTATCATAGGAACTATTACTACAATTTTGTCATGTAGTTCTGCCAACTCCTCACCTTCTATTATCATTGATTTAGGTTCTGTTGAATAACCTTGCGGATTACAATCGCCATCACGATATTACAGATTATCCACAATGCTTTAGGTATTGTTTTCTTCCTGTAATCCCTTTCCTTGGCCATAAGGGATGGAGCATTTGTGGTTACACCATCCAATTACTTCCTAAATTCCTGGGGGCTTCTTTATCTGATGCTAAATTAGCGGTGTCAATAAGAACTTCTTGTTAATTGCTTTTTAAATTATTAATTTTGAAAGGATATGTCTAATTTTGCAAGTCAACCTTTTTGGTTTGATGCAAATTACAATTTAATATAGGTTTCAGAAGGAGTTTCTCATATACTTTGTCCAGGGATATTATTTTTAAGACAACATGAGAACTTTTAGACATGAACTTCCCCTACACTTAAGTGAACTTTAGGGTTTTTTTGGTACTTTATAAATTTTGAATTACCCATATGAGCCACCAACATAGGATCTGCGCCCAGGCATTCCACCATGCTGGTTTCATTCATATATCCAGGTGTTTCCGTAAGGTTGTTTGTAAAGGTGAATCCTCCAATATGGTGGAATGATAAGCGACCAGAGGTATTATTGGTTGCAAATCGCCAGGGGCAAGGTTTGTAAATGTTAATTCCAAAGCCTTTTAATTTTCCTTTCGTAGTGCTTCTGTCACCAACAATGCACCTTTGCTGGCCGAGTAATACCCCCCTTCTTTTTATTACGAGGGGGGGGGGGCCCAAAAAACCCCCCAATATAACCGGCAATGGATGTATAATATTTAATAATAGACCACTTATTTTGAGCTCTCATATGCGGTAAAACCGCCTTTGCACATGTGTAAGGGGGACCGTTAAAAATTGGGTCGAAAGCTTTTAATATTTCGGAATGTGGTGGCTTTCCCTATGGGCCAAGTAATTCCAATTCCCAGCATTATTTACCAAAACCATCTACTCTACCTTCTTGTAATCCAACTGGAAATAGCACTCTGATTATACTTTCTGGATTTCTAACATCAGTTTCCAAAAGTTTCAAAATTCTCGTAAAATTCAGGATAGTTGGCCACCTTTCTTGTAAGTACCCATAACCTTTAAACCCTTTTGATTTTAATAAATACCGATAGATTTTCCAATTCCCGGAAGAACCCCGTAACCAGCACAACCTTGCTTTCATCAATAGAAAAATTAAGGTTTTGCAATTAACGAATTAAAAAGAGGGAATTGGAAAGTTGTTTAAGGAGTTATATTGGGTAATGACACGCAAAAAGGCTGAAAATTGTTTGCTCATTTTAGGGCACAAAAAATGGGCAAGCTACCTACATCGCACCGCTTACAACATATACCCTGCTGCCGTTTCCCACCCTGGAGGGATTCTACAGGGAGCTTGGTCATTTCAATTTTCCGATAACCGGTGTTGTTTTTTTTTTAGATTTAATATTTTGGTATTGATTATGCTTTTTATATTAATTATTGGGTTTTTTTTTGGGGTATGGGGTTGGGTTGTTGGTGTAGGACTTGCCGATGCAAATATACAATGTTTTAATTTAATTTTTTTTTGCAATCGTTTTCAGGTCTTTAATTTTATTAAATATCTTGGCCCTTAAAGTCGCCACATTTATTTCTTATAGCAGTGGATTTTTAAGACAACTATAAAGGATACAGGAAATAGTGTGCAAAACCAAGTAACTTTACCCCACTATATTTATATATATAATTATACCTTGCCAATACGAAATGAACATCTTTTAAACTAAAATATTAATATTCTTTTTAATCCCACTTTTCTTTTTGGGCCTGTGATGGCACTACCAACCCTTCAGCTCTTGGTGAAATTCAATTGGAAGGAAACTAACTGAATTCAGAAAAATCAGGTCGTAGGGTATTTTCGTCAAAGAATCTTAATGAATAAAGAATTGAACAGATTACGTATACTTTGGATAATAAGAAATTGTCCCAAAACGATAAAAATTACACCTTTGATCAACAGAACTGGGAGTAAAACATTGACCGCCAATATTAGTTTCATGGGGAAACGGTATTGAAGTGTCTAAAGGGATTAAATTATTGCAGAACTTGCCCCGAGATTTACACTTATGAAATCTTTCAAACGAATATCACATGACAAGAGGGCTATATACCCAGGCTTGGAATTTCCATACGATTACACTATATGAAAGCACGGCAAAAAAGGGAAGTCCTCTTTGAGACAGGTAGATCTATAGAACGGACGTGAAATCTTAAAAAGAATAGACTTGGACATACCTATTTTGGTGAAGGGATATACAATCTTAAATGATTTTTAAAATTTTATCAACTCTCCTGGCAAAGTGGGAGTTGATTATTACGACTTTTAAAGATTTTAAGAAAATAGACAGTTTTATACAACAAAAGAAAGGAAGGATGGGGGCCTGTGCAATGATGGTAGATTAAAATATTTCAAGAAGCGATGGTACAGAAAAAAATATGGTTTTTAAATCCGACAAACTTGGCCGAAGAGGGGCATTTTTTGAAACCGTGACCAATACCTCAATTTTCAAATAGGGCCAATGAACTGGAATATGTAAACGGGGAAAATATATATGGCCAACGTCTATCAAAAGGAAAGTATTTGATGATCATTTGATGCTAAAGTGGGGCGGCGACGAAGGAGATAATAAATTTGGCGGACCTAAAGAAAAAGTAACCCAATCAAAAATCTCGATGTACTTAATGGTGTGGCCACTACCATCCACCAAGAAAGACTTTCTTTCGTTACAGGAAAAAACTGGGATTAAATTTAGTTTTTGAGGTAAACCATCCTTAAAAAAATAGCAATGGAATTTTTGAAAAAAAACCATAAAGGTGCGTTAAGAGATGATCTGGACGACTTTAAAATGTAAACATGTACGTTACTGTTACACATGGCATCGGCAAACGATATAGCAAAAGGAAACACATCTGCGTTAACTAAGGCACCTAAAGACTCTTGACTTCAATAGTACGGGTTTGAGGTGCGTCCTTAACCCATCCACCTACTTACCTACAAAAGTTCCGGCCAAGGTTGGATTGTATTATTTAATGGAAAACCCTATATGTTAAGACAAAAGGCCTTGTAAGTGTAGGGTTGTAGGAATGTACAAACAAAGAAAGCATCAATTTACTGTTAGGTCCCAGGACAAGAATGGTGCTTATTGACTCCGAACTTTTAAAACCCATGCTGTATTTCCCCCGGAAAATTGAGAGTATTTTTATTAGCCAAACCTAATTTATATTGCAATCGGTTCTCGTGTATAAAACATTTTTATTATATTTTCCCTCCTCACTTCTAACTCCTCATTGATTTTTCTCCTGCAGGGTTAGGACTTCGATTATTTCAAAAAGCAATTGCTCCTTTGGAAATTTCGAAGGATACCGTTTTTCTGGATACCTCATTTTCTAAGGCAATATAGGAATTGCAGCACCTACACCCTAAAAGCTATATAACCGGAAGTTCTGGCGATATAAAGGCTTCGAGTATTGGGCTAAAAAATGGAAGGGCAACAGCAAGTTCGTTTAAGTGGGATGGGGAAGGCAGGAGACCAGCAATTTAGGAACGTCCCTTTATTTGCCAAGGATAGGCCTATTACATATTTGTTAGAGACCTCCTTTTGATATTGGACAATTTCGATGGGGCCATGGATTTTTGTAACACAGATTGCTAAATACAATTTGTATAGAAAACACTTGCAAGAAGTGCCAATTAGTTAACCTTTGGTAACAAGTGCCATATTTTTATTTCCCACAAAGATGCGTAAATGGACAAACGTGGAAACACTTGTCCTTTGATGTAAATGAATTCGGGGAAGACATTGTGGTCGAGGGTTTTGAACTTAAAAGAGGATCAGCTGATTTACTTACTAATGACAAACCCTAATGTCATCTACGGATACGCCTCAGGTACCCGAAGGTAAGACCTTTGACAATTGAGGAAGGGCACGGAGAGTTCACTTTCAACAACGGGATCCGGGGGGGATATGGTAAAGAAATACCAACATTAATTATTTAATGTAGAGCTAGCGAGTAGGATTCGTTGGGGGGAAAATGGAAGTTATTTTTTTTGAGGGCAGCCGTTTATGAAACCTTCCTATTTCCCGGACACCCTGGGCAATGGGGGGCTTATTTGGATATCTAAAGGGAGTATAATAACAAAATAAGAAGTCCTGACTATTAAAAATGCTTACTGTTGGTATTCTCGTCCAGGGAGCTAATGCCCCTTCGAGGAAACCACATTGAACCATAATTTAATTCTCCAATATAACAATAGTAGCAATATTACTTATTGTGGCAAAAACAGCAATAATACGGAGTGGAAAATTTGGATTCCTGGGAGGTGCTGGAATAATATCCCTATATATGTTAATTCACAGGTAGGCAAAACTACAGCTTTATTCATGCTACCATTGCCAATTATTGGAAATATGGGTTTCGTTCCGGTCTTACAGCGTTACAATTTGGACAATTTTCCAAAGATTATGACGGGCAAATCCTAACTTGGACCAAAGCTTGACTTTATAAATTTGTACTCGTTTTATGGAAGTAAATTCCAATGGAAACTCAATTAAGTAGGCCACGATAGGAATTTAATTTTCACTTTTTTAAAACCTGCCTATTAAAGATATACAATAATTTCAGAAAATAGGGTTTATACGATTTTTAGCTATTACTTGCCCGATTATGAAAAATGTACTACTAAATCTGGACACCCTCATTTTATCTCCCGCCAATAAACCGTTTTCATGATCCCAGAAAACTCTAGCGTAATTGGTAGCAGAACAATCTGGATGCAGCAAGTTGTTCCTTTGGATATTTTATGGTACAGACAGGACAATTAATCCCGCTATTGGTTCATACGAAGTAGTTTTACGCGTGAATTAACAATACCTATTTCTCTTTAATTTTTGAAAAGAAAAATCCTCCTAAATTTTGTATATTTTGCCATTTAAAATTTGAAAACCCCCTAGTTTTTATAGGTTGAAAACCTTCATGTGCTTACCAACTATTCACTATTTTGCCTTAAAATCTGTAAAAATATGGATATTCCATATCCATTTTTTGGATCCCGATGCCCATCAATTTACAGCTACAACACTATATGGAGAATATTAGCGAGTTCTATTGCGGCAAGGTTATAGTACCAAACAGCATAGATGAGTTTAACATAATATACTTAAGAAATCTCACGGATGTTCGTTTTCTTATTCATTTAAATGAAAAGGCTCATGGACTATTTTCATTTGATAATGGAAATGCACCTATATTATAAAGGGAAATTCCTTTATTATATAGGGATTTCAAAAGCAAGCAATTCGCTTTTGAAGCATTAAAAATGTAATTTTTTCGATTACTGGTTTTTAACCATATAACGAATTCGACCATTTAAGAAAAGACCCTTCTAACGATTTAAAATTAAAAACACCAAAGGAACAAGAACCAAGACACTATTACTGCAATCTATAAAGACTACCGCTTATATAAATACACCGAATCATGTACTTTACAGGCGATTATTAATGCTACCGACTTTCTTTATGAAGGACGGAGTAATACGATAAGCTCTTTTAAAACGTTAAAAGACGTTCGAGAACAACCTTGCCAGAATTTTGTAAGGGTTCACCAGAGTTACCATTATCAATATTTAAACTCTTGTTTTCCAGAATCAACTCATGGAAAAGGCTTATGCACTTTAAAGCATGGAAAACTACAGTTTGCCTTTTTCCAAATCTTATAAAAGCAAATTAGATAACCTAAAAGCAGGTTCTAAGCCACAAAAATTTACCATTTTCACGCACTTAATTATCGAATTCTTTACAAAACCATACGTTTCACTAATAGAACTCGGACACACACTAAGATAATTCCTTACATAAATTTTTTTCATGGGTCATCGGTTATTAATTTTAGGCACATACATTAATTTAACCTTCAGAAAAACCATTTTAATATAAAATGAAAAACATTATTATTCTATTTTTGCAGTTGTACTGTAAGTATGGGCTTATTTGTATGGACCGAAAAAATGTTTTCCAGCTGTTAGACAAGCCATTGCCACCGGATGTGACAACTATTCCCAAAAGAAGAAGGGATCTCTCCGTTAATGATCCGATTTCCAAACAATGACATGCCATTGCTATCGATGGTGACAATATTTCAAAAGAAAGAAGAGATGGCCCCTCGAGTAAACGAACGATTTCCAAGTACAAATGACAATGCCGTTGCTTACGATGGCTGATAAACATCCCTAAGGAAGAAGAGATCCTCCTCCAGTGATGACGATTTCCAGTACATGACATGCGTTGCTACCGATGGTGAAACATTCCCTAAGGAAAAGAAGAAGATCCTTCCTCCAGTGATGAACGGATTTCCAAGTACAATGACAATGCCGTTGCTACGATGGTGACAACATCCTTAAGGAAGAAGAGATCTCCTCCAGTGATGACACGAATTTCCAGTACAATGACATGCGTTGCTACCGATGGTGAACAAATCCCTTAAAGGAAAGAAGAGATCATCCGTCAGATGCATGAAACGATTTCCAGATACAAATGACAATGCCGTTGCTACCCGATCGGTGATAACATCCCTAAGAAAAGAGATCACTCCTTCCAGTGATGAACGATTTTCCAGTACAATGACCAATGGCCGTTCGCTACCGATGGTGATAACATCCCTAAGGGAAAGAAGAGGATCCTCCTTCCAGTGATGTCGGGAATTATTACAAAACAAATAGATGCTTATAGCTCAAGTCATTAAAACTAAATTTTTTCAAGATTTTTGACAGTAAGCTATACTTCGTATAAATATAAACGCCCTAAAACATATTTGTTATAGGCGCTTTTCTTTATCTTTCGACCTCTATGACAAAATTGTGTTCAGGCAGATTTATTTTTTATTTGGTTCTTTTATTACAACTAATACTCATTGGTATGTAATAAAAAATTGTGGCACCCAAACAATTCTAAAGCCTTAATTTCAACACGCAATAGTATTCAATATTGGTTTTTACGAAGAAAACAGCACTCCGAAGAAAAATTATAAAAATAATTCTTTTAAAGGCTTTCTGTTGATTTGGCGACGGCTAAAAGGAAGAACGATTCCCTGAAAATCTTAGGTATTTTTTCAAAATTTTCCTACTACTATTCCCTATTAGGTGATCTCTTTTGCATTTTATGGCGCTACCAACAAAATTAGCCCTTACCCTATCAAAAAAATTTGGAAGACTCTAATGCCTATAGGGCCAATTAAATCATTTGGGATTTGGGTTTCTTTTCTGAAGACCAATTGCTTGCAGACAGTGCATATTCACATATACTCACAGACAGAGAAGAATTTTTTAGGGACTAATCAAAGGATGACTTTGACCTACGCTCGAGGTTCTGTATAGTTTAGCAGGCGTTACATTCCTATATAAAGGATTAGTACAGCAAGTGAAGTCACCACATAGAGGTATTGAATTATTTTTTAAACCTATTGGACAAATTATTACCAGTCTATTCTTATGTTAAATAATTTGGGTTTCTGTGACCAATGGCACTAAATGAATATAACAAGCCCTAGATATACTACGAACAAGGCTCTATTTATACTTAGATAAATTCAATAGGAGGGACAATCCGAATCGCTTTGAGAAACAAAGCATTTAATAATATAGGCATGGTCTTTTTCAGCCAAAGCGGGAAGACAAAAGGCCATTGAAAGCTTTTTGGAAAGGTTATTAAGGCCGATAGTATCTATTTTAAGGATACGAATTATATGCTCAGGCACTTTCAAATTACGCAAGTAAAAGTAAGTATTAGGGGACACAGTTGCGTTTTGTCGTCATTTAAAAAAGCGTTAAAAATAAAGGATAGCATGGAGATTCGAAGGGGTTTAGCTATACAATTTCGAATTGTCAGAAATATTATTTTACATCAAAAAGATACTGCCTTAGCTATTGATTAATGCTCCAATTTTGCAAGAACATTTCAAAAACGGACCAGCAAACAATAGGTAAGGTTGTTAAGGAATCCCTGGAGCTTATGGCTAAGCTTGACCCTGCACTTTCATCCCCGTTATTCACAGGAATAACATAGATTAAACGATAGTCTAATTCCGCCGAGAAACGAGCCACCCGAAACAAACTTTACCACGGATTCGCTTTGAACGGATGCATTTATTGAACAAAATGATTTATTGATCCAAGGACAGCCGTCCAGTTATGGTCGGTATTGCCGTAGGCCGTATGTATTTTAGCCGCTTTAACCTTGATCACCATTTGATCAAACGCCGAAAAAAACCAAAAAAATTAAGATTTGAAAAAGGCCCAACAAGAGGCGAAATCAAGAAAAGAAATTTTTAATCTTTTATTGGCACAAAACAAAAACGGTTGAAGAAGGTAAGCAATTAGAAAAGAACGTATTATCCGTAAGAAAATTTACACGATGGTAATATTGGACAAAAAATGTTTAGGAATACAGGCTTAAATTCTAACCGCCCTCAACAATAAAAACCGATTCCGACTCCGTTTTTTAAACGGAGTGACCTTTTTAAAGAATTGCAACAATTAGGAGGAGGAAATCGTACAATTTTCACTATGAAATTAAGTAGGGCATCCGAAGAAAAAAGTTCATTAACTTATATTGTATTCTATAGAGGAAATATGGTTAAAACAATTCAGGGGATTCTTCCAAGATGAAATGTCATTTGAGTTACGACGATAAAAATAGATTGGGAAATGAATTACAAGGGTGAATATAAATTAACATTTATAGAATTGTACAAAGAGAGCCTAATACAGATTGTATAAAAAACATGCCAAAGCTACAAAGTGGACCTACTCTTTGAATCTAAGAAAGATTTATGTGGAACATTTTTGTAGTATTGGATAACGGAGTTGGGTTTCTTGATCAGAAGGAAAGGAAAAAGGGGCCATTGGACTTAAAAACATCAATCCTCCAGATTGCCGAAAGTTAAATGGAACCCTATGATATTCAAAGTAGCAAGGGAACGTGGAAACAAAGGTAATTGTTACATTCCTTAAGTTTTGGAAAAGACAGGGGCGAACCCACAATTCTCATAATATATTATGTAATTGACGTAATTAAATTGAAACTTTAAGGATCCTAACGATGATGATTCATGAAATGATCACTACTGGCTTATAAATTATCTTTGGAGGACTTCGAATTTTGAAGGAGTTATCAGGTCAAAAGTATTGAAATTGCCAAACACTTTTTTGAAACCGGGAAGCAAAAAATTGAAGATCGCCAAGATCTTTTAAAAAATATGGACCTTTTATTACTGGATGCTTACAATTAACAGGGACCCATTTAGCAGGAACCTCATACCGGGGAAAGACTTGGGATTTTCGCCAAGAAAAGTAATTCACGGACAACCAAAAATTGTCTTTAGTCTTCCTTTGCGGATACACTACAGAATAACAGTTATTTAAAAAAACGTTTAAATCCGATGGAGCTATGTTATGGGTAAATCGGAAGAGGTTGAGAACAAAATCACTTTATTGCCATGAGTCAAGGGTGTAATTAACTTCACCCCCATTTATAGGTCAAAAGGACTTGTGGCCATAAGAAAGAAAGTATCCATACTGATCTATTACTTGGGATTGACATGGACAAGGAACAAATACTAATAATCATGTATCCATTGGCACCAGAAACCAAGGATATGGGTCGATTTCGTTTAAACCTTTCGCTGGCCGGCCATCGAAAAACAGGGAAAAGGACAGCTTAAAGTTATTTTTGGCGTGAAAAACAAAATTGATTTGGCCTTGGTACACGAGCTAAAACAGAGGGGTTTCTATAATTGAATTTCCGACCTTTAGCAAATTTACAACAACCTCCTTTTCTACAGTAAGGGGGGCTCAGATAAGCCTAAAAAATATTCCACCAAGTACCTTTTAATACACTCTCTGGACATATCAAAAAGCATTGCTTTACCATTTCATTCGTCTTATTTTTTCGAATTGAATTACACCCCAATTTGATGGAAAACCTTATTTTTTCTTAAGGTTTTTTATTGAATTAAGGGGACAAAGCATTTAAGTAATTTTGAAATTTAGTTTTTTCAATAAATTTATTTTCAAGATGTCAAGTTAGGGAAACGAAATTTTTAATTTAATCCAAGAATTTGGTAGTAAATAGCACACGACAACATTACTGGTCTTGCAGCTGTTTAGAAAAAAAGGTTTGGAAAAAGAATTTTCTTTGCAGAGTAATATTTGGCAACTATGGACCTAAAGAAGGAGTTCGGCCAATTTGATTATAGACATCAAATGTAACCCTCGTCTGACGAAATCCTTGTTTTATTGTAAACCAAAATAACGCCCAACGATGATGACCCCACAAAAAATCTAAGTTCCCTGAAAAGGGACTTTTTTGTGTTTCCCTAATTGGCCTATTCCCGGAAAACTTAAAAAAATTTGGAAACTATAGCGGAACATAGACATAAGGTTTGAAGCGGACCATTTTCCTTGACAGGGACACTTACTATTCTTATTTCAGTAAAATTTACGAAAAACAAAAAAGTAATCGCTGACCAAGGCCGAGAATATCTTTATCGGAACTTTTGTTTAAAACACAAACGTTATTATACAAAGGGACCTAAATGAAGACTCCCTTTGAAATGTTTATACCCTGTAATTTGTAGGAAGATACTTTTGGAAAATGTGATACCAAAAATGAAAGGAAATATTGGTCTCTTGACAATTAATAAAAATTATTTAAAATGGATTAATTTTCAGGGGAATTTTTGGGGGGCAATGTATTATGGGGGACCCCCCAAAAAACTGAAGGAAGCGGGGGGGGCCCATTTTTTTTACCGGGGGGGGAAAAACCTTTAAAATTTTTATTTTTCTTAAAAAAAAAAAAAAAAAAAAAAAAAAAAAAAAAAAAAATTTTTTCTTTTTACCCAATGGGGAGAATTATTAAATTCTTCTTTTTTTCTCCTTTT
>Ga0163217_1073075_pt1 | contig 12250 bp, 12 predicted proteins | sample SynspAceP_FD_185933 | JGI IMG/M metagenome (GOLD analysis project Ga0163217, IMG submission 185933) | Saline lake microbial communities from Ace Lake in Antarctica - Synechococcus sp. Ace-P (PacBio error correction) | ecosystem: Environmental > Aquatic > Non-marine Saline and Alkaline > Saline ... | reverse complement strand
CTTCACTCCGTATCTACTCCGCGCCCCGCAAGCAGATAGTATGATCCTGTCGTGATGTTGGTCGGCGTCGATATCACGGGTGCGCTTAACCTTACAACAACTCGAACTGCCCTCGTATAATCACCACGCGATCCTCTCTCATCCTAGTCTGCTGCCGAGGCACGCAAACAATCCACCCGATGGGAAATTGTCAGAGCATGGCTTTCGGAATGCGTTTGACGTTATGGGTTCACCTTTCGCGGAGGGTCCCCCCATCTCAGTCTTCCCGCGCGAGGCGCAGCGGCACTATTGGCCGAGGCGTTCCAAGATGCTGTAGGCGTCAGCCTGTCTGGATTTTTCGACCGTGCTGGGGCCGGGATTCGAACGCTTTTCGCATGCGACCACTTGCATTCTTGCATGTGATGAACCGGTATCGCGGGACTGACGCAGGTAACCGCCTGTGCGACGGGAGGTGGCGCGATAGAGTAAGCATCGACCCCAAAAACTGTGCTAAATTCAGCGCCGAAAACACCTTGTCTTGAATACAACACAAAACCTAAATGGAAGACCTGGAGCGCCGGTAACGAGAATCGAACTCGTAACTTTAAGCTGGAAGAATTGCACAAAGCTATAATAATAAGCGTTCTCAGACGGAAGTTCATGAGGTAATATTCGAGAAAGCATGCGGAAGTAGCGGCCCGCCCAAAAGGCCGCTCTCACTTAGTGCCAACAACCCATTTTACTCCTTCAGATTAAATGATTTCTGCTGGGTTCAATTCACGCGGCGAGCTTTTGATGACATTGTGAGATCGTCAGCCGTTCTGGTCTTGGATTGCTGAATTCTGTGGCAAAGTTTTCTAATGGTGCTTTCTACACGCACAAATAGAAACTTGCCAAGAAGCTCCCCAAGAACCAAGCTCCTTCTTGGAGGCCTCTTGCTAATGCAGGCATCGCACGAGAAAACATTTCTAACGGGCGATTCAAGCTTAAGAAACATTCATCCCAAGGCTCTCCGAGGGCGCTTTTCATATACCCTTTCTGGATGCCTGCTAATCAGTGTGTCCAACTGTTCTGCCGGAAAATTAGTTCCAGTTTCGGGGCGCGGAAAAACCTGCGCCAGAATCCCTACACCCCAGTTCTTTTCAGCACCGAAAACTCCAGCCAGTGAAAAATCATTAGACTTCCTTTCTGAATGCTTCCACGGGGGCGAAACAGAAACGCCAGAAGCAAATCGGTGAGCCTGAGCCTCGATCTTCGGATTTAGCGTGGGTGTTGGCAATCTCATTTGCATTACACTTCTGTGCATGATCAGGTGGCCGAAGCTCGCCTGAGCCAAGCTGAAGCGTTGCCGCGAAAAAGGCTCTTGCTCAAGGTGTGACACCGATAATAGGCGTTCAAGAAGTCTTGAAAAAATTATAGAAAAGCCAGGCCTGTTTTGCGGTTCTCAATCTCCAAAGCGAGCACGGGAATGCCTGCGTTTTCAGCACAAGGGTCATATCTTCTATCGGGTTGGCGCCCTAGACCCCATTGATTGCTGTAGCTTTTCTGCTAATATCCTCAATCCGTTCTTTCGCTAGCTGAGCGCCACTCAGGATATCGGCAGACTGGGAAGTTCAAACTTCGGCAATTCCACAAACTCTTCAAGCAAATCAATAGTCTCAAACTGTCCATTGAACTTGCGTTTGGTTCTTTGCTGGATTGAGTCTGTCGCTCTCATCCGCCCGCCAAAAAGACGTGGTCAAACCTGCTCTTCGGATGGTGAAGCAGGAAATAGGCTTGAGGGTGTGTTCAGCAACATCGCCAAAGTTTATCGATAACGCCGTCAGTCGGATTCGAATGATGCCCCCTTTCGTAACTTGCCGAATCATTTGTTGGGAAAGGTTTTTGTAAAGCAAAGGCCAAAGACTTTCTTGCGTCATCCCAAGATGCTCTCTGGCTTGGGTCAACCGAACAGTGTTGAAACCGCCTATTCACCAAACTTTTTCCATTCTCATCCACCTCTGATCTTCTTTCTTTGAGTGCGGACCTTGGGATGAACTGTATCGTCATGTTCCCATTGCCCGTCGCCCAAATATCGCAAGGGGTCTCTGAACCTCTGTCGGAAGCCCTCTCCGATAATATGGCGCTTGTCACACAGCCCCAGCAATCTCTTGTTGCGTACCGATGAGAGCGGATATGACCCAAGAAGGCATTGAGACCGGTCCAAACTGGCTTAGATGGGAACGCCATGGCTGAATAATCACAATGTAGTGCCGCGGGGGTTCCAACCCGGTTCACCGGCTCGCGCCCAAATTGAAACTCAAGCTGCTGCAACAAAGGAGTGGTCCGATGCCAATTAATGCGGGTGATTCTGTTTAGGTGGAAGCTGACCTATATGGTCTGTCGGCCTCCATTGCCAACGATTATTGCTTCCCACTGCGCGGAATGCTGCTCTATGACCGCCGCCGACATTTAATGTAGCTATTCGGTATGCCGCAGTATCTCCGCAGCGGAAGAGAAGAGCTGAGTGGCCCATAAGGCGCTCCGATTACGACGTAGGCCGATCCAGCTCCACATACTTTGCCTCGTGCGTTTTGGTGGGGATCCATCCCATGCGGGCTCATAACTTCCCGGGCCACGCAGTATCTGCCTCCCCCACCTTAGCTGCTTTCGATCGCTTCAAACGGAATTCATTTGGAGATTTCTTACGGACAAATTCGGCCAGTTCATCGACAAAGTCCACGATGATTCCTTCGCTCATGATCACTGAAAGCAATGTGTTATTGATTGGATAAAAAAAAGCAAGCAATGATAGCTGGTGTTGAGCGTCTTATCGCGCCTGATCTCTTCGGCTACGATTGTTCGCTGATGTTTAAGGTGGCGGTATCCGATCGGAAGGGGCTTTTCAAATACTGCGACGTCGGGGGCGGTTCCCATCACCGAAAACCCACCAGTGGATTCGCGCAGATCGTGGTCAGCACGTGCGCATAACGGCTAGTCGTCTCGATGTTGGTATTGCCCAACAACTTCGACACCAAGCTTATGCTCTGCGTTTTGCGCCAGATCCTGGTGGCAAACGTGTGCTTAGATCGTGACAGCCGGTGATATATTTAGACCTCCGGTTTTAATTTCATCTCGCGGCATAGTACCTTAAAACACCAGCGAGATTACGCCTAAGTCATCTAGTTTTCGATCCTTTTTTTGCGTTCTGCCTTTAATTTGCCCAAATTCAAAGCGTCTGGATGCGATCGGTTACAGTTAATCTAGTGGTTTGAAAATGGGGGGCAGCACATGGCTAAAACGTATTCGTTTGACGCTCTTGGATTGCTGCATGGCAGCCATGGTGAGAGCCTTTATAACAATCATCACCCTCGCAAACGCGGCGTTGATGTACCTATCTCTTTCGTTTCGGCTCTTGGAAAAAAAAAGGAAGGTTTTCAATACCTCTCCGCTTATCGGCCCGTGTTTTGATGATCCAGCATATTGCGCGATTGCCGGATTGAAGATTTCGATCTGCCGACATGTTCAGGCCCGAGCGGAAAACTTGTCGCAATTCAGGGACTTACTGAATGATCCCGCGTACGCACACAAGAATTTGTCCTCCAGAATGGTCTGCGCGGCCTATCTTGTAGGCCGATTCATACCGTCGCCAGAAAGGTGATCGGTGCAATTTCTGCGCAAGTCGTACCACTCCGCGAGAATGGACGCCAGGAATGAAATCTGCACCCGGAATGCCTTGCACGGTGCGTTAGAATATCTGATCCACTGCCAAAACTTCCGGCGCTAGAAGAGGCAAAAGCTGCGGATGGACCTCAAGAGATCATGCAGCGCCGCAGTGGCTACGTCGCCCATGTCAGCATGAATCAGAACGCCGCTCAATGGGAATTGTCGGTTACATTCAAATTGCTGAAGCCGCAAAATCTGAAGCACAGTTCCAAAGCCTTATGTCTATCCTCGATCGGTCAGCTATGACAAAGCTTCCAGACTTTGTGATGATGTTCTCGATCTTGCCAAACTTGACGCCGGTCACTTTGAAACCATTGAGGAAGAGACCGACTTTGAGAGGAGCTTGCCAAAAGAGATCTTTTGAGCGAATCAGGCGATCGCCGACGCAAAGTCGGTGAAAGCTGACGGTCAAATGATCTACTTTTGAGGGGAGTATCTACCTTGCCGATCGTGCCGGGTTTCAGTCCCATTCTGCAAAATTTTGATCGGGGAATGCCAGTTAAGTTTACGGAATCTGAGAGATCACCGTGAGTATTCGACGAAGATTCCTATGGCCGATGCTATCCGGGTCGTTGATACTGGCATTGGGGCATTGCGCCCGAAAATCATGCAAGATCTTCAAAGGAGTTTCAACAGGCGGAGTCTGAGACGGCTAGGATGTATGCGTGGCACAGGCTTGCGATGTCGATCGTTCAAACGCATTGTCGACCGGATGGATGGCCACAATAACTGTCAAAAGCGAGCTCGGCAAAGGATCAGGAATCATCGTTCTTGTTCCGTTGCAAGCCGATGGCTCGTGGTCTCGCTGCCTAGGTTTCGTGCTCGGTCAGGGACCTCAAAAGACACATGTTGCAGCATTCGTCGGCGAAAATTAAGTTTTGCCTTAGTCTGATCGAGCTTTGTCCCTAAGCAGCTTGCAAGTTTAATCTTGCCTTGAAGAAACCTGTTCTTGCCAAGGTTATTGCGCCGCGGCCCGCAATCGAAAATCCATCCAACGCATCTCGAAGGTCGCTGGTCAGCACATGCGCGTAGCGGCTGGTTCGTCTCTATGTGGTATGCCCCAGGCAGTTTTGACCACCAGGCTTGATGTTTGCGTCGTTGCCGCAACATCCTTTGGTCGCGAAGGTGTTGGACCAGATCGTGAAAACGAAAATTATCGATTCCAGCGTCCAGTAGCGCTTTACGCCAGACATGGCCGAAACCAGCACCACCGCTGGCGATGATCGGATCCGCTCGGCCGAGTGGCCCGTCGACGCGGTTGTGAACACGTGCGCCGGCCTTTCCATCACAGATTCCGACTTGGGCAGGGCAGCAACAGCGCCGCCAGTCGCCATTGATCCGGGAAGATCATCAGGCTCATCGCCCTTGAGCCTGAAACGTTGATCTTCACGGTTGGCATGTCGAAAACTTCGCGGCCATTAGCAAGGCCCAGTGAATCGTGCCTTGATTCGGCGCGCCCGGTATCAGTGCAAAGGCGACCATTGGGTGAAACTCTTGGGCAGGGCGGCGAATAACTGATCTGTTTCGTCGTTGGTCACTCCCGCACGCGTTCCCCGCGGTTCTATTGGTCTCGGCTACTTTCAGATCGATGTGGGGATCTCGTTTTATAGACCTTGCCCATGTGCCGCAGCGCACGGCCCAGCATCTGCAAGGTGACGGGTTCACGTGCTTTGGCGCACGGTGCGCGTGCTTGCCCAGAGTACTGGATGATGTCGGCGTCTGTCAGCTTCGACTCCCTTCTTGCCGTCCATGTGAGACAGGATTCACGCGCGGCCTGGTCTCTTGGTGGTGCCCTCTGAGGGGCGTCCTGCGATCTTGTCGTTGATGTATGTGCCAAGCCGCCTTCTGACAGCGTGTAATCGGACCCTCTTAGGCGGCGTTGCGCTTAGCATTGGCCCGTGATGTCTGGCCTCTTACCGCTTTCGCGGCTTCGAAATCCTCCGTCCCGCAAGATCTCGAAGGCGATGGACCCCCGACGACGATGTCGTATTGATAGACGCGGCGTTTTCTTGGTTCGAAATGGCATTGTGTTCTGGGCCTCGATGTATCCTGCAGGTCGTCAGCGCCAGTACCGGATCGGCACCTCTACTGGCGGACCTTCCACATACTTTAGCCCGCGTCCGGCGGCACTCTTGCAAAGGTCTTTGTGCAGATCCCCAGAAGTCTGCAAGCGTCTGTCGTGTTTAAAGCAGGGGCTGGGTCATCTTGTCCTCGTTCTCGAACGATCTTGCCGTATTCAGTTAAAAGGGGCTGTTGGGGGTGGTCTATCGCTGGTTGAGCGATCGCCCTGACCAAGCGTCGAACTCTGTGCGCAAGGCAAGCGAATTGGGCTGAGCGGCTTGCTGGTGTTCAGAATAGTTTTCCTGCTAGTGGATCTGGCAGAACACCGCGAAGGTATTCACGGCAGCGCTGGCATAAAACTGGTGATTGGGTAGGCCCGAGCGGACCCGCAGCAAAGCGCGAAATTTTCGGATCATTGCAGAGGATCCCAGGCCTGCTGTGCGGGTTGCATATCAGACAGGCCGCTGACGTTCGGGCGCGCCATAGGATCGACGCCAAGAACTGAACTCATCACTTTGCGGCGATGCCGCAAAAATATGCGATGATGGTTATTGTTACAGGCAGCGGACGATTTGCGAATGGCTGCGCCTTGGTATGGAAGCTGCGTCGTCGCGGGCGCGCATCAAACAGCATTGGCACTGCGGGCCCGCAGGCGCAGCCCGGCCGTAGTGGGCAGCCTTTCTTTGCTCAGGCCAAAACGGGTGTTGTCGCCCACTATTTCGTCATATCTCATCACGTTAGCCCTTTCAATTCGGAGGAAAGAACCGGCGGGCTGATATTGCCCGCCAGCTTAAGGGCGACGCTGGAGGAGGCTGCGCCGTTGCAGGAAGCAGTGCCAGACTGATTGCCGAAGGGCATCCGGTGGAATGCGAGGGGTTTCACACAGTCGCGTTCGGCCATTGGTCACTCACGTTCGCGATCTCTTCTGCATGATTGCGCGGGTGCGCAGGGCGGATGTGTTTGTGATGAAAACCGTCAGCTCCAACCCTTTCACCTGCAGGGTTTCGCTAGTGCCGCAGTTGGCAGCGGCGATTCCAATTGTGGAATCCCGTCGGATGCCCCCACGGGGCTATGAGCCGTGTAGGCGACCATACACATGTTTCCGACACCTGTTCGCGTCGGCGTTATGCGCCGCCGTTCTCGATCACCTCATTCATGAAGGCCATTCTTTCAGCGTGTCGGGATCGTTTGCAGTCGAAAACGAAAACGCCGCGGATCTTAAGGGGATGAGGCGCTCTGCGAGGTCATGCTGCCACTCCGGGCGGCTCTCAGGCTCTAGCCCTCTTGGGTAACTCTACCTCTCTCCTGCTCGATGCGGGTCAGTATGTGCGCTCTCTGGCGCGGCTCCAGGTATCGACAATCCAGATTAGGCGGTGCCCCGATACGGATCGTGATCGACGATGGCCCGCGCAATTCTTGAGCCGTCCCAGATTGAATCGCCAGCACTGACTGTGTTGGCCGCGGTAGATCTGCGGGTCGGGTGACGATGTGTTTTGCACGTTTCTGTGGATACTTGCCAATTGTCGCTCCATTTCAGCGTATGCAGTATGTAATGCAAAATGCATGATGCAATGTTCAATGCAAAACGCATAGACATGATAAACGGTGGCGACTCCACCGTCTCGCAAGATGGGAAGGACTTGTTCGCAGCGCATAAAGCGGAAAATATGACAATCAGGAAACACTTTTAAGGAAGAAGTTTATGGTTTCGTTCAGTTGCCCCTCGTGTGAGGGGCAGGGGTTATTCCGAAGGCTTTGATTGTCCGGCCATTTGCGGACATCCGACAAAAAGCCAAAGCGTGGTTTCTTTTGGTTAAAAATTTTTAAAGGGCTTGTTATAATATTTAATTTATGATGATCTTCTGGATTTTAGCTATTTCTCGAGCTTAGGCGAGCTGACGGAAGGCGGCCTCAAAGCGATGCTGAGAGGCTGGTGGCAGCGATCGGTGGAACGATCGGAACCTGGTCTGATTTTGCAAATCTGGGTGGTGGGTGCACATCTGGGTTTGCGGGCGCTGATGACGCGGCCAAGAAAAATAGGAAAATTAATCAGGATAGAAAATTCATATTTTCTTATTCTTGATTTAATTTCAGATTTGTTCAGCGTTAAAAGTGGGCCGCATCCGACGGCCCACAAACGACGGCCTTTACCATCCGTTCGGCTCTCGTCCGAAGCCAGTGGGTGTTCGCCGATAGGCTGATCGGTGGCGGGCTGCGGCGAGCCTTAACGCCCGTGCGTCAGAGCCGGATTTTCGCGTTGCTGATTAGAGTAACGCAATCTGCCCGGGGTTGTGGCGACCTGTAACGTGTGCTCGATAATAAAGAATGTCGCCGGGGATAGCAGCATTAGGAAGGCATAGTGGTCCCTTAGTTTGGTTAGACTTCGACCCCTTTTTTGATTGGGTGTGACAGTCTTGTTTCTGCGAGCTTTAAGATGCCTCGTTTCTAGTTTCTGTACGGACGGGCAATGAAGGGTGCGACGTTGCGTTTCGAATGCCCAGTATGATTATTTTCCGGGATGTCGACGCTTTTGAGTTGTGGTGTCACTTCGTCCTTTTAAGTAGTAGCTTCTCAGAAACACCAAAGGCTTTTGCGTATTTCGCCACATCCGGGCTCTTCACAGCCGCGGCTTTCCGTTCGTGGCCCATGTTAGGTCGAGAAGTCCAGCCAAATTCCTTGACTGCCGTGCTTGGCGTCTTCAAAGCCGGCGTCAATCCGCGCCTGTCGTAGTCTTGTCGTTTAAATCTATCATTGGCACGCCGTAGCCATGGTCTTTAATGCAAATGCGTTGACAATGCGTTAACTCAAAATGCATAATTTGAGTTATGGAGAAGTTTCATAACATATGGCCGACGTGGACTGCGCTGCAGCTGACCTTCGCGCACCTTACCAACGTGAACTTCGTGGCGGTAGGCGTGGCATACACACCGTCGGTTTCGCCAGGTTATTGATGGCAGCCAAAAACACGCGGCTTTGAAATCTCTTCATGCTTGGTTGGAAAAGCTTTGAATGCCACATCTCCGCCGTTCAGTCAAAAACTCTGAAAATGACCCAAAAGGGATGCAGCATGACCGCAGCACCCCCTCGTTCCTTTTCACATTCGCTTCAGTTGAACTCTTCACAGTTCAAAACATTGAGCGAGTATGCGGAAAAAATCTTTCACAAAATGCAAAGCTGGACGATTGTTTGCTCGGGTAAGCACAAAAAGCTTGGTCGCCGCCGGTGGTTTGCATCGCTGTTGTGGCGTGCCTTTCGGGTAAGTCGGACGCCGAGGTTGCACAGCTATGGCGCGCGCCTGTTCTCGATGTATCTGAACGGCCAGATAATCAACTGGCTGCGCTGCGACAATGATGAGGCGTTGTCCTACGTACTGCAGTGATGGTGCTGGGCGGTGAAGAGCGAGGCTGGCGCTTGAGCCGGTGCGGGTCGGGCAGCTGAAGCTGCGCGTTTGGCTGCAAGTCAGGGCTTTTGGTTCAGCGGCGTGGTCGTCGCGTGCCAGCTGCATATCCCAAAGTGGGCTGACGCGCGCCATCGCTGGAAACAGCGTTCGGAAAAAAATGTTTCCCAACAGATCAATGGTGTCACAATAAAGGACAACCACGCGGCCACCCATCGCCTTTGTATCTGGCAAACTGCCAGCCCCTTGCTGGGATTGCACCATGCGGAGGTTCGCTGCGGCACTCGAGTCCCATTAGGGAACAGTCACTGCTGTCATCAAAGGCTAAAGAAACTGGGCGGCCGGGCTGCGCGTGACCAAGACGCACCTTTCGCGGGGCGGCGGCACATGAATATATGCGCTAAGCGCGGATGCAAGTGCTTGACGGTTCCAGTATCGGCGAGTGGTTTGCGGACCTGACGGGTTCTCGCTAGTGAACCCGGTGCGATCCACATGGGCATTGGTTCGGGAGCTACCAAAAAGTCTCGCTTACACGGATAAAAACTTGTTAAGACGTGTTTGCGGACAGGCTTACCATTGAATGTAGAATTTGCTTGCCAGCGCGCGGTTTCCCCAAGCTAGGCGGATGATCTTCATTCTGATGCTGGTTCTGGAAGTTACTTCTGGACGGCCTCCAAGACCTCCTTCGTTTGCGCCCGCGTATCGCAGAGATGGACGCACCCAACGTCATCGGAGTATCGACTTCAGCCACGAACTGGCTATGGCATTTCATTGCACCAAACGCAAAGGACAGGGTGCTGTTTTTGACGATGGTGACGGTAGATGTTTGAAATCGCCGGTTCATCACAAAATTCCTCCCGTGGTGATGGATGCGCAGCGGAGGGTTCGAAGGCTCGCCGTGCATTTTTTCACCCTCTATGTTGTGCTGTTCACAGACAAATAATTGTCATTTCGCCGTTCTCGCTGGTTGCGGCCACTGATGCCGATTCGAGCGCGATATTCACCACGGCGGTCTGCCGCCTGATCAGGGCGATTGCGCGTGGCGATCCTGCGGACACTGAACCTGCGGGCGATCTGTGCGTCACAGATCCGCCTTACGCCGCTGTTCCTCGGGGCGGCGTCTGACCGGGCGCATGGGCGGAAGTTCTTTTTTTTTTTTTTTTCCCCCAAAAAAAGGGGGGGGGGCCAAAACGTCTATGACAATCCGGCCTGCTTATGGACGTGGCTTGGCTGGCACGAGATTGGCGGGGCCGACTTTCCGAGCGCTGAAACAGATGCCGATTGCTACGTCATGTCAGAGGACAGCAATCTTTTTCGCCGCGCTGGCGGGTTTTATAACGGCGCGGGCTTCCAAGGCTTCACAGTTTGCTTGTCGGGACAAGATCGTCCCCCAAATCCGGACCGCGGTATACATTGAGGATAAGCAGAGTTCACGCTCTATCTGTTGGAAGGGCCAAGGGCAGTCGACATCAATAACGCAGGCAGCAAGCGGCGTCGCGCGGCCCAATTCGCCCTGCTAAACGCTGTCCACAAAACGCAAAGCCAGTCGTACTTGATTGCGTCTCTATATCGAAAAATTCATCGCTGCCAGATCAATTTGGTGCTGGAATCCGTTCATGGGGTTCAGGCACCACGCTCGGTCGCGCGGTCAGTCCGGTCGGCACGCGATCGGGATTGAGAAATCACCCACAGCATTATTGAGGCTTCTGTGCGCGAGTGCGCGCAGCGTCGCATACCCATAATCAGCAAGAGGAGCAGACGACTCATGAACGTTCTGGAAACAGCTTAAGGGGATTTCAAGGGGCAGGGCGGACGCCCTTCTGTTGCTCTGCAAGCGATCTTGCAAAAGTCCGAGCACGCGGTGAAGGCCCTGGTGGATGACGTCCTGATTATTCCTGCGCCACTGCTAAAGATGAATTGGGAGCGCATCCGGCCTCGATGCTGATTTCTCCCTTTGACACTGGGGCGCGTGTCTCGGTCAGCTTTGTGTTGCCGGTTGATGCAAATCACTGGTGTTACCGGAAAGGCCAAGCCTGCTGAATTGCGGCAGGTAGTTCGGAGAAAGCCGTAGTGGAAGCGCCCGTGGGCTGCTGCGGACGCGGCATCTGTTTCGCCCCTCGCGTTCTGTCGACCCGGCCAAAAGCTGTGGGCCAGGTGACGAAGCAACGTTACGCGGCGGGCAAAGCGCATGAAGGGCCGGGGCCTTCGTGACTACCAAGGTCGGGACCATTCCACTGATGATGGAAATTGAGCGCATTGCCAAGGGGCGTTCGTGCCGGGCCAAAGCCGCGATGGAGATTGCCGATCTTGTGAACCGGAGTAAAGATTTCGGTTGGGCATGAAGATCAAAAGCCTATAAAAGCAGAAGCGGGCGAAAAAGGCCGCGACCCCGCAAGCTTGCTGCACCAGCGCCCGTGAAGCTGAGGCAAAACTGCGATGCCCAAGGCCTGCGCGCCAGCGGCAGTTCAGGACCCACGCCTAAAGCTATCGCGGGATGACCCCTACGTTTGTCGTCCATCCTGGATGATCTTGGGTATTCAGGTGGTTGGTCTGCTGAGAAGGGATTTTGAGGATCCTGATCAGGGTTGATTCACGGCAAGCTTCGGCGCTTTGGTTGGCAGATGATCTCGCGTTTGGTCGAGGTCGGGCGAGTAAGTGGCCCCGCTTTAAGCGCTGAATACCAAGGTCGGTATATCCGCGTCATCAATCGCGGTTGCTTGCGAATTCTGCGTCAGCGGGCAGGAAGCTTGATCATGTCGTTTGGCAAGGCACCAAAGCAGGGGCGGCTTGCCCTGGTCGAAATGTTTCGAGATCGAGGGGAATTACCCTCTTCACCCATGATGACCGGGCTTGGAAAACAGGTCCACTTCTTCATTGGTTGGGAAAAGCCGCCGGCGCTGGGCTTGAACTTCGGACCATTTTGCCGGTTGAAGGGGGGCCCGCGGCCGAGATGCCCCCGCGGGCCGCTTGTACTTTTCGATTCTTTTGGAATTTTCCCAACAATTGCCTTTGCGAACCCCAGGGTTTTTTTCACCGGTCTGGGGCGGCACGGAAATTTCCTCCGGAAAAAAAAAAAAAAAAAAAAAAAACATATTCTCTTTTCTCTCC
>Ga0163217_1104750_pt1 | contig 12251 bp, 7 predicted proteins | sample SynspAceP_FD_185933 | JGI IMG/M metagenome (GOLD analysis project Ga0163217, IMG submission 185933) | Saline lake microbial communities from Ace Lake in Antarctica - Synechococcus sp. Ace-P (PacBio error correction) | ecosystem: Environmental > Aquatic > Non-marine Saline and Alkaline > Saline ... | reverse complement strand
GGGCTGTACTGTTAGCATTCAGTTAAAACTAACCAATAGAGCCATTTAAACGGTATTTTTTTGGAGAAAGGAGATGGCGATTAATCAATGTCGGTGGTCGGTGCGGTCACCAGTTAATGGTGAAAAATATAATTTGGCCTATAAAGAAGCCTTGTACGTTGGAAAAGAATTGTGATGTAGTTATTCAGAGCGATCAGTCCCGAAACCCCTGCCAATTTTATTTAAACTCTACCTCTGCACCATAAAAGATTATCAAAACTAAAAAAATTAGCCAAGCAGATGCTGAAATCGTTAAATTGGTCCATGGGATGCAAATGCCCAGAATATCAGGAAATGAATCGTTTAACAGTCTGTCAAGACATGCCAGGTTCAGAATGGGAAATGACGAATAAAACCCGTAGTGTTTTGGAATACCAATGCCAGGCACATTGTACACGATAGAAGAATGGAAGTTTATTCTATTTTAGAGGTTCCAGAAAGAGAAGCGTTCTGTAATATTTATGGAACAAGCCACAGAGACGAGGCAATTTGGATGGGCCAATAACGAAGCCGTAATTTCACCCATGGTCCATTCACTCCGGATTCAGGAACGATAATATACCTTTATTGGGGAATGCCGCGTTGAAAAACTTATTAGATACGGAGAACATGGACCACTGCAAAAATATAAAGGACTTAAAATAACTGCGAACGAACACACAAATATGTCAATGAATTTATTTATTAAATGGTAAAAATAGCAGCTGATTACAGGTGTTACCACCATGGATTTGGGCAAGGTATGCCATTTGATTAGGGCCAAGCAAGGTGCCCACCTAGTCATAAAATGAGCCCTTCACAGGAAAAATTAACAACGTTTGCCGATTACAAAGCCTATAGGATTAAAGGCCCATGGCTACTCTTATGTTACCGAAGAAACAAGTAATAGAAAATATAGACCAAATTGAAATGAAGTGGACAAATTTTGATATTTTGGTAAAACACATGCCTGAGAATTATCAAAAGAATTCTTAGAAAAATGGAAGTAGACCCGATTTCGAAGAGTTCAAAAAGTGGAATTTAGTAGAGTCCGTTTATTGTATCCAAACATTTTGAAGGGAATGATCTCTAGGAAAAGAAGGCAGATATTAAATTTGTTTCCATGATGAGCGAAATTGGCAGAACACAGTAGGGGCTGATGCTCTGCCAAAGTGGCCTAAAAATGTTGAACAGGAATATGGCTACGAATGGGCCAACACAACATTAGCGTCAATGGTATTGGACAGGCTCTTTGCAACTGCCACAAACTGCCCCATCCGTATAGATGGCCATTTCTTCAAACGATTTTTATAGTAGGAAGACTCCAGAAGGGAAATGGGGAGACCGAGACTTCCAAGGTGCAGCCCATTTTCCTAAGTTTACAGGCCAGTAATTTTTGTAAATGGCCAAATTGTTATGTAGATGGAAGGCATTTTGGCCCCATTTGGCAAACCCTCCCAACGAAAATTAATTAAAAGCATGAAAGTAAATTAATAAAAACCGCAATACTCTCCGTTTAGCCTCTGTTCTCCATGGGCCTGCCCAACAAGAGAAGCCACAGACTATCACCGGTAAAAAAACAAATCTTGACCAAGAAGCGGACTTCAGGAAACCGTGGAGCTCAACAAGGCCATCTTAAAAATGGAATGATCTAATCTAATGCAGGAATTTCGAAATATGGAAACAAGAAATGGAAATCATCCAAAAAATGTTAGATAATGATGAGATGGACACTTTAGATATGATTTATTTTCAACCGAAGGTTGGCCCGAATGGGGAAAGTAAGTTTGGAAATCATATAAAGTTGGGGAAGGGAAAATCCACAGCGCCAGAATTATGTTATTCCAGAATTCCGTTTCAGAGCGCACTCGATTTGATATATACCTTGGAAAACAACAAGGTGGCATTTCGGGGTTTACGCCTACTGCACAAAAAATGATAGAGGACAAGGGTCCAGGCGGCAACTTCCAGTGGAGTAGATGCCTGGCTAAAAAAAGTGGAATTATCCCATAATAGACAAATGGTATAAAAAAACTCTCGATTGGACTCGGGCAGTTTTACCATGAGGATACGGGTGTGAAGGCTCGATTGTTTCACGTAGGTCAAGTGTGGTGTTGGTGGTATTGCAGCCAAGGTAGAAGATAATACTTATTATTCCAAAAAACTATACACAGTGGCGGACTATACAACGGCCCCTGATTAGAACTAGCTTTTATTTGGAAATATGCGCATGGGACGGCTGATGGCAAAGCATTAAGGAATCGAGAATTATTAGTTTGGACCTAGGTCAAAAATTTACCAAATTTCACTATCACTTAGACGGTCTGTAGGACAGATTTCCGCCGGACTTACCTTCATGAAAAGGATGGTGAATGTAAGTGGGAAGAGGAAAAGGATGGTAAGTTACTGGCAACTCATGGAGATTCCGGAATTGGGAAAACTGCGTATCACTTAGCCCCTACCGATACTTTTAATAGATTTTGAAAAGTAACGCGATGTGCTAACAAAAGAATTCTAAGTAACGGCTAGTGACATTTAAAGGTGCAAGAATAATGTCGTAAACCTATTTACGGCTGGATTTGATTGGATAAAAGCGGGACAATTCAACAATAAACAGGATTGGAGCCAATATCTGGATGCATTTTTCGAACAAGAGTCAACCACCCTTTGATCAAGTAATTGTTTGCCACATAAGTCAACTTACTCTTTACAAAGATATTTGGGCAATACCTTAATTCATGGAAAATGTCTTGATGGTATGCCTTTTATATAATTCCCATTTTACCGCTTTTCCTTGCTAGAAACAACCTCTTCTTTATTCTTAACCCTAGTTTTATATTAGAAAAAGATTTCATAAAGCCAATCGTAATAATCAAAGTTTATCCACTCAAAAAAAAATCTTACTATATGTAGACAGCTAATGGGCATTAAGCAAACTTATTACTATATGTGTAGGCTCTTACACAATATAGAAGAAAGAATGAAATCAAAAGAAATAATTAGAAAAAGGTGAAGGTGGAAAATTACAATTATCTGCAGGATCACTGCTTTATAAAGCTTTCATCAAGACATACGAACGGGAACTGTGCATTGGTGGAAGACAAACCTTAAACCAAATTCCATTTTAAGCAGGGATCATCATAAATAATGACGGAGATTTTCTATATGTTAGTAGGAGAACTTGAAGCTATTTCGATGACGAACAATATCCTTAAGAGAAGAGATACATAAACAGTTCCTTCCAATGTTTGCATGAAGCAATGTGTATGATGGAGGAAAAATGATTACTATCTTCAAAAATGTGAATTTGATATCTTTTTAGAGCAACTCGTCAACCCAATGAACGAAGATGATTTTTTCCATGAAGAATTTAATGAAATCTTTCTCTTGCAAAATTTGACATTTACGAAGAATAAATTTGCTAAGACTACCATAAAACGAAGTTTGACCAGGTTTCTTGTGGTTCATTTTACCCTACTAGAAACAATGATTAAATTCCTTCAAAAAAAATACCAAAAGAACAACACATTGCATTAAACATAGAGTGATATATAGTAAGAACATGGAACCAAATAGTTTTTAAAATTTCAAGATGGATAGCGTTCTTTTTGTTTTTTAGAACTTAGGTTTATCTTTGAAAATTTTAAAAAGAATTATTCAAATTGAGATATTACCAGAGAAAAAATGAGAACAAATCGAGATATTAAATGTAAAAATATTATATTGTTCCAATGAGACAAAAATCCTTTATTCCAAATATTGCCTTTTCATTTTTATTTTGTACTGTTGTTCACTTTGGACAGGAAAAGCAAATCTTCAGTAAGAATCGTTACATGTATATTGTTTAATGAATCAATGAATTCTTTTCAATTATTAAAGATTCCAATGATAGTAGAATTGTATTCGATACAATGACATAACAGTGCTCTTGAAAATAGCAAAAAGAAATGACGATATTATTGATTTTGGCTAAAAATTACTGATGCCACAACTATGATTCCAAGCAATTTTTATCGAACTTGGTTAGTTTGTGAAAGAACTGAAAACTTATATTTGAATTCCCCGACCATTGTGGAATCAGAAATAGTGGGGAAATTAAATCAACTAAAAAGGAACGCTTCAGTTAGTTAACATCAGATTTCTTTAGGAGAGAACTTTCGCCATGAGTATTTTAGGATGCCGATTATGATTATATATAGGATACTCAAGAAAGGGACCAGTCATTTAAAAGGGGCTAGTATTGCAGGTTTCGACCAAAGGCAGTTTTACGGATTAGGGAAAAACAAAAGGAAATTCCACCCATCTTTTTGAGATAGAAATGTGTTTGGTTTCAACAACAAAAATTGAGCGATTTTATAACAAAGTCGCTATTCCCCATAAACAGCCTGGCAAAAGTACTATTTCGTGGTATTCTATCTACTGTCAATTTAGATGATGGAAAAGGAAGCGTAACTTAAAAAATGGGGATCGAATTCGTTTAAAACCCAGTTACCAATGCTCAGTCCCTTCCTGAAAACGCCTATAATGAGTGGACGTGGGCGCAGAGTGGTACAGAAAGCTCGTTTTTTAATTCATCAGCCGATTGGAAGGATCAATGGCGAGTATCGACACTTTTAAAACTACTGTTGGCCGCGTTCTATGGACCTATCTGCCTTCAGGTGACGGTTCCTTGGTGTTATGTAAGGACATACTCATTATATTAACTATGATGGAAGCCAGCCCTACGCTACGGTTGCGCGGGATTGTGTGGGCAGAGGAAGCCATGACCTTGCATATGGCAGGATGACATTAAGGGAAAAATAGAGCAGAATGAAAAAATCGCAGAAAACTAATGGATTTTTGTAAACACTGACATTTCAACGAAGCAGTAGTAAGGACCCTAAGATGGCAATCTATTTTGGTTTGGTTGGCTGGATGGCAGCAACACAACCTCAAGATACTATGTTGACGACAATGCCAGAATACTACTTCGGCTCCATTCTTTCCTCAAATTGATGAAAATAAATAAATGGGGAAGTGCAAATTCTCGAATTTGCATTCTTGAAAACTTTCGGGACTTCATGGAAAAACGGTTTTCGTGGAGTGCCCCTAAATGGCAAAGACATTATAAAAAACTTGGCAAACATTGATGCAGGGAGAAATCGATAAATAGCCCCACACTGATGAATCTATGGATTTATGGAGCTAACTACGCTATTGGCTTTATGGACAAAAAACCGGAGGTACCAACCCATTGTTGGATAAAGTTAAAAACTGCCATAGACAATTTACAATTGGAACAATTATCAAAAAAATTGGACATGGGATAACGGGTATAAGCAAGATAACGCAGCACCGAAAATTGATCTTTTACCATTGGCGATGGTTGGTTAGGATAGAGGGATTTACCGTCAAAAGGGATGGCTAAATACCATATTGTGATGACCTTCGAAGAGTCAAGTTTGAGCGGGTGCTCTCAGAGAAGAAGTTGGGCGAAGGTAGTAAGGGCAAGGTTATGGTAGCCAAAGTCAAACGAAAGTTAGTGAGCATGCCGAGGATCCCATTATAAAAAAATCACTCCAAATGGAGATTCAGTTGCTGATATGTTTTTGTACCCAGTAACTTTGCCTTTTTTGCATTAAATGAAGCTGCACAGGCTTACCCAAATTCATAGATATATTGAAGCCGTAGACAAGCTTGCTGGAATTTAATGGTACGTATTCAGAGCACTTCTTCTGGACGAGTGATTTGGATGGTTGCTTGGTTCAGGGCTTTACGACTTACGAAAACTGGGGAATACTACGGTTCAAATGCGGATCATGGTTGAGGGAGCCTGGGGCACTTCACTGGGTGGACACAGAGCTTATTACAACCACGCTTGGGATCGAAACTAAAAAAAAACATAGCTATTGGGGATATTACCAAAGGATTTTGGTATGGCGACCAATATTGATATCGTTTGGTCAAAGATGCTTTCCGGGCATTGAGCATTAATATCAAAAATTTCTAAACAACTAAAAACTTAATTTTTCTCCTAGATATAAAATCAGGAAATTTTAATCTATTTAAGAATAGAAAAGACTGCGTATAACAGTCACCCTAAAAGTATACAATATAGAATTGGCCAGTGCAAATCTTAGAAAAAGGCCTTTCACATTAAAAAGTATGACAATACAGATCTGCTATTTGATTTGTATTTGCTAATTGGGGGTCTAAATCGACACAAATAATTTTATAGAAAATCAGTTTAGCAGCATATGAAATTAGCGATATCGGCTACAGGAACATAATCCTCGAATCAATGATTAATTGGATAAGGGTCTCTTTACTAAAAAGATATAAAAAAAAGTAAATATAATAAATGGAAGATGTATTTAATTGGATATCAGCTTTTAGCCGTTTCACCCTTGTTGGTTAATTTGCCGGATAGATTGTTGGTCACTTGCCTAGTTTTTGAGCTGTTCCGATCGGGACGGCAAGCGACAAGTGAGTTGCGAAGAAGGTATTTATTGGGATGGTTATTGTTGGAGCTGTAAACGGACTATAATGGCGCTATATGGGCTGCTGTTGGCGTAATTATGATGATATATACCGGCGAGCCTAGTAAGCCTACACAATATAGCGGGAAATAGCAAGCGGCTGTATGGCAGTTTAATAACCGCGCTTTTGTTGCGGAAATATCAGTGAAACAAAAAATTGACGGATTATAGGCGTATATCGATTTGAGATTTGGTAACGGTCGTATCGGCTAAGCATTTGCGGCATTAGGGGCAAGCAACCACGGCGAGGGATATTTGACAGTTGTATTGCCGAACAATCAAAGATTCCTATGACGTGAGAAGACACCGTTAGCTTCCACTGAATTAAAGGGACGGGATTCTTTAACTGAAATCAGCAAAGAAGAATCTTAATCTTGGGGTTAGAGCAAATATTGGCGCATAAATTGCTATCATTGCCATGTTAGAATAAGCAAAAGGGCGAATTTGATACTGAGAAATAAAGAAGGAGTTATGTCAGAAGGAGGGGAATCTGGGCCGGTCATAGTGCTGGTAAAACCTTCAGAAAGTGAGATGGTATAAAAGGATTACTTTCCGCCCAATGATGATTGACGATAATGCCCAAAAAGGAAAAGTACTTAAAGAAAATGAATAGCGCTAATTAAACTTTTTGGATCCAAATGGGCTTATTTGGACGATAAGGCTTAAAGTATTTTCCTTGAGCCAATTGGCACTTCCTAACTGAATCTGCAAAAGTAGAAAACCAAACCACCCAGTGGATAATTTAATGGCCGCCTATTTGCAAAATGATATTGATTGGCTAAGATAGTTTGATGAAGGAACATTCCATGTAGACGATCCTACTATGGAATATAATAGGGTTTACTTCCAGAAACGAAATGAGATAAAGGACTTTATAGCATGATTCAATCCGATAAAGAAAAATGTCAATTAATTGACAACTTATTAAAACGACATCACAAACTGATATCAAAAAAATTGTGTTGGAGTTTTGGAATGACCTACTTACGTAACGACTATAGTGGTACGGATTTATTACAGGGGGGAGAAAACAAATCAAATTGATATTTATACCTCACTGGAGAAAAAACAAATTCGTTATGACCAAATGGTAAGGGAAACTGCGTTAAGCCCACGGAGGTATCGGCAAGGATTATTAAGGAGTAGATTGGAGGGGAGGTGGTGAATGCTAGTCAGCGCACCGAAATGCAAGCGGCCAAACTTGTCAGTCTTATTAGTGTAAAACGTAAATGTGGCATTCATGCCATAATAAGTTTGTAAAAGGCACATACCTTGGAACAATCTTTGGGTTTTGCGCGATCTTTGCAGATTCATTATGGAATGAATCGATGTGATTATGCCATTGGCAAAGATGGCCGAGCCGTGGAATTTTTCTTTTATCCCGAATTAGGTTACGTAGAGGCCGAATTGTGTAAAAGGGAGCGCTTATTATTGCTTTTCAGAAGTAAGTGTAAAAACCTGGAAACGGTAAGACTTTATATAGGACATTACCAATAGATTTTGGGAACGACTTATTGGAGAGGCATGTTTGAGCCTTTGGATTGAACATGGACAATGAGGCTTGGAACTCTGATCTTACTGGATTGGTTGGCATCAAGATTTGTAGATTCGTGGTACATCTCAAACATATTATTTAAACAGGATCATGAACGTCCAAGGCTATTTCAATTGCGGACACGCTAATTATAAAACATAGTGAAATAAAAACGATGTATTTAAAGGAACTATTCTAAGGGCGGATGAGTGGCCGAACAATTTTCTGATGCCGTAAGTCAGTGTGATTAAACCGGTATATGCCGCAGTAGATTATAACCAAATGGGACGGACATGAAAGCTACCTTCTTTTTTTCACGGGGGAAATTTTGGCATAGGGAATTTAAAAGTTCGACGGGACGTCCTCCTGAACCCGGCAAAAGATATTTTCCGTAAAAATCACGACGCCCAGAGAAATCTATTTAGATAGTGCCATTGTCCTAATTTCCGTTGATCATTCGTATGCACTTTTACATCAATGAAAAAAAGATATCCCAGGGAACGGAATTGGAGAAAATGGATAAGCTGAATGTCCAAAAAGTCCTTTCCAAAGGAACAAATACTCTATCGTATAGAGGGCATAATGAAGGAAGCATTAGCCAATCTTGCTGGTAAATACTTATTCTCATGAAAATAGCTATACAGATGTAGGTTGAAACCATTCTGAACTCAGACACCAGTTTGGAAAAGTACAAGCTATGGACCAAACAGAAGATTTGAGATAAGTATAGGGCTATAATGATAGTAATGGAAAAAGTTTCGTAATACGGCACTTCCAAATTGGGGAAAATTAATAGATTAACATTGAGGAACGCAATGGAGATTTTGCTGGGCCAGCATTGTAGAAGACAGCAGCACCTTCTTAAAAAGCTCTTGGTAGACGAGCCGAGAAAAATGTGACGACTCAAGGGACGAAAACAAGGCTACACTTTATACAGCTTTTAGATTGACCAATGGCGATTTTCAATTTAAGGTGTTGGAGAGGTGCAGATTATGGCTCAAAAGGTATAGTAGCAATAGTGAAAAAAATTATAGACGAACTCTATCAGAAAATCCATGGCAGGAGCCCACAGATCAAGAAAAGAATAAGATTGCGGTATTGGGCAAACAGCAAAGAAGAGGCAGTTTACAAGATCTATTTTTGGTTCAATGCATTCTACCGGAATTTCAATTTATTAATTAAAATAAAGGGACAATGGGAAACAACGCCGTAGGGATTTTTATTAAAGAATATGGCGGCCGCTAGGTTATAGCGGCCTCTGCTACGACCATACAATGGCCAGCTTTTTAAAAGTTTTCGTGCAGCAGACTAATCCAAGATCACTTCACGGCCGATAAGGTTATTTTGCTTTGGATGGCATGGAGGAATGGCAATCGAGACGTTTGACCCTAAGCTTATGTCCCCTATGAAAAAGGTGGTTGAAAGCAGAGGGTACTTAAGTACTTTCCTAAAGTGCGACGTATAGTAGACGGACTTGATTTTTCACAAGGCTGGGAATCTTATTGGCGGTATGGACAAAGTGCGCCATTATACGTTCCATTTACAAATCTGCAGATCTCGCAATTCAATTACACACTCGCATCAATTACATGGCCATAACCTGTTTGAGCCGCCACAGACTAGTACAAAGCTTCCCCATTTAGGCGCTTGGATTGACCAAGAAATGGGCCGGCAACCTGTTATTACACATTTATTGCCATGGCGTCAGCGGTCACGGTTGAGGAGGGCCGAAGAATTAAAAGCCTTTCATACAGCGGTTCATAGGTAGCGAATACGGTTGCCCTTTCTAATACCTGATTCCTTCTTCCGGCTTGAGATAGTGTTAGACCACCCCAAGGGATGTCGCTTAAAAAGATTTGAGGCGCGCAATAAGTCTATTTAAAGAATTTAGCAACAAAAGTGGAAAATTATGGAGAGGAAGCGATTACCAGAGCGCAATCCTTAATGCGTTCCATGGATCATCCTATAGGCTACTAAATTCTTCCAGAGTCCAAGTATTTGACTGATATCCCAAGAGCCTAAAGAGGTTTATTGACACCTTACAATACGGGGAGGTTTGGTCTAGGATGTCTTTCTGGCAAAAAGATTTGGCCATGGACGGAGGTAATGTATAAGTGTTCTACGATACGAACCTTTTCTAGGAGGGGATTACACCGAAAATGGGCATTACCGGGGCCGCTTAAAATGAAGAACTAATCGACAGACCAAGTTGCCCCAGTTAAAAAAGACGTTGAGCATGAGAGTGGTCATTTGGATCGAACCTTGATTATTGTTGCCAGCGAGTTCAGTAGGGGACGCCCATAATGGGAAGGCCGCCGGGTGAACTAGTGAAGACAGTAGCTCAACAGATATATCGAAGATGAAATTTACGGTATGCCATAGAACACTTTACCAATGGCAGTTTATATTAATTGTGGGGCGGGGGTATAAGAAAAAAGGTTCGTATATGAAAAACAGACAGATGAAGACCATGTTCTTCCATTGAAAACCTGTGGTGATGATTCAGGTTCATCAAAGCATATTACCATGCATTGGGAATGGACCAGAGACACAGTATACCAGTTGAAGGGGGAGACTTTTTAAACAAACCGGACGGGAATGCAAACCCATATTAGATCTAATTCGGACAACCAATGCAAAAAGTCAATGACAACACAAGAAAAGTCAGATCCAACTAGTGGTCAATTGAAAGATGATTAAAACCTTCAATAAGGAATCGGAATAAAAAGGGATTGGCTTGCGCCCTTCCCTACACAGCTCCGCTTTGAAAAAATATAGGATACGTTTGCAGTTTCATGAATTCTCATCATCTACTGTTTCTTCTGGAACAGAATCAAAAAGGATTTGGGCTACGCCCTTCCCTACAAAGCTCCGCTTTGAAACACAAAAAGTTATGCTTCGCTTTACTTCAAAAAAAGAAAGCGAGCTTCGGTTTTGAAGTCGCTTGCAACGACAATTTTTGTGGTTTATTAGTGACCGGAGGGATCAAACCCCAAACCTCCAGAGGCCGAAATTGATGCGCTATTCAGTTGGCACGGGGCAAATGACTAAATGGTCAGTTTTACTTTATCTTAATTGGCTAATTTAGCCTATTTACGATATTGGGAAATGGTCTTCATCTGCTTTTTCTGCCCCAATTCTTGAGAAACAATTCCCATAACTTTTCACATATTCCTATACATCCTGCAGCACCTACTGACCCGCAGTATAGTTTTTGCTCCAAACCTTTTCGATTTTCTTCTCCGACAATGCTTTGGCAAGAACTTTTCTATAATCAATGGCTTGTGCCAAATTCGGTTCTGCCAAAATCTTACGACATTGTTCTTATAAATAGCTGGGCACTATCGTGGTGATTATACTAATTTCTGAACAAAAGGCTTTACTCTTCTTCCTCAGATAGTTCCGTCCTACCTTGTTTCGGTCTGTGCCAATAACCAAAGCAGGATTTTATGGCTCGCATACGACTCAAGGGCTAACCGTATCCTTGGCCTCATTGCTGCCTTAATATCCTACCTTACCTTTTGCTGGGAAAACCATAAATCTCTTTTTTAGCCATGCGAATATAAAAATCAAAACCGAAAATAAAAAGTATTTTCGGGTTTAAACTTCGTGAATAATCGTTCACCAAACGCTTACTAGGTCTACATTAGTCATGTAATAGGAGTTTGATTGGAGCGCAAGTTGGATATCGTCATTACTATCCTCACTAAGGCTAGTTTCTGGAAACTTTTATTCTCCAGGGTTGTCATATTTAGATTTAACCCCCATGTCTTTTTATTAAAGCTGTGCTGTGGATACTTATCAAGCTTACTAAGGGGCTATTTCTGGGAATTATTTAATTAAAAGTCTTTAGCCTTTATTTCTTCGGCTCGTCTTGCCAGGTTCCTTTAGAAGGATTTCTTATTGGGGGTATTATACGAGGTCTTCATCTTCTACATTTTTTACCCTGGGTTGGTTTTTGATTCTTTGTTTAGCAATGGGTACGTTCTTCAAAAAAAATTAATCAACTCGTTCCCTCAACCAAATACGGGGCTCCAAAAATTTTCCTTCTGCTTGGATTTTGGGGCTCCGGTAAGTTTTCTTCTCCAAGAACTTTCCATTTATTTTTTTTAATCAATCAAAAAAAAACTTTTTGGTAAGGCGGATTTTTTCCTCTTCCCCTTTTCTTTTTGTGTTCCCGA
>Ga0163217_1086034_pt1 | contig 12252 bp, 15 predicted proteins | sample SynspAceP_FD_185933 | JGI IMG/M metagenome (GOLD analysis project Ga0163217, IMG submission 185933) | Saline lake microbial communities from Ace Lake in Antarctica - Synechococcus sp. Ace-P (PacBio error correction) | ecosystem: Environmental > Aquatic > Non-marine Saline and Alkaline > Saline ... | reverse complement strand
GGTTGATTCGCGAGGGTTGTGGGGGCCCTTGGCTGATCGGCAGGCTTGATCAGCTGGGTCGCAGCAGGTCGTGGCTGCGTCGGCGGCGAGCCTGGAAATGCTCCTTCAAGAGGCGCCCATCGGCATGGAACGGCCACCAGCAGGCTGCCTCGGCTCACCAACGCGAGCGCTACCAGTGGCACCAGCTCCAGAACGATTCGATTTGGTTGAAACTGACGCAAGAGCAAAAGCCAAGCGAGAGCAAGGAGTTCCTGGTTCGGCTTTGTTCCCGGGCTGAGGCTCTCGAGCAGCTGGCGCATCGAGGCCGTTGCCCGGACGTGAGCGAAGGGATGCGGCCGAGGCGCGGGGTGGGCCACCGTGGCGACGGCCGCTCGGCTCAACGGAGGCTCACCCCCTTGGGTCGCGCAGGTTAGCAAGGTTTATTTGGGGCCCTGAGGCTGCTGCGTTCACCTGGTGGCTCAGGTCGCCAGCAGCGCTTCAACGAATTCGAGCTGTTGAACGGCGGCAGATCACCATGCCTTCGCCGGCGCACAACCAAGCGGATCGCAGACCGGCTTCCGAGGCCACACGCCAGGGCCAGCCGCCGCGGGCCGCTGCCGTCGAGGCTTGGTGAGCTCACGCCGGTGAGGCCGGGGCGCCTCGCGGAAAAGCCATCGCCTGCGGCAAGCCATTCTGACCCTGGCTGGCATCAAGCACCAACCGCGAGTTCCACGCCGCGAAGCGCCGCGGTCGATGGATGCGCGCACCTTGGGCCAAGTTCTTCCATCAAAGTTGTGGCTTGGTCTGCAGCCGGCCGGCCACGTGTCGACCAAGCACCAGTTCGGTGCCTTGGCCTGGGCGCCCCGATCGATCGAACACCACGGCGCGGGATCGGCGTTGGCCTGGGGTTGGCGATCACCGGCACGCCGCTCCTCTCCCCAGACCGTGACCTGCTGCACCGCGGCCGCGCGGAAGTGTCGGCGGCGGCGATCAGACAGCATGTAACCGCTTGCGCACCGCCAGGTTGGCCAGGCTTGCCAGGGTGGCTGGTTTTGCCCCGACCCCGTTCACGCCCACCAAAGCCAGACATTGAGCTGATCCCGCTGGGGCGCAGGCTCTGGCCCACTGGCGAGTGATCGGTTGCTCCAGCAGGGCCGCGCAGCTGCCCTTGAGGAAACGGAACCTCGGCAGGATCAAACCACCTCGATGTTGAGCCGCTGGCGCAGGGCCTCCAGCACCTGTCAGGTGGCCTGCAACCGACATTCGGCCCGCAGCAGGGGGTTTCCAGATCGCGAGAACTCGGGCTGAGTGGGTCATCGCCGAGGGTGTCGAGCAAACTGGGAGACAAAGCCCTGGCGGGAATTTCTCCAGCCCACGGCGGAGCCGGGCTCAGCCAGTCGATCTCTCAAGCGACACTTGATCGGACGCGGCGCCCCTGGGCGGCCAGCACCTCGGCCGCACCAGCTGAACTCGGCATCGAACTGCCAGCTGGGTTGGGGGGCTTCCGCTCCGGTTGGGTGGCGGCTGGCTGGCGCTGGAACAGCAGGCTGGATTGGAGCCCCGGGATTCAATCGGGTCTGCAGGAGTTCTGGGGCCTGCAGCTCGGACTGGCGTTGCTTGACGCGCCGCCGCCGCCGCTCAGGAGCGACAGACCGTCGCAGGTTTCTTGGTCTGGCTGCGGCCTCTGGGGCTGGGTGGAGGGAGGCTGCTGCGGGAAAGAGCCGCCCGTGCGTGGTCTTGGGGCCAGCTCAGCGGCTGGAGGGTTGGGCTGGGTTCCTGCTTGGGCCTGTTTGCTCGGCCTGAGTCGGGCGTAGGCCTGGCGCGCCAGTCGAGGGCGTCCTGATACCACTCCCCCAGCCGCCAGCCTCTGGGCTCTAGCAGGCGCGGCGCGGCAGCGGGCGGCCTGGGGAAGAGGTGCCTCCACGGCTGTCTGGCTGGCCTGCTTGGCATTGACTTGGTTCGGGCTGGCCGGCATCAGGCCTGATCGGCGGGACTTGCAGGCTCCGAGCTGGGCAGCTCTTCGTTTTGAACCAGTGAAGACATGGCTTGACTCAGGAGCGGCGGAGATTACAGGCGCCGTGGGTGATCAGGACGCCGCAGGACGCCATTGATCATCGCCGGCCCTGGTCGTCGCGTAGCGGTTGGCCAGCTCACGCTTCATTGCAGGGCCACCGCCCGCTGGCGTGCCAAGCTGTAGAGGTCGACAAGCAGCCAGGCGCAGAGATGTTCGCGGTCCGATGCGAGGCAGCCGGAGTCAGGCGCCAGCCTTCCATTCACGCCATCGAGAGCGCTGATCGAGATCGGTCGCGTTTCTTCCAGCACGGCCCTGGCCCGTCGAGGGCTCCGCGACGGATTCTCCTCCTTGATCGGCGAGCATCAGCAGGGAAGGCATTCCAGGCGCTCGCGAGAGGCGTTGAGGGCTTGCTCAGGCATGGGCCAGGACCCGTTGCGCAAGGTAGTTCGCGTACCCGGGGATCTGGGCTTCGCCATCGATCAGTTCGCTTAGTCGAGCAGTTGCTGCTGGGCGGCTGCCAACTCCAGTTCGAGCTGTCGAGCGTATTCACGCACGTTGCTGAATTGAGGGGCTGGCCCAGGGCCTGACGCAGCAGGTGGTCGAGGGGAAATCGGGCCGGCGGCAGCGTCGACTGATCTGGACCGAGCATCGGCAGGGCCAGGTCTCGGGAGACGGATCGACTCACTGCATCAGAGGTTAGGGAAAGGGCTTTGAGGGACTCAGGCCTTGGTCGGGGGGTGGGAGGAAGAAGACAGAAGGCAGCGCAGGCAACTGGGCCAGAAGGCTGGAAAAAACTTGCGGCTAGGCCTATGCCGGCGCGTCATCATCGGGGCTGACGATCCACCAGCCGAGATGATTGTGCGGAAAGCTTCTTCAACGAAGAGTCGATGATCCGCGGCACGGAAGGTTCGGGCACCACCCGCATACCAGCGGTGGTGGGGTTGGGTGCCGTAGGGGATTAGAACACGCTGAGCATGGGTTCGGGGAATCCGCTCTGCAGGGCTGCGCCCATTACCCCGGTGACAAAGGCCGATCGCAACAGCCCCTCGCGACGGGATATTCCACCAAATACAACCCGACGAAGTGGGTGGAAATTGTCCCGAAAAGACGGTTTCGAGCAGCTGCTTTGAGGGTAATTGTAGCGGAGGCCGGCCAGGGGAATGCGCTGCAGGGTTCCCTCGCCGAAAATCAAGCAGCAGCGCCGCAAACAATGTTCCGCGCATCAGACCGATCAGCAGGAATGGCAGCAGCGGCACGAACAGGCCAACTCCCAGGATTGATTCAGGTTCCTGGAGGAGCGGACATTGGAGGGTGTTTGGAAACGGTTGACTTGATTTCGGAATTCGTGGTCAGAAAGGCCAAGCACGAAACGGCTGAGCGTGGTCGCCAGCCAGATCGCTGGTCGCCAAGGGATGACCCACCAGAAGCCCGCGATCAGATCGTATCTTGAGGTCCTGCCGCAAGCGGCCCATGCCAGGGTTTGATCAGATCTCGGACTCGACTTCAACACGGTGGAGTTCCGGGCAGACCGGCGTTCAGGAAAAACTGGCACCAAACTTAGCCAGCCATCGACTGAGTGTTCTTACAGGGACAGCGGCCAGGGCACCAAGGAGGTGAAAGGCGAGGTTCAGGCGATCGCGGCTGCCGTGCCTCCGTAGAGACGGCTGGTCACGGCAATGCGCTGGCCCGTTTCCTCCTGTTGGAGTTGCCTGCTCCATCTGCTGGAGCTGGCGTCGATGAAACGCCGCGCCGCCTCAAGTTTCTGCTCGGGGGTGCTTGGGGCTGGAAACCTGTCCGGCTGTTCGTGGCCGCTGGAGACGAGTGCTGGATCACCTCCGGATTCTCGCTCTGCTGCATGGGCCATTCTCGAACTGGCTGGTCGGCGCCAGGGCCTGCTCGTTCTGGGTCGTGAAGCTCTCCGTTCACCCGTTGTTCGTCAATGGCACGGCCACGGCGAGGGCGGACGGCCAGCACGGCGGCCGCCATCACCAGCCAGCGCAGCGGTGTGGCGTGTCTGAATCGGGATTGGTCGAGGCGGGAGCCGAACAGCATCAAATAAACAGTCACCACAAGCCATGGCGCCTGGCTGATCAGCCGCTCAGCACCACCTGAACGAATGGCCGGCTCGTCCCAGTTGCAAGGGCGGCGGACGGCAATCACCTGGAAAAAGCAGCAGCACGACCAGAGTGAGGCCGAGCCACGCCAGCAGATAGGCGAGACGTCCGGAGGCTGCACGTGCGTCACACAAATGAATGGTTGTACGGGAAACTTTACGGCTATGAGCTCGGAGCCACCCCCAGCCCCGGCCAGCCAGCAGTGGCCCACCGGCGGCGCCACAGAATCCGATGGCGGCCCTGGCCTTGGCCTGAGCGGAAGCGGCTGGCCCTGGGGTTTGAGCCGGTCGTTATCGCCGCCGTGCCAGGCGGGGAGAGGTTGCAGCTGCGCACCGCCTCGCTGCACGCTGCTGGGCGGCAGGCCAACTTCAGGCCACGATGACCTGAATGGCCGACCCCAGGCGACAGCGGATCGAGGAACCTGCTGTCGGGGGTGACCAGCCTGCGTGGCGGGTGGGATGAATTACCACGTTGGGCCGATGGAGCGGGCACCAGGCAGCTGGCGGTGGCGCGCTACGGCTGGGGCCGCGGACTATCACCGGCTGATCGATGGCCGCTGCGTCGGTTGGGTCGCTGGCTGGAGCGTGTGTCAGCGGCCGGGGTGCGCTTGCGTGTTGCGTCGATAGCGGCACCCATGCTGGACAAGGCCTGGGCCGAGCAGGCTGGTCTTGGGCTGGATCGGCAAGAACGGCAACGTGATCCCCGGCGTCGGGGCTCCTGGTTCCTGATCGGCCACCTTGCTCACCAACCTGGAGTTTACCGGGCCGATGCTCCGGCGAAACCCTCTGCGGCAGCTGCAGCGCTGCATCGATGCCTGCCCCACGGCTCCATTGCCGAAACCAGTTCGTGTGTGGATGCCCGCCGCTGCCAATACGCCTTTCACACGCACGGAACGCGATGGCGCTGCCGGCGGAGAATCAGACGCCGCGATGGGCCCTGGGTGGGCGGTTGCGACATCTGTCAGGGACGTCTGCCCCTTGGAAACCACCAGCCTTTGATCAGCCGCAGCGATTTCCCGATCTTGCAACCGAAGCCGTGGATTGCTCGATCTGAAGAGCGAGAGCCCTTTGGGCTGGAGCGATTCAGCACTGGACAGTCAACTTTGCGGGGCTCCGGCCCTTGCGCCGCATCAAGCCCCTGGATGTGGGCGCCGGCAATCTGCTGGCTGGCCGCGGCGGTTTCGGGGCCCTAGGCTTGAAATCTGAAACGAGATGGCAGCCATCGGCACGCGCATGGATGGCAAAAAACTTTCTGGCGCTGCGCCCTGGCCCGAGATCTGGCCATGGGCCGGGGTTGTCGGCCGGCCGCGGCGGCGCGTGCCCTAGGTTCCCTACACCTTTTGCCAGTTCCAAGGACTGGAATCTGCTGGTGTTAGGCATTCCCAGGGCCGCTCTCGCCTGTTGCGTTCGGCAGGCCGAAAGATCGGGCCCGCTGGCCAGCCTCACGGTCCAGTTGCTGCCGGAACGATCCCGGGCTGGGTGTTACTGGCCGAGGCGCAGTTGCGCAGCGACAATCCGCCCTGGCAGCATTCCCTTGGCAGGGCCAAGGAGCTCGACCCCGCCAATCCCGGCATCTGGTTCGCCAGGCTCAGATCGCCTTGCGACAAGGCCAAACCGGAGCAGGCAGTCGGGGCCTCCTGCAACAGGGCCTGAAATTCGATGGAAAGAACGCCGGCGCCCTACTTCGATCCTGGGCAACGACCCACTGCTGCTGAGCAATCCCCACGGTCTGCCCTGGCCGCCTTCGGGGCGGCCTCGGAGCTGCGCAAAGACTCTGGGAGACGATCAAACAACCAGGGCCTGGTGCTCTACGAGCTGGGCCGGCGTGACCAGGCGATCGAGCGGCTGGCGCGTTGCCTGAAGATCAATGCAACGGCCGCTGAAGCCGATTTGCTGCCCCTGGCCACGGCCCTGCCACCGGCGCGACGAGTTCCGCCCAATAGGCCCCAGGGCTAGGCAGCGAGCCCTGGGACGATTCGAGCCGAACTACGGTGCGATGCCTATCAGAAAGAACAGGCTTTGGGGAGCGTCTGCGCCTCAGCGCCAGACCCTGACTTCAGCAGCCGGAGCTGAAGAGGTGCCGTTGGACCGGACGCGAACGCCAATGCACCGGCAGCACCGATTCTGGAGAAGAGAGGCTGGACGAGGGGGGCTTCCCGGACGAAAGGAAGCGAGCCCAGGCCGGCCCAGCCCACCCAGACGTTATCTGTTGGCTGAGCCCCTTTCCGCCCAAGGACACCCGACCCGGATGGCGAGGAAGCGCGTTCTTGCCGATTGCTCTGCATTCAGGAGATGCCCATCGCTACCTACCATCGAGTACGCCATGAGCGGTGATCGTGGGCGGGCCCTTCTCCCGATGTGCGCGAATGGCTCAAGCCGGTGCAACGGCGCGGCTCTTCGCGCAATGCAGGAGCTGCGGGCTCACCCCCGACGGCCCTACACGCAAGGCGGCCCGGGTGGTGGCGTGATGTGCTCGGCAAATACATCCCCACGGCGGACCAGGCTGTCTATGACGCCTTGGTGACGGATGGCGCAGACCTTCTCCAGCCGTCACCCGCTGCTGGCATGGCCACGGGCAAACTTCGGCTCGAGTCGATGGACGAGTCCGCCGAGTCGGCGATGCGCTACCAGCGAGAATCCGGCTGGCCCCGATCGCCCAACGAGGGGCTGCTCGACGAATCAGCAGCAGATACCGTCGATTTTGCGCGAATTTCGACGCCCTCCAGAGGAGCCCACGTGCTTGCCGGCCCTGCTGCCCTTCCTGTTTGTCAACGGCTGACGCATTGCCGTGGCATGGCCACCCAGCCATTCCGCCCCCACAACCTGGCCGAGGTGGTGGAGGCCCTGATCGCCTGATCCGCAAACCCCGAGCTCAGCGATGGACAAGCTGCCTCGAGCTGCGTGCCGGACCCGATTTCCCCCACCGCGGTGAGGTCCTCACCGGCAGTGCGATGTGCGGGAACCTATCTCAACGGCCGCGCAGCATCCCGATGCGAGGCGTCGCCATTCGAGGAGATCCAGCCGGGCAAGAGGCGCCACCGCGCGGGCCGTTGTGATTCACCGAGCTGCCCTATCAGCTCAGCAAGGCGGGCTGGATCGAGAAGCTGGCCGAATCAGGCAACGACGCAAGATCGGGCGCATCGCTGACATTTCGCGATGAAAGCGACCGCGACCGGCATGCGCGTGGTGGTGGAGGTGCGCCGCGAGGGCGATCCCGAAAAAGGTGCTGGGCGAGCTGCAGCGCCGACACCCCATGCCAGAGCAATTTCGGCGAGATCCTGTTGGCCCTGGTGGACGGCAACCGGCCAGCTTCAAAGCTGCGCCAGTTGCTCCAGCACTTTCTGGATTATCGGGGAGCACACCGATCAGGTTCGCCCGCAACCGCCACGCGCTCCAGCGCACGAAGACCGCCTCGAGGTTGGTCGAAGGCTTGATCCGGGCGCTGGATTCCCTGCCTGAGGTGATCGAAGCGGATCCAGGCGGCACGGATGCGGCGAGCGCCAGGGCCAGCCTGCAGGATCCACCTGAATTAACGGAACGTCCAGCCGAAAGCGGTAGCTGGCGATGCCGCTGCGGCGGCCTCACCAGCCTGAGCAGGACGGCCTGCGCAAGGAAGCGGCCGAACTGCGCCCAGGAACGGAGCCGGTTGCGTCACTGCTCGACACCGCCAGTCGCTGCTCGACGCGATGGTGGTAGAGCTCAGGAGCCTGAACAGAAGCTCTTCGCCAACGCCCCGGCGCACCCGCCTGGTCAGTTGTGGTGATTAGCCCTGGTGGCCACAGCGGGTGCGGCGATTGGCCCTACCAACGAACTGCGCGCAGCAGGCCCTTAATGCCCTGCCGCCTGACGGTCGGGGGCTGCTGATTCAGGGCGCCGGTCAGCGCGCATCTCGGTCCCCAGCATGTGGCGCCGCTCCACCTTCGGACAGAGCAGCGCCGATCGGCGAGCACCCATCCCCACGCCCGCGCTGATCCTGCCGAATCGCGGCCAAGCCCGGCCCTTGCTGGCTTTAGATGCCACGCAGGTGGCCATGCTGCCGCTGGGAAGTTCGCCGACCCAGCAGAACGGCGGCATGAAAAGTTCCTGCCCGAGAGCGCTGGGGCGTGATGCGCGTCCGCCATTGTTTGCGCTGGGCAAGAACGCAGGGCAGCCTCGGGCCTTGCTCAGCAGTGATGGCCGCTTCAAGACGCCTGCCGAATCGAAACATTTTCTGGAGGCTTCTCCGCGCGCCGCCACGGTGCTGGAAGCTCAAGGACGGATCAGAAAGCTCTGCCGTGGAGTGTCGAGTGCCAGGAGGGAAGACCTGCTGGTGGCCAGCAGCACCGGCCGGATGCTGCGCCTTGTGGTCAACGACGCCACCGTGCCGCTGATGGGCAAGGACGGCCCAGGGGCCTGCTGTTGATGCGCTTGGTTGCAGGGAGAAACAATTCGTCGGAGCCGCCTCGGTTTTCAGCGGATGGGCGACGGTGCTTCTGGCCAGCACGGCATGCCAGATCAAGCGCCTGCAGGTCAAAGGAGTCTAGCGCTTGTGGTGACGCGGGCGATCTGGCAGATCGGGCCTGCGCTATCGAGCGCGCGACATGTGCGCGGAGATCGGCAGGCCGCCACGGCGGCCGTGGTGGCGGGCCGTGAAGGTGGGGCGGGCGGCAGTCTTGCGCTGAAGGTGGGCGACCCTGGCACGGCAGCGGCAGCTGGGGCTGCGGCAAGCCATGTGCGCTTAAGCAGGGGAGAAATCCTGCAGAACTGTGGGATGCCGCTGACTCGAGTCGCCAGCCTAGAGGTTCCTCCCCGCCGCTGAGCTCAGCAGTTGCACGGGATGGAGCACCTCGATCGGGCGGGCCTGGCCGGCCCATGTCGTTGGCGGATCTGGAGGCTGCAGCCGATGTTGCGCTCACGGGGCCAGTTCGCGCCGGTTGTTGCTGAGGTCGGCGGGCTTTGATCCGCCCCAAGACTCGGCGGCTTTCGTTGGGTTGCACCAGGGTTGTAGATGCCGCACTGCACGCAGCACCACCCCAGCTTCCACGGCTTCGAGGGAGCTGCACATGGGGATCTGGACGCAACAGACGCGGAGTGTTGGTCGCGCAGGCCCGGCCGTGGAGTTCATTGTGGCAGGGCGTCGTTGATAGGCCAGGCGCAGGGGCGCTTCCGGCCGTCGCCGCTGTTATGCCGTCGCTTTGCCGGAGCGCGCTGAGCTGGGCGGCGAAGTGGTTCGCTCAGTCCGGACCCGATCGGGAATTCCTGCACGCATCGGCACCCGATCGGTGGAAGGCTCCGGCGCGGGCCGCCCAGGCGGGGGGTTGCCCGGCCAGCAGCTCGTCGATAATTTCTTGAGGGTTGTGGCCGCAGCCTGACGCCGTGGACCAGCACGGCATCGAGGGGTTCGGGTCCCGCGCAGCTTTGCCCGCGCCGACCACGGCCTCGACAAAACAGATCGATTCAGATCTTTGGCCAGACCCTGGGTCTGCTTCCAGCTCTCCTGGTGGATGGGTCATCAGCGCCGGCAGCAATTCTGGCGGGCGGAATCACCACTTCAAATTCCGTGGGCGCTGAGGACGCGCACCGCCGCGCTGCGTCACCGCCAGGATCGCAACAACGCTTGCACGCAGCCACAAGACAGTCCACCCGATAGCAGCGCGGGACCGGTGGCGCGGCACCACCAGCGGGTAGGATCGCTGAACGCCTCTTGCGCTCAAGCGCGGCAGCAACCGTTTCCATCGCCGCCCGATCTCTGGCTCCGAAAACAGGACGGGTGAGTCCGCTGAGCGTCTCGCCAGATCCTGCAGGGGCTGCCGCGAAAGCCGGCAGCGGCCTGCAGCACGGCCCGCAAGCGCTGGAGGTAGCGCAGCAGGCGGAAACAGCAGGCGCCGGAACACTGTTCTGCCAAGGGGCTACGCAGCGTCCGCGGGCATTCAGCATTCGGCCAGCGTCGGCTTCGATCAGTTTACGTCGTAGGCACCCCCGACGGGGCCAGCGGCTGACGCAGGGCAGGCAGCACCGGGACAGGAATCGAAAATTGCCCCGCACCGTGGCATCAGAGGGCCAGCCTCTCCACTTCGATCGCCATTGAGCATGTGGATCCGCCCCCGCGGCGAGTCCAATCTCCGTGCCACAGCACCACGGTTAGCTGCGCAGCTCGGCAAGCAGAACACCGACAAAATTGGGGGGGGATTGGCCCCAAAACCCCCAAAGGGTCGGATGGGCTGAGGCTGTGCCAGCGGCGCCGGACAGATTAAACAGCTCATTTGGTTCTCAGTTTGGGCCTGGCTCGCGTCCAGCCACCGGTTGCTCCAGACCGCCCGCCACCGCTGGTGTCGGTGAGATGGTCGTCGTCGGCCAGCAGCTTGCGCAGATCGACGAAGGTGCAGCCCTCGGGCAGTCCCAGGGGCATCGGTCGAATGAAGCGCCACGCCAGCGGGCAGCGATTGGCTCAGTTGAGTGTTTGAATCTGCTCGGCCTTGACGTTCTGCTAGGAGGCGACCTCCAGGCAGGCCGGGTTCCAGTCCCGCAGAGGCGGAACCATTCCGGCAGAGCAGGTGTCCCGCCCAACCAGCCGCGGCCCGCCCGATCACGATCCCCGCAGGCCCTTGGGCTCGGCCCTGCCGAGAACGTTTGCAGGGCCTGGGCATAGATCGTTCACCTTTGGCGTTGGTGCCTTGGAATCGGCATCGCCGGCAGGATCAGGAGAAGCCATCACGGCTGGCCTTGGGGCCCGGCAAAAAACATCTCCACCCAAGCTGCTTCAAGGGCTGATAGGGACCGCGATTCAGCAGGCGTCGCGGGCCGGGCCTCGGCAAGATCCGCTTGCATTTTTCGCTGGAAGCGGGGCACCCAGGCCAGGGTCGACGATGGCCGTGGCTGTGCGAACGGACAGCCGGCCTTGGCCAGCAGCGTATGGCCACAGGCCTTGCTGGTTGGCAGGTCAGCGGCCAGGGGAATCAGAGGCTGGCGATCGTGGCTGTCTCCGCACACGGAGAGGGTGTCCCCTGGTGGTCGCGGGCGGAGCGCAAGCAGGTGCGGGAAGAGCGCGCCGATCTGGTTGTCTTGGGTTGTGCCTATGCGGTTGACCAGACAATACCGAGGATGTGAATTGGATGTGCGGCGATGCGCTGCTTCAATGCCGTTGCTCCGAACAACGATGGCCGGCCGCTGGCCTGCTAGAGAGAGCTGCCGGAGCTTCGCCGACTCGAAGTGTCAGGCAGCAACGCCAGGGCTGCAACGGCGGCATTGATGCCGAAAGCGATCAGGAGGCTCGGATGCTTCGGCGTTACCCATGGCTTGGCGCCAAACGGGCAGTTCGATCCAAGCGGTTAGGAGGAGTTCGGCCAAGCCAGGATCAGCAGCAGCTGGACGCACACTCCAGGCGTGGATGCGAATTCGTCCAGCGGTTGAGGACATGACGCTTCCAGTGCCAGGGGTACAGGAATAGGAGATTCACCCGAGGCGCAAGCAGCGGCGGCCAGTTCAGGACCCGTCCCAGGGGGCGATTCCTGCTGCAGGGTTGTGATCAGGGCGGCGGTGGCCGCACGCTGACCAGCATCGGGGATTGGGAGCGGCGTCCTGTGGCGCCAAGAGGTCACCACCATCCAGGCGGGCCAGGACCCCCAGGCCACACCCCGTTGCGGATTGCGCTGGCTGCGTCCGGAAGTTCCGCGCTGCTCATCCCTGCGGTGGCCAGGACAGGCAAGCCTCAGCGGGCCAGTTTCCAGACCCTTGGCGCCTGGCAGGGAAGAAGGGGCGGCGGGAATGGAATCCAGCTGCCTTCTGGACAGGACAACAGCAGGGAACGAAAGCGCGGCCACGACGGCCATCGACCAGGCGGAAAAACCCGCCCGGCAGACCGAGAAGCGCCTTTGCTCAGCCCAGGCCGAGCTGCCAGGGCCGGGGCCAGGGAAAAAGCATCAGAATAAACATGATAAAATTCAAAAAACCCCTAGGAATTTAAAAACCAAGGGTCTGGGTGAACGGTTGATTTTTCCAAGCAAGCCCCACTTGCTGGCCGGAAAGTAATTCCCCGTGCCCGGCCTTTCTGATGCAAGGGAAAAACAACGTTGGACTTTGCCCAACAAGCGGCCAGAAGACCGGTCCAGAGCCGAGGCGGTGAGATTGGGACCACCAGGCAGGTCAGCGGGCTGTATTCTCTCTCTTT
>Ga0163217_1034635_pt1 | contig 12252 bp, 11 predicted proteins | sample SynspAceP_FD_185933 | JGI IMG/M metagenome (GOLD analysis project Ga0163217, IMG submission 185933) | Saline lake microbial communities from Ace Lake in Antarctica - Synechococcus sp. Ace-P (PacBio error correction) | ecosystem: Environmental > Aquatic > Non-marine Saline and Alkaline > Saline ... | reverse complement strand
AGTGTTGAGAGAGATGGAATTGATCCCCACATACTTTTTAAATTAGAGGAAATAGAATAAAGAAACATTGATTAAAAACCAAGCCTAACTTTTTTGAAACCAGGCATTTTTACCAAATTATATTGGGGAGGATTCGGGACTTACCAAAATTTTTTGATTAAGTTCGTAGCGGATTAACTATTCTTTTTCTGATTCGTCACCAAGGTGCACAGTCCAATTCCTAATTAATAAAAACCCCGATCTTGATCATGTCTTAAAACCAAGATGCAAACGCGTATTTGGAGCAAAAATCTCAAAAAACCTTATTCTACTCCTAAGTCTGGTTTGTAGTTTCCTTTTGGATTCGGTAATACGTTGGGTGGGAATTATTTGAATCAGTTCAGGACTAGGCGGGATCAAACTCGGTTTTTGGTTTTGCCCAGCAAGGCTCAAATCTTCACGTTTGTGAGTTTTGATTTTTGGTCTATGTCTGGTTCGGATGAAACAAGCTGGATAAAGAATTTATGCAAACGAGGAATTAACAAAAAAAATCAATTTCAAAACCCCATGGAAATTTAACCTGGAAATACATTCTTGTAGGTTTATCATTCCGCCTCTATACTAGCATCGCCATCTACACCCGAGCTGGCTCCACCAAAGAATTTATACCGCTGCGGTGCGGAGTTTCCCCTCTTTGCCAACGCATGGCTACTGCCAGCTGACTGGATGTCCGCAGCATCTTTTATCTCTATTGGCAGGGGTTATTTCCTTTGCAGGTATGACGGCTCTGTTTACTTAATGGGTCTGGACAGGGGCTATTGTATTGTTGGCGGCTTCTTACTTTGCCACCCTACCTTTCGGAAAAAATTCCGCGAAAATTTACCGTTCCTGACTTCGTAGGGAGACCGCTATTATTCCAACAAAGCGCGGGAGTAGTGGCACCGTCATCTGTGCGCTTTTTATCTCCATTTACCTTACGTTGCCGGGCAGATGCGCGGGGTGGAATTGTCTTCTCAAGATACCTGGAAGTACTATCGATATGGGGCGTAGTTATTCGGATTTGTGTTTGTATTCTTCTATTGCAGTTTTGGGCCGCGGATGAAAGCATTACTTATACTCAAGTCGGCTCAATACTGTTTTCCTTATTTTTGCCTTTATGGTTCCAGCTATCTTCATTATCTATGCACATAAACCAAGGGAATTCCAATTCCTCAATTAGGACTGGAAGTTGCAGTTTTCTGACGGCACTTACTTGCTGGACAAATTAGGATGGCGTGTGACCGAGCTCGGCTTTGAGGGCCTATACCTCAGGGAGAAAAGGAATGGGGATTATTTTTATGATCACCCTGGCCTTGAGGTAGGGAACGGCTGGATGCCACATGTGATTGTCCGTTTCTTTACCGTCCCAAGAGTGAAGATGCCCGGGCTTTCCGCTGGCTATGCCTTTTAGCCATTTATTTCGATTCTTTTATACCACCGGCTTCCTGCGGTAGCCGCTTTCGGAATCTACAATTACCAGAATCTGTCAGTGTGAAAAAAAGGTTGACAACTTACCGATTTGGGTGGCTAATTGGCAAAAAACAGCCTAATCACAGTTGATGATAAAAAATGGGGACGGTTATCGTTCAATAGTGTGGCAGACAAAGAAGCCAACGAATTGACGATTACAAAGGATATTATGTCTTGGCTTTCGCCTGAAATCGCCAAACTTCCCAATTGGGTGTGGGACTCCTCGCTGGTGCAATGGCCGGCTGCACTTTCCACGGCGCAGGATTGTTTTAGTATTCCACCTCGGCTATCCCGTGAACCTCTTCAGAACTTTTCAGTACCAAATATGCTGAGAAAAAAGAGCTTCCGAATTTTCACGCTTTAGCTGCTGCTTGGCGCGGTAGGCTAATTCGCCGGTTATTTCGGATCAATCCTCCTGGTTTGTGCCGGAAAGTCGTAGGCATTCGCCTTTTGTTGGGCAGCAAGCCTCTTTCTTTCCAGTGATCATCATGGGATTCTTCTCCAGCGGATATCAACAAGGAAGGCGCTATTATCCGGAATGGTTCTGGCATTGTCTTTACGTCTTAGCTACATTCATTTTCTTTAAAATTCATTTCAGTCCAGAACTGAATTACTAAAGAATAATTGGTGGTTTGGAATTTCTCCAGAAGAATAGGCTCGATTGGGAATGTTTCTTACTTCTTTATTTGCATTGTAGTCTCCAAATTTACTCCGCACCGCCAAAATGTTACAGGAATGATTTCAAGAAATACGGATGGCCTAGAGGATCCGGCGATGCCCAAGTGCATTAAAAATTTAATACCTTAACGTAAAACCCCATTCCTATCCCATGAGCGATCGGAATTCATACCTGAAGCGGATCTATCTCTACGAATACAAAAAAGTGTCACCCACGCCCGAAGAATTCTGGGGCAAGAATAGCCGATTCATTTCACTGGCGAAAACGCTGAAAAAAATTGTCTTAAAATGAATTTCAAAGATCCGGATGTTGAAGAGGTTTTGTCGATGGAAAGCTGATATCACGACGAATAATTTTTGAGCGACATTTCTCTATACGATTGGAGATCGCCAGCGATCATTTGGGAAGCAAAAATGACCCGAATGAAGCTGGGCAACCCTTACTTATTCGAGCGACTTTTCATGAGGTGATCGCTTCGCGAATGCGCTGAAATCTAAAAACGGAATTGGCAAAGGTGACAAAAGTCATCATCTATATGGCCAGATGCGTCCCTTGAAGCCGCTTATCGCAATGCTAGCCTGTGCCGAATCGGGCCGCGATTCACTCGGTGGTGTTTGCAGGATTTTCAAGTTAAAAGCATGGCCGATCGGATCACTGATTGCGGATGCCAAGTGCGGTTCTTTGACGATACGACGGAAATTATCGCGGAAACCAAGACAATGGTGTGTATAAATCCCTAGTGGATGAAAGGCCTTGGAAAAAATCCTCCGTTAAGAAACGGTAATCCGTGTACCAGCGAACCAAGCAGGAAGTGACGATGAGTCTGGCGCAGGGACTATTGGGGCATCGATGTAATCGAGAGCGAATCTGAATCAAAAATGTAGCCGGGAGGAAATGGACAGCGAAGACATGCTCTTCATTTCTCTATACTTCAGGTTCGACGGGCAAGCCAAAAAGGCGTGTTCATACTTTACCGGCGCGCTATAGGTTTATACCCAATATTTCCTTTTGAGAATGTATTTCAATATTCACCTGGCGATGCTATTGGTTGTACGGCTGATATTGGTTGGATCACCGGTTCAACTCTCACATCGTTTACGGACCACTTACTGGCAGGTGCCACCGAACTTTTAACATGTCTTGAGGGAGTTCCAAAACCTACCTGAATGCCGGAAAGTTCTGGGCAGTCTGCGAAAAAACAAAAGTCAAACATTCTTTTACACTTGCCCCAACTGGACCATCGTCGGCATTACAAGCTTATAGGCACCGAACCCATCGAAGGCTATGATTTTGGTACTCGCTAAAAAGTACTCGGCTCCGTCGTGGAAACGAATTAACGAAGAGGGACTGGCATCTTGCGTATCATACGCACATTGGAAAGAACAAATGCCCAATCGTAAGATACTTTGGTGGCAAAACGGAAACCGGTGGAAATTTTGATTTCACCAATTGCAGGGATCCACCCCACCCAAACCAGCTTATGCTACGCTTTTCCACTTCCGAACCAACTTTGCATTGTAGATCCTGAAGGAAATAGAACTGACCGGAAATTCGGTGGGAAGGAATCTCTGATCAAATTCCAGCCTTCTTATGGTTCGCAACCGACTTATGGGCGATTCCATGAGGCGTTGCAAAGCAAACTTTTTCCCCACCTATTCCAGGAATGTATTTCACTGGAGACGGCGGGGTTCAAGCGAGATTCATGACGCTACTACAGAATCCTCCGGGACGAGTGGGATGATGTCATGGAATGTCTCAGTTCACCGAATGGGGAAACGCGCGAAGTTGAAAATGCGATAAATGAACATCCGCTGGTCATTAGAATCCGCTTGTGGTGATATCCGCATTGAAGTCAAAGGTTCAGGGCATCTATGCCTATGTGATCTTGCGGACATGACAAACAGAACGCAGGCATAATCTAGTCAATGAGATCAAAGAATGGTCAAAGATGATTGCCCAATCCCGCCAAGCCAGACCAAAAATTCAAATCGTAAACTGGGCTTCCCAAAAACCGCTCCGGCAAGAATCCTAAAGATCATGCGTAGGATCCTACGGAAAGTAGCCGAAGCGGAGTCTTTGGACAGCATGGGAGATACAGTTACTTTGCTAGATCCAGTAGGTAGTGGAGAAAATTATGAGGCCGAAAAATAAAATCAGGAAAAGCTACAAAGTGGTGAGAAAGCTGAAAATTTTTAAGAGTTCTCACTTCATATTTCATACTTGCCATGAATGTCATCGTTCCAACCGGGTAGCGGAGTTTCTCAAAGCGGTTTCCTCCCTTTTTCTTTCTTTCAAAAGAAAGCTTTGGAAAAAGTGGCTGCATCCGTAGAAATCCGCTATTTAGAAAAGGCGAGTTTTGCTTTTATGCAAGGGCAAGCTGCCGAAACCCATTTTTATATTCTAAAGAAGGTTGGCAATATTCTGACGAATTCAATTCCAAAATCAAAGAGGAAATTTCGCCGATGGAATTGCGATGAGGTGATTGTCTTGGGTTGGTCTACTGGAAAGCGACCAGTACTCTCTGCAAAAGTTGCAGAGGAAAAACAGTCTTGTCTATGCAATTCCTGTTTCTGTCTTTCGAAGAAGTATTGGAGCAAAACAGTCGAGTAGCCCTTTATTTTGCTGCTGGCTTTGCCTTCTGGGCAGGTTGATGATCGACAGACCTTCCGAAGACAAAAAAGCCAGAGGCGCAATTTAAAAATTCAATCTAGGGGATCATTCCTTGATGATTTCTGGCTATCAGTCGGAAATCAAATTTTCTGAAAAAAGTTCTCACTTGTAGTCCGAGCAAACTATCCAACCAAGCCGCTGACGCTGATGGCTGAAAACCAAGTGGAGCCAGTTATCGTAGTCTGCGGGGAGATCTTCTTTCCCATTGGGAATCATCACCGACAAAGATCTACGGTCCAAAGTAGTTGCCAAGGGAAAAATACCGCTGAGATACTGTCACCGCACAAGAATTGAGGTACGCCGCGTTTTTGACAAGGCGGAAGAGATGCTTCCTCTTTCAGATTGTATTTGACCATGATAAGAATTCGGCTAACATCACCTGATTTTGACAAAGAAGATGGGACTTCTCAAAGTCCTGTTTCAGGGATCATCTCTGCATCACGATGTTGCTGCTCTCCATGGAAATAGTCCCGCAGTATTGATCCATGGGGTTGGAATGAATACCGCTGGATCTAAAAAAGTGAGACTTAATCCGGGATTCAGCAGAACAAATGCTCCGCTACTACTTTGGAAAATGAAACTGACCATGGATTTTGTGGCTCGGTTGATGACCGAAGTCAATGACATTCATCATCAAACAGGCGCATGCGAATCGCGGAAAAATTCACTGGCTAATGAAGACGAAGCGCTTCGGAAATTCCCCTTTTGCTTCCTTTCGCTAGGGTCTGAAGGTTCGTGCAAGAACAATGCTCCGTTACAGACAAGACAATTGCCTATGGTCTACGAAGATGTTCCTGGCAAGCTCTGACGAGGAGGCCAGCGTCTTTCTTAAGGCTTGGCACGGCATATGTCGGAAGTACTCCTTGCTTTGTGGCTTTGCTTCTTGCCCAGGGATACATCATGGCCAGCAATCCTAAGTGGGTTACAACCGATGCAGCAATAGGAAGAGCTTATTCAGCGGAATGGAATCATCAGACAACAGAGGAGGCGATCCTTTAGCGCGACCCAATTTTCTTTGATTTTCGGCCGGTTGCCGGCAATTTGGGGTTAGGAGAAACGCTCAGTCTTCACATCTATGAAGAAATTCAAAAACAAGAGAAATCTTCCCTGGAATCTGAGCGAAAAATCGCACTGATAGAATCCTCCACCTCTCGTTTTTCAAAAGGCTTTGTTTAGGTAGAAAAAGTCCGGAGACATAAAAATGGAATTCGACATCAAAATCCCGTGCGATGATGGCCTTTGGCCGACTTGGCTAGACTCTTGTATTAGTCATGGAGTTGTTGATCTGGTGATTGGAGTAAATAACACTTGTCAAGCGTTTTGATCGATTGCAGAGTTGGAGCCCAACTTGAGGCACTTTTCAAGCAGCGGGGCAAAAAGCTATGAAATTCTAATGCGAACCCGCAGCATTGGGAAGGCCTGAAAAATCAATCCAAAGTGGGCGGTTTATTCAGCCTGAAAAGTTCTCGGAAAACTTCGAACGGCAATTACTAAAAAAAACACCTTTTCACCAATTACTGAACTTCAAAAAACATTTGTGAAAATCCGCTTTCAGTTAGACTTATTTTCAGTCATGAGTTGTTGGAACTTTGGAGAAAAAAAAGTGAAGAAAAGCTGATTTTGTAGAAGCTTTTCTTCTTAAGAATCAAAAATCCATTCCTCCCATCCGAAAGTGGGATCATGGAGTTACCATTTTTGATACCGAGGACTACGGTCTTTCGATTAAAAGACGATTATTTCTTTTCCATTTTTTAGGGGAGGTAAAATTCAGGATCAAACGAATATTGATCGAAAGCATTGGAAGTCTATCCCAAATTCTCCAAAATCTGGGCAAAAAAAACCGCTCGAATTCATGGCTGATCGAACGCCAAAATCAAATTCCGATTCGAGATTTTGCGGAGCAAAGCTTAAAAAATACTTTTTGGGAATTCAATTTTGGTAGCCCATCATATCGGTTTGATACAGATAATGGATGCAAAAGGCTGCAGCCCTTTTGTATTGTGAAAAAACTACCCAAATCGAATTGATTGACACCATGACTTTGGCTATCGATTAGAGCTCGTTCCGCATGCAGATCGAAGTCAGATTTCATCCAGAAGATTACGGATTAGGATGCTCTTGCGGGCATACCCAAATCTTAACTGAAGATCGACCATACCGCATCTGGAGATGGCATTCTCACTGCCCAACTTTTTACTGAAACTTTTAAAATTTAGCTCAGGTCAAAGGGATTAAAACTTTCGGACGTTGATTTTCGCTAGGAGATTTTAAATATTTCAATTTTTTTTATTTTTTATTGGTTAAATGATAAACCTAAAAACATAATAGCTTTGTTTCAGCCTATTTATATTTAATTTAGATTATTACTTTTCTTCATTTAAAACTTTTAACCACTATGTCAAAAAATTTAGAATTGATCCTAACCTTGTTGTAGCAGAAGATGTTAAATCTCAAAGCAATTGAAGCGATCAAAATGATTCAATGGCATCCCATTATGCTCAAGTATTGGCGCTGGCGGAGGCTCCTCAGGTTGGCCTGGAACAAACCTACTGGGATCAATAGGATGCCCAGACGGTTGTCGGCGAATTTCAGCATTATGTTCAACGGTTCCACTTTACTATCATCCGTCTTATCGGGGCTCATTGAAGTACATGGATTTGATCCGCGCAGCGTTGGTCCTCTTGGGCTGGACGGAGTTTTTTAGGGTATCCCAAAAACAGATGAAACTGCTTACTCCCGTGGAGTTCGGTAGTACAATCATTTTTTCAGGGTGGGAGCATTTATTGGGCCCAAGCACAGGCGCTTGGGAAGGTCCACGGACGCGATCCGCCGGGGAAATCGAGTTTGGGCTGGTGCTGGGAGCCCAAAGTTTTCTTGGGCTTTCCATTGGACTAATGAGACCGCCACCTGCCCAGATGGAGTAGGTCGATATAATCATTTCCAAGGGGGAAGTATCTATTGGGAGGTCAGTACGGGACGCATTTGAAGTTCATGGGAATTGATTCGATTCCCACTGGGCTTCCTTAGGATGGAACGAAGTTTTCTTGGCTATCCTATAAATTTTCAAGGATGAATTAGTAGTTTTTGGAGGGAACAGCTCGAATTTCTCATTTCCAGCACGGCAGCATCTATTTGGTTCCTCCACTGCTGGGAGATAGCGTATTAAAAGAGCGCGTGCGTGCCATGTTGAAAATCTTTGAAACTTCCAATGCAGTTTTACCATCAATGGGAGCTTCAATTTGCGCAATTGCAGGAAGGTCTATTCTGGTAGACTGGAGTGACGTGTGGAATTGCGTTCCACTGAGAATCTCAACATACCTTCTCTAAATGACGTTGGATGTATGGAAGATTGGTCGGATGGGAAACCGTCACGATTGAGCAAAACATTGCTTTTATAACCAGCGGGAATTCGTTGGATCTAATTGGATGTGGTGGTCTATTATGTGCCGAAGTTACCGTTCCTGGATACAACGGCTGTGCAGCACACCCTTCTGGTAAGCCTGGTCTGCGTAGTAGTTCGATTCGCGGCGAGTCGGCTGGACTTATAGGTATGAAGTATTTTGGTCAGTGCTTGGCATTTTCATCATGTGAGTGATAATAATTCGCCTGGATGACCAGGAACTGGGGACTTTTAAACTATCACCAATTCCTCCACCGGATCTGTGACTTCAGCTGAAGGCACTACCATGCGCAATTCAAAATTCTTCTACTATTCCACTTTAACTCAAAATCATGGCAACAAGCAAAAAAGAAAACGACGGAATTTGAATCCACAGGAAACTGCTCGCCTTTTTTGAGACAGGATGAAACTGACTATTCCGGCTGGAGCAACAGAAATTCGAGAGGCGGCGTACCGCTTACTTTCTGAATTAGTCGAGGGGAATGATGAAGAACCTTTCCATCAAGCCTGCTGTATTCTCGTAGGCTGATATCTCTGAAAGCAGCTGATGAAATCCTCTCCAGGCTGGCTGGTGATCGGGGGATTGCGCCCGTACGGATTGCCGCTTGCGTTCGGTGCGCCAGAAGCGTGAACCAAAATCGGCAGAAAGCGATCCTTTCAGCGATCCTTCGAGGACAATGACCCTTCGTGGTGAAATTCGCCATGCGATCGTATCCGCGATGAAAATGGAGAAAAATTTCAAAAGTAAGATCGATTCAGAATCTCTAAAAACTTTCCTTGAACGAGATGCATCAAAAGCAGATGCTTCTCGCTTATGAAAAAGATGAAGTGATTAACCTGTTGAAACCCATGAAGACGCCGCTTTGGGACGGCTTTTTTGGTTTCAATCTAAGCAGCAGTTTATTGAATCTCAGGCTTTTAATGTTATAGTTTAATAGTCCAGGGCACCTAGATAACCTTTTCTCTCAGTTTAAGACAAAAATAAAATTGTTGTTTCCAAGTTAGAAAGTTGATCCACTCCCAATCTTAATAAGTTTTTACGTTACTTTCAGGTCTATTCTCCGAAAGCTTTTTCCTCATGGTATGTATGGGATAGCAAGGAAAGAGTAGGTGCCTTTATTAAAAGGAATCTCAAAGCCAGTTTAGGGATATTCGAACCTAAATAAAACTTTATAGTAAACTTTTAAAATGTATTTAGATTGTTCTCCACAAATCCAAACAAAAGAATTATCACGTTAATCTTGAGTATCGGATATTAATATCGTTGGATTTAAATATCGCGGAGAGTTGCAGAAATAAATAAAACTGCCCAAAATCTCAGGGTATATCCTAGCCGGAATCCTTTTCGTTAATCCCGGACTTATCAGGAATATATATCATCCGAGTTTGTGGATCATACAGATCCATTACTTTCCATATCCCTATCTGTCATAAACCTTTTCATAGGGGCGGTTCCTTATCAATACAAAAAACTCAGGGACCACAGGAGCAAAATCCTAACATTTAACAGTCATGGAATGTTTCTTTGCATTCATTTCTGATATTTTCCTGTTTTATGTTTTTAACCCTTTTCTTTTTTCATTCACATTTTTCGATTTTCTAGTTCATTGTGATAATCGCTATTTAGTCTGGTGCTTGCATCTTTAGCTAGGCACCTAAACAGATCCATCCAGCACACTTGCTGTAATCCATGAATATTAAAGCAAAGGGTGAGGTGACGGAGTTCCACGATGATGGGAATTGCTGAGGGCATTTGATGATACGAGGCATTAATATTTACACCTTAGTTACTGCGTTTGCCAGCCTCCTTTCTTGGGGAAACAAATATTGAATTCAACGAAACGCTTATTGAAGCTGGGTTTAAGTATTGCGTAGGGGCATTACTTGTGGGGCGGATTATTGGCTTTACTGTCCATTTATTTTGATCATCAAGATTTTAAAAAAACAAGAGAAGGAGCCTTAATCGTTATAACATAAGTTGATACTGATTAAGCTACGGAGTTGCAGATTACTTCGGTTTGAATCCCTGCTAGGCTTACAATAAGCGCTTCGGAGCTTTTGTAGTTAATTTTTATCCGCTTCAAGAGGAAAATATTCCAAGCTATTGAACGGTATTACCGATGAATTGATTATTCGGTGATATTTTTTACTTTACTGGTATGCAACTGGATCTAGGCTCCATATCAGGGAGAGCTATGTCTCATCCTTATCTATATCATTGCCAGGGTAATCGGAAAATTTTCAGGTATATCGTTAGGGGGGAAAATAGCCAAGTCGATTCAAAAGTTTATGAAATACACTGCAGGCGGCTACTTCCCCAAGGTGGATTGTATTGGTCCTTGCTCTGTTACTCGCAAAAGATCCTTGTTTTGAAGAAACTGGGTCAATTGTTATAGGAGTAGTGATCGGTTGCAGCATTGATTCATGAAATCATAGGTCCCCATTTCATCCCAGATTTTCGCTCTTCTAAAGCTGGGGGACTGGGTTAGATTAATCTTAAACCCTGTCCCATTTTGAGAGAATTAGCTTGTCTTTGAAAGTAGATCTTGGGTTGCAAAACTGATGGTCCAAAAGATCGCTTTTTTATTTCCAGTCCACTTCTACTTTCCCCGTAGCTTTAAACTGGATCATTAATCATTTTTTCTCGGAATTAGAAATCCAGCAGGAAATTAATTTCCAGGTTTTGAATTCTTCAAAATCAGCAATTGGTGGTGGGAAAGCCCCAATCTGATCTTGAATGCCTTCCATTACTCTCGTCGATCAGCTCGCCAACGGAAAAACGCCCCTCGCTCAAATATTCTTGATGATTTTTCGCTTTCTTCAGTCCTTATTGCTGGTTTGCGCTCCGAGATTTCCACTTTCGAGTTTCTGAAGTGATATCCTCGAAAAATCAGCGTCGGTTTTCGGCATTCATAAGCAGGTTTTCCATACTGCAAAAAATTCTGTCCCTTCCCAAAGACTTACCATTGCTTTTGCCTCCGGCAAAGAAATCCATGCGCTCACGGCTATCAATTTCTCCAAAGGCCTGCGTTTTTGGATATTGGAAGGAATCATATCGTGTTAATTCTTATTCCAACTTAAATACTTTATTCGCTAGATTTTCGGCCAAAAGTGATTCAGTTGATCATAACTGACTGTGAGGTGGGCATTTTATAATCTCCATATTTTCACTTTTAGATTTCATTTGGAGATCAATTTAGGAGTGGAAAAAAGCCTCGAGGCGCCGGCCGATATGCGGGATGAGAATTCACTTTTTCCTTCAAGTCCTAGCCACACATTTAAAAATTCTGGCATTCGCATCAAAAAAAACTCTTCGGAATCGAACTTCCTGAGCTGAGATCGGGGAAAAAAATGCGGTCTGCACCCCTTCCAGTTTCCACTTGAAATGGCTTTCCCAACCGTTGCCCAGGGTCAAGTCAACCAAAGTCTTGTAAGGAAGGCAATGGATCTTTTTAACGGATCAGGATCTGCTCACTCCTTTTCGAATCTCCGTTACCTTAAACCAAGCTTGCTCAAAAAAATTTGCATTTTTCCGAGTACATCAAGGCGTCAGTGAAGCTCTCCCAAGGTCCAAAACTAATTCAAATTTGCCTTGATTTCCCCCAAATCCCAATTGGAATCTCGATTTCTCCGGATCCCACCTCAAAAATAACCCAGGGGCTTGAAATTTGCGCCATTGATGGGATTTTTTAGATTTGAAAAAAAAAGGGGGACTCCCCAGTCCTCCCCTTTTTTAAGCCCCAACTTGTCCCTTTCGGACCAAAAACCGGCCACCGTCCAATGGGGATCAACTGATTCATCCATTTGCCTTCCCAAAGTTTTGATTCGTCCCAATTTCGGAGGTACAAACTTTTTCCAGTCAACCAATTTGAATTCCCGAAACCCCATTTTATTACAAAGCCCCCTTTTTCCTTCTTTTCCAAAAAAAAAAAGCATATTTTCGGGGGAAAAATTCTTTTTGTGGGGGAAAAATTATTTTTCCCCCCCTCCTCCACGGGATGTTTGTTTTCCTTGG
>Ga0163217_1069033_pt1 | contig 12253 bp, 12 predicted proteins | sample SynspAceP_FD_185933 | JGI IMG/M metagenome (GOLD analysis project Ga0163217, IMG submission 185933) | Saline lake microbial communities from Ace Lake in Antarctica - Synechococcus sp. Ace-P (PacBio error correction) | ecosystem: Environmental > Aquatic > Non-marine Saline and Alkaline > Saline ... | reverse complement strand
TCGTAGCGTGATGCTGGTGGTCGTGCCCCTATGGTTGTTGCAGAATCGATACGCACAGTAATCGCCCAGGCACGGACCCGATCTGCATTGTTGATCGGGCCGCAACGGTCGCCCTGGCGTTCCTTGTATTGCAGCGGCCAAAACGGATCGCATCGCTGCTACTGGCCATTCTGCTGACCTTGCTCGTCGGCGCGCGTTGGCTGAATCGTCGCCCTACGCTGTTACTGGCTGGTTGTTGGCGCAGCAGTGGGTAACGCCTGATGTCGCTGGCACCCAAGTCGGTGACCATTGCCGATTGCCATGCTTCTGTTCCGAGGCAGGGCTGGCGCGATTCCGGCACTGACGGGCCGCTCATGTGGTAATGCCTCACGGGGCCGTCATAGGACGGTCAGGCGCCGCCGTTTACTGCGCCTGTTCAAGGTGAACTCTCCAGGCCAGACGGGCTTCACCCTGGCATGGAACGCCCACGCGATACGGTACCGCTTACGCCGTGCAGGAGGCGGCGAATGCGCCGGCCTTTGCCGCACTGTCCATGAGCCTGATGGGCGTGGTACTGCGCTGGCACTGACCCTTGGGTGATATTAGCGGCCATGAGCTTTCTCAGCCCGGCCCCTGGAAGGTCGTTAATGTCTTGCTAGGCATGGTGCCGCAGTAAAGATCGAAACTGGAGCCTGCTGATTGGCAAAAAGCTATTGATTTGAAAAATCACCGAATTAAAAGGCGAAAGCCAAGCAGGATTCATCGGTTATTGCTATGGATTTATGCCCCATTCAAACCTCTTAGGCGTCGACCCTCTGGGATTTGGCGAGGACACGGCGGGCTTTTCTGGAATGCCGTCGCCACCATGATCCCCATGCGCCCAGACCAAATTTACGCATATGAATCGATTGTACTCAAGGTTGGTTGCTTGTCGTCTTCCACTGAACAAGGCTCTCGTAGACATGCCGCACATTTGAGCAAGGTCGCCTTGATCAAAAACCTGTGACTCTCCAACGACGGGAAGGCCTGCGAACAAAAGGGGGCCCCCCCATTTTTTTTTTTTTAAAAAAAAAAAAAAAAACCCCGAGCCGTTAACTTCGCCGCCACTTTGTAGCGCCATGATCTCGTCAATCAATTGCCCACGTTTGCTCACACGGTCATGGTTTTCATAGCACCCCCCATACTCAAGGTTCAAATCCAGATCATTTACTGGAATAGCCTTTGATTGACGAACGATCCAGAGGCATATTCCACCAGTAGATCCGGTTAGCGCCTGAAACTCATGACCGCGCTACGATACGCTCGATAGAGTTCATCTGGGGCATACCACTGCGGGAAGTACGCACAGATCTCACGCACTGTGGGCTCCCATTCTTTTCGGCATTCCCATTTCGTTGCCCTGGGTGACGCCCTCGCATTCCGAACCATTGAGCAAGTCATAGATTTGGGCTAGATCAAAACCTCCCGCGGTATCAGGAAAAATAGACGTATTTGCGACCGTGGCATTGTCGCTGTTGCCAGATTCGGTTAAGGCAGGTCTCGACGGAGTATCAAAGACCAGTTCAGGAACCTCATCGCTTGCCGCTGGAGGCACCACATTCAATTCAGGCCTCGATAACCACCACCTCATGCCGAGTCTCGATCCAGGCTCTTGTATTGCCCAGTAATGAGTAAGACCGACTCGACAAGGAATACCGCTCTACGTTTATCGTTCAGCGATTTTGCCGGTCAAAACCGCCGCATCCAGAGGCTGGGTTCTCAGCTTCTTCCAAACTCAACCATTCTGTCGAAAACGGTATTCATGCGAGATCGCTACCGGCCTTGTTAAGTACTGAGTACTCAGCGCCGAAGAATACTTTTTATTCGTTCTCAGTAACCTTGTTGCGGCAAACTTCACCAGGCCAGTGCCGCTATTCACCAACCGAGGTCACTGAGCATGGCATCAGCATAAAAACTCGTCATCAGGCCCCTTCTGCCAACAACAAACATTGGGTGCTTCGCCTTGAGCACCGATCGCGCCGCCCAGCGCTGCGCCAGCTTCGTAGGCGTATTCAAGAAAGTCATTGGAGCGGCGTTACACCTCCTGAACGAGCGAAGGCTTCCTCTCCGTATTCTCAAGGCTTCAACGGACCCTTTCACGGCGAAAGATTACCTATTAGGGCGATGGAGTGCACTCTACCAAGCAAAAATAGATCACGATCAATTCGGCCGGCATGTCGTTATTGAATGTCGCCTGCAGGCAGCGAGCTTCTCGCATGACCCGCCGGAATAATGTCGAGAACGAAAGCTGAAAGCCTTTTACTGTCCTCAGCACTTCCAAGTTGACCGGCAAGCTTAACGCTACCGCATGCTCGAAAGGCTATCTGACACCTCATAGAAGGTCAACAATAATAAGCTGCCTTGTACGACGCGGTGATGCGCCTTGCCCGCAACGGCTTGCGTACCGATACGGCCAAGTCCAGGGCATCTGCCACTGGACCTTCCCACATAGGTTTGATATGGTTAGCGTTTTCGTACATCACGAGCGAACTCAATCGGCATTAAATATGCTGACCAAAATATAGGCCATGCACCAATTAATCGGCAAATATAATCATGAAATTGCTTTAATTCAGACTTTACCAGCAACTTTTCAGTGCTGATTTAAAGGCGCTCGGAAGGCGTCGCTCTGGCGATATGCCCAGCATCATGGTCGCCTCTAATTCGCCCGGGGACCACGCAGCGAGTATTCTAGATGGGGTGCGGAAGGCGTTTGAAGTAATAGCCAGCTTTTTGCTTTCGTTGGCGACTGGATTGGTTATTGGTGGTGACTCTACTTCTGAGCTTCCGCTAAAATGGAGGGATTACCACATCAAAACATTTTCTTCACGCAGCTGCGGATTCCACGCCATGCGGACCACTCAGCCCACGCTTGATCCGGACAAACTGTTCACGCTCATTCGGACAGGCAGTTCGGAGCGCAGCGGACGCGCAGGGTTTGGCATTGTTTAGTTCCGAGGTACTCGGTCCGTCAACTGCTATTGCTCGACCGGCGGGCATTTGATTCGCCCTTGAGATTTGATCCGGATAAGCGTTGGGCACCAAAGCGGTCGAGGATGCGTTGGCTAGGTCGGGTCGCCGGCATCAGTTTCATGGCCAGTATATCCAACCGGCATCTGGCTTGTTGACGATGGATCGAGCGCTGGGCCGTAGCGAGTTCGTCCGCAACTTCCAGGCATGTCGCGGCGTTTTCGCAGGAACGGTGGCCATGCCCCAGTCATCAAGGATCAGCAGATCGGTCTGGCGTAGCCGTCATCAGCTTGGTGAAGCGGCCTCGCCGTGGGCCAGGCCCAGCTCTTCCATTAGGCGCGGAGGCGCAGGTAGCGCACGCTGTAGCCTTTCCGGCAGGCCTTGGTGGGGGCCAAGGCGCCCAGGCCAGCCAGGTTCTATGCCGGACCGCGGTGGCACCGCCGATGATCAGGTAATAAGCCCATCGCGCAGCCATCGACGCCTGCTCAGTTGCAGATTCAACGCCCTGTCAGCCCGCGTGGGCTGCGAGTCGATGTTCTTCGAGGCGGCGTTGCTGCTTGAGGCCGGGCCTGACGCAGACGGTGCTCAGCGCTTGTTCGGCGCGCTCGCGTCAGTCGCGGTCGACAGCAGGCCGAGGCGTTCCTCGAAGCTCAGGCTTGTCGATGGCCGGGCGCTTCGATTGCTCGTTGCACGCCTTGAGCATGCCGTGCAAGCGGCCGGGTCTGGAGTTTGTCCAGGGTTTGGATGACTGGTAAGCATGGTGGGTTCCTTGGGGTCAGTAGGTAGTAGCGGGCGCGCAGTTGGCGTGGTCCATCGGCCAGAGGGCAGGTTCTGTTGAGCTAATGGTAGGCTTTCCAAGGCCTTGCGCAGATCGATTCGAGGCTCTTGTAGCTGCACGCGCCGAGGGCTTCAGGCGCGGCGGCAGGCACAACTCCAGACGGGTCTTTCGCATGAGCTTTACCGAGGCGCAGGATTGCCCCAAGCAAGACGGTAAGCCATGCTGGCGGTGGACCGCGGCGTTCGAGGATAATGGCTGATCACTCCGGCGGTGTTCGGCCCGGTCTTGTTCGGCCCAGCCGATCAGCCGTTGCGGCGTCCACTCGGCGTGCTCACCGGGACTCTTGGGAATGTGCTCGGCTTGCGTTGCTGTGCCGGCCCTTGTGATTGAGCGCGGATGGCTGGCGACTCGCTGTTTTGCGCATGGAAGCATTCCCCGTACGCCCGGCCGTTCAAGGACGCACCTCCAGTGCTCTTTCACCAGTTGGTAGGGCACCGAGTAGTAATGCCCATCGAGCTCGACGTGGATCGAATGTGCACCGCGCCTTCTTCCATTTCGCATAGACATAGGCTGCTCGGCAGCGGCCGCAGCGCCGGGTGCAATCCGGCTGTCGAAGGCCGATTGCCGGGAGCCCGGCAGGTTTGCGAACGGTCGCTGATTGGAGTCGCTTCCAGCAACACCGCCGATGGCGCTGTTGAGTTCATCAGCGAAGAAGAACTGACGGTTGCGAGGGCGGCGAGGTATCAGCGCTCACCACCTGCACGCAAAACCTCGGCCTTGGCCTTGTTCGCGCGGCCCGGGGCCGGCCGGGCCTTACGTGCCCGCGCCGGCACCAAACCGCCACGCCGTAGGCGTCGGCACAGGTCGCGAGTCTGGGGTTGAATGTTTTCGGCTCGTAGCGGGTGGCTCTTGCTCACCGCCTGGCCAGGTTCATTTTCCCGGGCACCACGACTCCGGCACCCCGCCGAGGAAGGCGAAGCAGCGGGCGTGGGAGCCCAGCCAGTCTGGCAGTTTCTTGCCGACCGGGTGCTTCGGCGAGGTGTAAGCTGGAGGCACCGAGCACAGCGAGGAACACCTGCATCGGGATGGATCTCACCGGTGTGGTGGTCGATCACGAACACCGTCTTGCCCGGCGTAGTCGACGAAACAGCTTCTCGGCCCGCCGCGGTGCTCCTGACGCATCACCAGTCCCAGCTTGCCGCCCACGCCCGGTAGTGCTCGCAGAACCAGCTGTACTGGAAGCCCTGCGGTTGGCCCAGGCCGGTACTCCTGCCAAGAGAGGGCCAGGGTTACGCCGGGGCGGCGGAGCTCCGGTGTCACCGCGCCAGTCGGGGCATGGTCGCTAGTTCGTGGGCACTGTCGGGGCTGGTGGGAACAAAACTGGCGCTGCCAGTCGGCATCGACAAGGAACAGGCCAGGTCAGGCGTTGGCGGCAAACGGCTAAGGTAGTCGCGGCTGTGCTATGACCCAACGCCAAGGCTGCGGGCGATCTTTGCCGGACGGAAACAGGGCCGCAGTCGTACTGAGGCGCAACAACCTCTCGGATTTTACGATTGGGATAAAACGCTTCCACAATGACCCCCTTCGCTTTCGAAAAAAGAGGTCGGATGATATTTGAGTTTAATCCTTGCGTAGCTGCCTTTGCTGGAAAGTGTCCGGGATGGCCGTGGGAAATCGGTGTCCGGATGCTCGTGGAATGAGTGTCCGGAAATCAGCGTGGAATCACTGTTCGGATGTGGTGTGGAATGGGTGTCGAGTTCAGTGTGGAATCCGCACACGCAGCATAGAAAATCTTAATTTATCCAGCATGTCTCAATTAAAACGCTTAAGTCCTGAGCGCTTCTCAAGGCTGTGGCTATCCACTGGCCTGCCTGGGCGCATAAACAACAGACTAAGCCAATAAAAATGAAAGATTTGCCGTTGAAGTATTCGGACAAGTGACGACACCAAGAAGGGGGTCAAAACATGGATGTGATGAGAATATAAGGCCACAAGCCAAAACCGCTTAGCGTGTGATTCAGCTGTTTATCTCAGCCACAACGATAAAGGCAACCGAACGGTGGCCTTTATCGTTATGCGTATGAGTGGCCGGCACAAGAGTCGTAACTCGAGACCTACTGATTACAAGTCGCTAGATGTTTACCCTGAGGCCAGTAAAGTCAAGCTTAGTACTTGCGAGGGTTACAATAGGGTTAACTAGTGGTTTAGGTGCTTTGTTGTCACGAGTTTGCCAAGATCGCAAAAACTGGGCACTGATTACTCTACTGTACCTTTTTGGCTGTTACCTTATGTACTCAAGAATCTCATTTTAGGGGTTTTCAGCACCTCGACATTCCGTTGGCCACCGGAGTAAAAACCCTTGCAGCTAGCTGCTGAGGCACTCCAAGGTTTCCTCATCCACCGGCCACTCCCATAGACAAAAACTCCACTGCCCACTTTGAAAGCACCAGCTACCTTTCGCGGACATCAGCCTAAATCTCATAAGAGCTTTCAGATTCTTAAAACTTGGCCCCGTAGGTATCCACAGGTCGCAGAACTGGTTTTGACTGTGACGGATTTGACGTAGCCCGTAATCCCCCTCTCCCAACCCAGCTACCTTGGTAGCTATTGCACATCCAACCAGCGAAGCCGAAACAGCCAAAATTTTACGATTAGGTTTGCTCAACATGTTTCATTTCCTCCTTAAATTAGTGAGCCTCCATAGTCCGTTGGCAAAAAGATGTGCCAGAAGCACTCGGCCCGCAAATCAAATGTGCTACACAGAAATTGAATTTTCAGCAGACCATTCGAGGCTGAACTCGGAGGTCAACAGCCTGAGGACGTAACCAGCCCAGACAACCCAATTGCTTACGCTCCAATAATAACGGCGCCACTGTAAAGCATCGCGGAAAGGCAGGTTACTCCGCTCGCGAATGGAGGCGGTTTAATAAATTAACAGCTAAGGGGCTGGTTGGGGCTACGCCCACGATCCCTAAAGGGGATGTTCAACAGTATTCAAACCCTCCTGCCTTTCCCCCCGATTTTCATGGAGGAAGAAATATCAGTGAAGGATAACGTCTGGTTTACCTATAACAGCGCGCATCCAAGCTCAACAAAAGCGCTTAGATTTGGCTCGACTTTCCACTCACACTGCTTTTGGTTGTGGTATGCGATTCTTGGGAAGCGCGACGCTAGGCGTACTGACCATCAGGTAAAACACGCTTCTTGGCCAAAACACTTGATGTTTATGGCCACCATACTCTCAGTAGCACTGCTTGGGTTTTCGCTCTCGTCACAATCGAGATTTCGCGTCAAGAGCTATTGCTCATATGCGTAGCAATTACTTACAGCCTGCAGCAGCTATTACCGTGAGCTTTCCAATTGTTACATGCAAACCAACTACAACCCATGCTGAAAAATACAAGCGTTGTTGGCTGAATCGGAAAAACCATCGAGAGATTTGGACGATCGAAATTGCTCGCGTTCGTCTCCAAAGGGCTAACAAGCAGTTGCCAACAAATTTTTGAATGTTTGGCACGCCAGTTCTCTGGCTCACGCTGCGCTTCGTGATCACTGGCGGCTTTCGCTCTTCCTTAATCGCTAGGCCTTTATTCGTGGTGCTACGGGAAATGAGCGCACTCGCAGTTTCAGAAATGTTTTACCAGAAAAAAACTTGCTCCATATTCTACACCGAAAATCAAGCATTTCCGGTGCTTACTAGGACTTTTGATCGAAACAAGGCCGCTAAGCCTTGAAAACAGGCGGGACGATAGGATTGACCCATATCATCCAGAAAGGATTGAGCAAGGTACGTATTTAAATTTACCGCCTACAAGAAAAGCTTGATCCTCAAGGAGCGCTCCCAGCCCTAGGCAGATATCCATTCAACAGCCAGAGACAGAAATCGTCCTTCGAGCCTGTTGTGAATGTCCTCGGATGTGGGTTTCCCAGCCAGGCCTCACGCTACCAGGTAGTTATCGCTCTTAAAAAGTGCGCTGGCGTCGCAAATTATACGGGACTACGCAAGACTTGATTTGAAGAGTTCTACCCTTCCATACCTCAGCCACGTATACATTTTGCCCCGGATCGCCAGTCACGACCATGTCTTAATAAATAGAAAACCTCCATAAGACTCGGCTGAGCTCAGACGGGCCTAATTAGAAGATCCATGTGCACGCCGGACCGTGGGCCGAATCGAAAGGAAGAAAAGACACTTCCATGAATCCACCATATGGAGGGGCACAGGGCCTTGCAATATCACCTACTTGGCTGAGGTTGCACTACAGGACATCGACGTTAGCATTCAAAGCCAAACCGGTATCTTCGTACACGCTATGTCGACGACATTTAATACTGCCCCAGACAAAGCCCCGTTACCGTAGCAGACGGAGTTGATCACTGAGCATAAAGAAGCTAGAGCTGAACCCCCACGACTTTTGGCCACAGACTCAAATCCAAGTAGCGAGGTTCTGACTGAACTTCAGTTTTTTGGAGTATCAGATCAATGCCGACAGTTATCCGCATCGACATGAGAGCATAATTTAAGTTCGAGGGCTTCTATCGCCCCAAGATTCTGACGCTTATAGGCCACCAAGCTGACAAGCGCGCGAGCGCGCCGACAAGAGAGCGTGCTCAAGCGTGATTTGCCAGTGGAAGCTAAACCTCCGAATTACCGGATGTATCTTCGAGGGCAAAAAGGCTTGGCTGGGGCAGCTTATTTTTCTCAGATAACAACGCACCGCTCAGCTTCGAGCAGTTCAACTACCCATTAGCAGGTTGAATGACGACTTGCCGGGGGGCGAGATCCGCCCGAATCATTGATCAAAAACATTCTACGAGTGCAGCGTGGAACAAAGGGCAACCCATCGCTACATCCCAAATTTTGACGAGCTCGACTAAACAAAGCGTGATGATCTTCTAGCAATTTGGCTTGGAGCTGTATGCGAGAGCACGTCTGACGCTGAAGGTTAGGCGGCGCTTTTCAATCAAGGAAGCCAAGGCTTGTTCGAGAGCTTGGAAAAAAGATATTGCCCACTCATCCATGGCTGATTCAGCCGACCCTCGATATCCACTTTAATAAACGGCTTTCCAACTTTTAATTTAGCAGAGTCTTGTTAGCGCCTAGAATTACGGCAAGTTATTATGAAAGCTTTTTAATCTACTGGACTCTATTTAAAACCATTATTTAAAATAAGCGAGCTGTATTGACGGAAAGCTAACGAAGGGAATAGGTGGCAATTTGGCGGATTTGTTGGTCGGGGAAAGAGGTGAAGCTGGTCAGGGATTTAGTTATGCGCCCAGCCAAACCGAAAGGCAGCATGACCATTCAAAGCATCGAAGGGCCTGGGGGAGGTAGGAAAAAAATAGTATTCTCTGGCAAGCGCTGGATGATATAGACTTGGGAATCAAGAGGATATCTGACCCTCAAAATTGAAGGTGCTTCTCGCGAAATCAAACCGCACTAACGGCACTACGACCGTTTGCTTGCCATAACCCAATCATCAATACTCTCATGCTCAGCCAACTGGCACCTCGATTATTGCGAAACCTCCTGGGTTATTATTTTCCACACACTAATGCAGCCCATTCGGCGTTAATCAAGCTCGCGTGAACATGAATCAAGAACTCCAGAAGAAGGTATCGATCTGGAAAACATTAAAACATGTAAAAGGGACTATTGTTAGTGGCGCAAGATTGTAGTAGACAATAACCACCCTTAGCCCAAAAGTTAAAAGGAATATTTGGACCCAGACGGTTTTAATAAGATTGCTGGCGGCGGTTGATGATGCAGCCATACATTTAAAATCATGCACGTGGCTCTGTTATTTCTGGAAAAATGGTGAATTGGATCTTCCAGTACTATTCGGCGAGTCAGCCAAAAAGGAACCCGAGGAGGCGTGCTAGCTGGCGCTTTAGTCGCAGATCTAATAGCCATCCTTCTTGGGGAGATAAGGTTAGTCAACTTACAACCAGGTACGGGGAAAATAAAGGTCCTCGAAAAACTACTTTTAAATAGTAGAAGATATGAAGCTTGATACCCTATATTAGACAACTTTCTTGTTACCGAAATTTTCTTAGACTGCTAAAAACTAAAACATTCCATACCACCATAGTATACTTGGCCGGTTTAAGCTGACTGCCACAAATTCCAATCTGGTAGACTTCGCAAGGAAAACGAGAAGAGACGAGCATCGTTAGAGCTCTCACTGAGGCAGACGTATCGAATGCTTAATTTCTTCGATGTAGATGACGCTCAAGAACGCGGCCTCGAATTTGGGTAAGAAACGCGAGCAATCCTTATCACATTACTCTATGGATTGAGAGTTGAGGATGGGACGAAGTTCCAACTACTCTTATGGAAATGTATAAAAGGAATTTACAATGTGGATGACTCAGATCAAATAGATTGGCCCACAATACATTTGAGTGGGACGACATCGGTAGATTTACACTTCGAAAAAACCCTAGGAAAACCCCGCAGAGGGTCGCGGCCGCTTATGCATGGTTTGAAACCGAAGGCTCGATCTAGAAGATGGGCTCGATCCTCCTCAGATGCTGCAGTTTTGTGAGGTCCGGCTTCAAGAGTATCTAAAAAAATCGGATTCATAAAAGTGTTCTCCCAATTACAGACGTAGTTAAAAAGAGGGCTGTCTAACTAGGAATTGAAATCGGTTTCAGCCTACTTATAAAGGATACCGACCAAAACCGGCACAGCATAAGTACTACGAAGCTGGGGCGATTCAGATCTTAAAATTAGAGGCCCACTCATGGGTCAGCCTGTCGACCTGAATGAAATTGCCCCTAGCTTTGTCGGACACATCCTTGATGAAGCTGCTAGACGCGGCAAGCTTCAGGCCTGCAAAACCGGAGACGATTCAAATAGGTCTGATTGCTTATTTCTTACCTCGGTCAATAAACCTTCCATTACGGATGATACATATCTGTACAAATAAACCATCGTGGCCACCGTTATGGGTTCCGGATTCACTGTTGAGCACCACGACCTTTCATCAATACGGTGCAGGTCGAAAAAAAGCTCCACGTACTCCTCCAGGTAGATCGACGGACAACAGTACTCCCGAGTAGATGAGATGGATTACCGAGACTCCTCTCGTTCTCGTCGAATAGTCAGGATCCAATCACTCCCACACAGCTATCTGATTAACTTCCAGGATTGCAATACCCATGTTCATTCAGCCGCTTCTATAGGAATTCTAGGACATGGTGATCAAACTCCCCATTACCCCTTAATCCACTTGAAACATCTTAAATTTGTATCTTTTATTGCTGCTCAGTTAGCCGCGAATCAGGGCGCAGGACTTTGCACCGTTATTGTTCAGCCTAACGATGCAGATCCAGTTTCAAACCGAAAGTGTTCAAAAATGAGGTTCATTATTTGCGAGGCAGCAGCGCTTGCCAGACTGCAAATACCAGCTACCCTTCGTCATCCTGTATTTGATGCATTTTGAACGGCTTCGGCTCAGTTTCCACGGACGTTACAAGACCCACCGCGGCCTGCTCCCGATAAATGCGCTGGCATGCACGATTTTGATAAGAGAAGGAATCACGATTTACGAAGGGGGGACGCGGCCGGCAAGCAACAGGCCCGCGAGCATTTAAGAGATCAGACCAATGATGAGGCTCGAAAAACCTGAGTGCGCCGACGGTTCAGGCCATAGGCGGATTAGGCGGTCCGCGTTGCATTCAGAAGCTCTGAACCATGTTCAGTTCGTTGCACGTACGCACCCGCGCCCGGAAACTTGTGGCCCCTGCCACAGGCGAGGTCCACTTTGGACAGGAAAAGGCCAACATGCTCGGCCCCTGGTGCATAAATATAGGAATACCACCAAAAAACCCCACGACTCCGAAGATAGACCAGCAAAAGTCCACTGCACTCACCGCCTCTGTGTTTAACCACCTCATCCATAGTATTACGAAAACCACTTCGTCCGTGAGCTGACCGTTTGGATCGGTAAGCTTAAACCATGAACCAGGGGCCTTCATAAAATCCGTCAAGACGCCACCCACTGATCCTCTCAAGAGGAGCGTTTTTCGCGAAAGAGATGCCGCTATTTCCTTTATCAAGCGCTTGGCCAAAGGTTATCGGAAGGCCAAAAACGTGCTCAGTTTGGAGGAAAATGCTTTGCGCGCCAGGAAAATATACTCAGGAAAGAAAAAAGGTAAAGTATTTCTTCATTACTTTTTTTAAAGTTTCTTGATATTCACATATCCAGGGCATTTATCGGGACAAGCGTTTTTTCCCGGGTCCTTTCATAGGGCGGGGAAACAAGGAGGAAATAGGCGCCGTGGCCGATACATTTTTTACGTTGTAGTTCCAGGAAAAACTTTCTTCACCCCCACTTGAGAGCAAAAAGCAAAACCCGGTTTTTCTTTTTTGGGATACGTAAATTTTTGGCTGAAGCTTTTTCAGGGGGGAGACAAGCTTGCGGTTTAATTCCGCTTGGAAAAAAAAAAAAATTTCTTTGGTTCTCCTTCCCTTAAGGTGGT
>Ga0163217_1064901_pt1 | contig 12253 bp, 18 predicted proteins | sample SynspAceP_FD_185933 | JGI IMG/M metagenome (GOLD analysis project Ga0163217, IMG submission 185933) | Saline lake microbial communities from Ace Lake in Antarctica - Synechococcus sp. Ace-P (PacBio error correction) | ecosystem: Environmental > Aquatic > Non-marine Saline and Alkaline > Saline ... | reverse complement strand
TACCTGAATCCCCGGATTGTAAAGCAGTATTTTTGCTGGTGCGGTTAGTATCGGTAGGTTATAATTTGCATTAAGAAGTGTTTATGGACTTTGGATTTTTTCTTGATAAGTTTGTTATCTCCGTTAGCGGTTCAGATGATACCGAGCTTTTAGATACTTTTGTTTTTCTCTTGGGTCTATGATATTTCATTTTATTTTATGTTTGGCTTATTTAAAAATGTTTTAAACTTGCAAAGCGTAGATGTATCTGGTAGAACTTCCTGATATTTCGTCTAGTCGTGGTTTGTGCTCTTTCTGTGCGGGTGACTGGAGAAGGTATTACGTGTGTATGGGCGCTTGATTTCGTGTGGTGCTCAATTGTATTTGTTCTTCCTAGTTAAAGGCGAAGGTCGTATCCGGTTTGTAGAGGTTGATTATATATTTTTGTCTGGTTTTGTGCCGATTGTAGTTGTGACGGTCCTGGTGGTTTGTCCTAAGGTGTGTAGTGGATCTGTTTATCGCGTTGTGTCGCGTGGGAATGAGCTTTGTTGTTGAGGAATTGTGGTGTCATTTATCGCTAGAGCTGTGGAAGCTATCCATAAGATGACATCGGTTTGCGCCCGGTAGTCCACCGTAGCGTGTGTGTCACGTGTTATGTAGCCTGGTATTCAAATTATGGTTTTTCATCGCGTCGAGTTATGTCACATCCGAGGTTGACTAATGCGACCTTGATGACCTAACAATGCGCCGAAATGGGCTCTGTTCTGTGTCTCGTGGGTTTTAAGTATTTTCCTTCTATTTAAATTATTATTTTTTATTTTGTGTAGTAGTAAGATTACCCATGAGTCTTTTCATCTGTTGCGTGATTTGGTGTAGCAATTGTTGTTTTTATTCTAGGTCAAATTCCTTTGTGTTGTTTTTGTTTTGTTTATTCCTTGCTTCCATTTGTCACTCTTGGTATGTATTTTCCGATATTGATATAAGGTGGTCATTTGTGTCTTGTGCGTTCTCTTATTGTGTTGTAGTTTTTTTTTTGGTGTTTTTTGTTGTTTTGTTTTTTGTGTTTTTATTGTTGTGGTGTTTTTTATCTTTTTGGTTTTTTTTGTTTGTCGCTGCCCATACGCTTTTGTGTGGATGAGGGTCGCTGTGTGCGGGTTGGAGCGCTGTTTCTTTGGTGGTGCGTTTTTGCTGATTAGTTTTATGATATTGGGGGAGCGTTAGAAGTATCTACGTCTTCCTAGTGATGTAAGGAGCGCGATTTATGACCCGAATGGTGATAGTATTCGGACTGCTCGTCATGCGGGGATTTAGGTCGTAGGACCGGCGGGTATTGCTCCAAAGTATCTCATAATTAGGTTTGGTAAATTTGGAGGGTTTGGTACGACTGGTCTAGCAAGCGAGGAGTGTCGTGTTTTTTGCCAGGGGTATGAGTGCTCGTTTTTGCTGGCATGTTGTTCGAGGCCCTGTGGAGGGACGTGGTGTTGTATAGAGAGTTGGGTGTTATGCTATGAGTTTGCTAAGTTGTAGTTTTTTCCACCGTGCGTGTTGTAGAGAATGTTTTGACGTTTGGGCGTTAAGAAGAGCGTTGAAGGGTTTAGCCGTGTAGCTTTCTTTGAGGAGGGCCGTTATGTGTCTCTGCGATGCGGCTTGAGAAACCGGTTCAGTCTCGTTATCTCTTTTGGCATTAAATTAAGTGATGAGATAATTTATTGCCACTGTAGTATTCACATATTGGCTGAATAGGCCTGCTTTATGTATTACAATGTGTGATCTATTTTTGTGTGACCTTGAAGAGGTTTGGCATTTTTGTACTTGCGTGTCTGCTCGGGTCGGGTTTTGATTAGCCTTGTAGCCATGCGATATCCGTGTATCAAGGCTCATCACTGGGTGTATATTTGAGTTGTAATTGCTGGCTGTAGTTTTTTTGGATTTTACGAGCATCTGGTTTCATTTGAGTTGTGTATATTTGTGTTGTCTGTAGTTATTCCTTCTCAATTAATTGCCCATCTGTCTATGTACGGCTTGTGAATATGTTTGGTTTGGTTTGCTTTTGCGTGTTAGTTGATGTTCGTATATAGTTGTTGTGCGGTCTGTTTGCTTCGTCTTTCTTCGTGTTACTCTGGATGTTATACTTTGTAGAGGTATTTTGTTTTGTTTTGGACTCGATCTTTACTGCTATCCTTTTCTGCATGGCATAACTGGAGGTGTACCTCAAACCAGGTCTTTGCCTAATTGTTTTTCCGCGCCGGTCGGTTGTTCGAGTTTGTTTGGGTATTGAGTTTTTTTTTGTTATATGTGTTTTCTCTCAAATCCCGAAATGTAAGGGTTTTCGTTTGAGTCTTCAGGTGTGGTTATTTGTGGTGACGATGTTTTATACACTGTTTCGTTCAGTCTCGTCTGATTATGAATAATGCTTCCTCTTAGTTTCCGATGTGCGTTAGTTTGTGTAGACGAGGGTGTTGCCTTCTTCGTGTCGGTGCCTATCGGGTTGAAAGGGGTCTTGTTTACTGTGTGTAATTATCGGAATTCGGGGTTTGGGTGCGTGTTTTTTGTAGGTTTTAGGATTGAGTTGTGAGATGTTGGCGTATGGTTATACGTGTACGGAGTTTGCTTTTGTTTGTTAGTTCGTGTGCGTGCCCTGGACGGAGTGACTTGCTGTGGCCGGAATGTTTCCTCAAGTCTTGTGGTTGCCAAGAAAGGGTGTTGTGTGGATGTGTGTTTTGCGAGAGCCTGGGGATATGTTGTGCCTGCCAAGTGTTGCCGGCCTTTCTGGGTGTTATGTTAGTTTTGGGGTTATGCTTTTGTAGGTTTGGTTTCTCTGCTGATATGTGTTTGTTGGCTTGATTGGTGAGAATGTTGAACTCTGTGACCTAACTATTTTGGTTGTGTAGGTAATCTCGTCCACCATTTAATTTAGTTAAAAGAAATTTGGTTCAATGCTATGGATGTTTAGGTTTTTTTAGTATTGTTTGGATTTGAAGTTCTTGATTAGTGGTCCCCGGGTGACTATCTTTATATTGCATAAACGGCTTGCTTATCAGTGTTTTTTTATAACAATTATTATGCTAGAGTTGTTTTCCTTATTTGTGTGTTTTTTGGTTTTTGTATTTTAGTTCGGGGTTTTTCTTTTGGTATTTTTAAAGTATTCTTTGTACGGACATAATATTCCTGTGGGATGTGCGCGTTGTTGGCTTTTATTTTGTTTTCCCTTAGGTTTTCATTTGATGGTATGGTTAGCCTGTATTGTTTGTGCTTTCTGATCGAGTTGATAAAGTTTGTTCTGGGATGTTATTGCGGCGCAGCTCTTGGTGGACATTCTTTGAGAGTTTTCATTTGCATTGTTGTTTATGTTAAAGGGTATCCTAGTTATGCATCGGATTATGAATTTTTTGCACTTACTAGAGACGTAATGTGAAAGTGTGAGTAGTGTTCATGTGTGATTTTTATGTGCCTTCGATTAGTGTGGATTATACTTAGTCCGTTTAAATGCTGCCGGGCTTGGGTTCATTTTGAGCTTTTTGAGATTGTTTTAAAGTTATTTTGGTGGTAGTTTATTTGAGTCTTTATTGCTAACTGCTATTTTTAGGTTGGATGTGTGAGGTTTTTTCATGTTTAATTTAAGTCTATGTAGATTGGTGGGCACTTCTCATCGTCTTTAATGGTAAAGTTAATGCTTGTATCATCTGTATTTTTGATATTTACCGAATTGGAGTTATTTTTTTCGGTGTATTTATGTAGCTATGCTGTCGCTTCCTGTTTCCGTGGGTAATTTTAGTTTGTACTTTTTACTGCCTAAATGAATGTGGGTTTATCGTGTTTGTTTCGAGAGTTATGCTGAGTCTTGTTGTTGTGTCCTTTTTGGTGTGGTGGGTTCTCTTGGAGTGTGTTTGACCGAGATATCCGTATCGTGGATTAGTTTACGTATGTTTCTATTTTGGTGGTGTGTTATTTTGGTTTTTATGTTTTTTGTTTGTGTTGTTTTATGTCAGATGTATGCTGTATTTTCTTTTTCAATATTGAGATAAGGGCTTTATCGTCAATAGATTGTGTATGTGAATGGTTTATTTATTCGTTTGGCGTTATTGTTCTAAGTTCTTGTGGCGAATAGTTTTGCCTGATTTGTCGGTGTGGTTATGGTTTACTTTTTTTGTTTGATCTTTTAGTTCTTATCCCTGTACTTGTTGGGAGTGTATTGTCTCTGTTAGCGTAATCTGTTAATTTTCATAATGCAATATGATTTTCCAATGTTAGTGTTTGTGTTTTACTCGTTGTTATGCTCTATTGTCTGGAATTTGTCAGATTTTATGTGTGTATGATTGCGATCCCGCTTCTATTTGCTCAATGTTTTACTGTTTTACCGGGGAATCGGCTTTATGGGCGATGCCGGTGATTGAGGGTCCGTTTTTGATTGATTAAAGTATTGAAAGTTATTTAAATGTGGTTCCTTAGATCGAGCTTAAATATTGCAATGAAATGAATATTACCCAAAAATATTGGGCCTGATGGTGCGTTTTGTTCTATTAATGTAATTAAATAAATATTGGGGTCCTGTTTCGTGTTGTTGGAAGTGATTACGGGATCTTTCTTCCCCTCTTGTGTGAGTGTGGATGTTGGGCTGCTTGATTCTGATTGTGCTGTTTTTGTGATATTTTGTGTGGGGGTTTTTTGTCTTTAGTTTCGGCCTATTATGTGATGTTTTGGCTTTTGTCTGTGTTGACGCTGAGTGTTCTAATTGCTATATCTGTGGTTGTCTAGTTATGTTCATTTGAGACTGTTGCTTCTAGGTGGTTGTTTCTAGGGGTCTATTAGGTTCTGAGCTATGTTCGCCAGAGCGTAGTTTTTGCAATTGGAAGTTCATCTGTTTGGTGTGTTCATGGGCCGATGAGTTTTTTTTTGTGGCCGAGTTTCGTTACATCTCTTCTGAAAGTAAATGTGTGTATTAGTTTGTGTCTGTGTATCTTACCCCTCTCGTAAGTCCTTTTCAGATGTTTTACACAGCTAGAACTTGTCGAGATTGTTAGTGTCGATATTTTTGTTTATCCTGAGTCTCGGCTACTAGACTTCTGGAGCGGTCGTTGGAGGGTTTTCATTGAGTATTTATGTGTATTGAATCTGTGTTGTGTATCTAGTGTTTTAGATGTGTTTGTCTTGGGGAGTGCTCCGGACGTTGTGAGTTGGGGCCTTCGATGTCTGGTTTGGCGACGATCTGGACGTATGTGTATAGGTTTTGTAATCTCGGGGTTCTGTCTGTGCTTATGACTGATGCTGGTTAGGTTAGTGTGTCTGAATTGATGTGCTGTGTTCTTGCTGGGTTTGTTGTTAGAGTAAATTTGTCGCTTTGTTTACTAGTTAATGTGGATGTTTATATTATTATTGCTTTTATAATTCCGCGTGTTCCTTATTGACGTCAGCGCTCTTTTTATTCATGCCGAGTGTGCTGGTTTGGTGGTTGGGTTATTGATAGGTAAAAAGTCCCTATTATACTCTATAGTTTTGTAAGTAAAAATTTTGTAATGGGGCCGACTCACCTTTGTTAGATGTAATGCTATGTGCAGTTGACTTGGTGCCTTGTATGGTTAGTGTTCGGTGATGTCTGATTATGTTTGCTTGGTTGTGTGCGGAATCGTCGCTTGTCTTTTATTTTTGTTACTGTTGAAGTTGTGTGTTTGTTTATTGGTTTTGTGATGTGGTTGGTTGGACATTTATCGAGTTGTTGTGTCTGGTGTAGTATACTCCTTGATGTTTCTGATGTTTTTCTTTTTGGATGTGTGTGTGTTTGTCGATTGATATGCCCCGTGACTCCGTGTTTGCGATTGTGGAGCAGGTCGGGTGTGTTCGCTTCGTTTGGTTATAGGTTCTGTGTCGCTTGTATTGTTGGGTGGCTAGTTGTTTATTTTGGTTGAGTAGTCCTGCTTTTTTGTTGTTTCGTTCCTCTGTTTGTTGCGTCGAAGTTTATGTACGTTGTACTCCGGCTTTTGTCTGTTTATCGTTTTTTTTTTATTTGCTCTCGCTCGTTTTCTTTTTCTGTTTTTTGGCCGTAGTTCGGAGGTTGTGTGTGTTTAATGTTTGGTGTTCTTCTGTATTTTTGTTTTTTTGCTATTTATTTGTGTTGCTTCGCTGGTATGTGGGCGCCAGGTGTTTGATAGCTTTCTAATCGTCCGCTGTAGTTTATATAAGCGGGTGGGTACATGTTTGTTACTGCAGGGTGTATTTTTTGTGATTTTGTGTGTTTAGTGCATGTTTGCCCGCGCTTTGGTCGTGCTTAGCTTGCATTTTTGTGTGCGCCGATGGTAGGTGTTCCTGTTGCTCTTAGTGTTCGGTTGTGTAGTTAGGGGTTTTGTTTGATATTTGCGTTGTACTCCTTAGTGGAGGTAGAGCTTGGTCTGGGTTTTCGGCTCTTTGTTGGGGTGACGTTGGGGTATGCGTTGTTGCGTTAAGTGTTTACTTGTTCGCGGTGGCTACGGAGTTGGGAATTCTGGTGTTGTTGTAAATTGTCGTGTTACTTTTGCGAGGTGCTTGTGAAGCGTTTATTGTATGAGTGAGTGCTCGTTTTTATCGTTGGTGTTTGAGGTCCCGTGGTAATTGTAAGGTATATGCCGTTTTCATGTCCGTGGGTTATGATGGGTGCTTTCTTCGTGGTATGTTGTGTGTTTGTGTTTTTTCGTGGTTCAAGTGTTTGCGGGGTTGCGTATATTCCTGGTGTTGTTGGGTGTTGGGTTGTGGTGTTGCTGTGTTGTTTTTAGTATTTCTTGTTAGCGCGCTTTGTCCGTGTTATGCTAGCTTTCTCGCGGTTTTGTTTTGTCCCGTTTGACTCTTTTTGTGGTAGGTTTTCTACGTTTTTGCGGTGTTGATGTGTTTTCTGTTCGATGTTTGGTCGTGTTTTGGGTTCGTTTTCTGAGTGTTTCTGCTCTTCCGTTGTTGTTGTTGAGGGTGTCCTCTGAATCCCCCTGGATTCAAGGCAAGAATTGGTGTTCGTGTCTTCTTGTTTTTAATATTTTAGTTCTTATTTTTAGTTTTTAGGTATTTGGTTCCTTTTGAATTCCATAGGTTGAGTAAAGCGTGGGGTTCTGTTGCTATTTATCTTATGAGGAACCTGTATTATTTGCTGATTGATAAGCTAGTAGTCCTTAGGTGATTGGCCGCTCGTATGTTTCATGCCCCCGTGCGGTTGAGCCTAAATTGATTTCAGCTTTACCTATTTTTCTATGTTATCTGGTAGTCAGATGGTGTTTGACTGCAGTCAGTATTGGTCTGTGTATTCCCTCTGTGTTTGTTGTTGTTGATGAGTGACGTTTTGGTGGTCAATGCTCGTCCTAGTTTCCTGTTGTTACGCCGAGTGGTACCTGTATTGTAGGTGGTAGGCTGGTTCTTCCGGCGTGATGGCTCCCGACTGTTTGTAGAGCTTGGGCATCCCGAGCCGTGGTAGTTTGCCAAAGATTGTGTGCGTATCGCGTGGGCTGGTTGCTGTGTTGGTTGGACGTTTGCCGTAGTGCTTACAATTTTATTTCCTTTATTGGATTTGTGTGTTAGAGAGAAAAGGGTGCTTTAGATTGGAAGGTGCGCTTGTTGATATGTTTTGGGTCAGCGAAGTCTTGTGAATGAGTTGTGTGTTAGGATAGTGTCCGGTTGTAGTGTATTGTTGTTGCGTGATTTCTTGGTGGGTTAGTACGTTGTTGACGGTATATTGTGTGCCGATTGTGTCCTGTGTTTAACGTGTTATTGCCCTACTTGTTGGGTGGAGCTTTATTTTTCTGGTAATGATATCTGTGCCTTATATTTTATGTTATGGTTCTTTTTATGTCTTGATTTAGATTTCTTGTTGAGTGTTCGTTCGTTTGCTTTTTAAGGTTATGTTGGTCAAGTTTTATGTCTTTAGTCGTTGATTTTTCTTGGGTGGTGTGTTTGTCTGTTTTAAATTTTTTTTTTTTTTGTTTTTGTTTGTTTTTTTTTTTTCAATTGTGTTCCTTTTTTCGTTTTTTTGTATTTTGGCTAATTGGTGTGCTGCCTTTTTGTTGTTCTTTTCCTATTGTTCTTTCTGTGTTATTTGTAATAGAGCGCGTATTAAATGGAGTAAGCGTGCTAAGTTATCAACTTGCTTGCTCGTTGAGCGAAAGGCTTATTGTGTAGCGATCGGAGCTGCGGCGCGGGGAACGTGCTTAAGCATCCGGATTCTATCGGAATCGTTGGTGTATTGGTGCGTATGTTTTGCGCTCGGCGGTTGTTCTGTCCGGTATGATCTGTGTTTGGACGGGTGTTTGTCGATGTGCTATGGTGCTGAGTTGGCGGGTTGTCTGACCGAAAGTGTGCTTGAATTGTTCGTCAGCTTTTTGCAGGCTTGTCGTGTGAGTTCATCAGTGAGGTTTGCCTTTGTTGGCGGCGCAGGTGATTCGCTGTATATACGAGTAGGGTCGCAAATACCCGCGTGCGTGTTAGTATCTATATTTATTGTGTGTTGCTCCTGTGATATATTTTACGAGCGGTAGGGCTTACGGATTTTTCTATGGAGATGGTGTATCTCTTTAGCCTCAAGATTGGTCGTCTTTTCTCGTTGTCGATAGGTCCGGTGTCTGGCTTGTGTCGTCGATTAGTGAGATTAGGATGCGACGATAGTTGATCAACTAAGTACTGGGTTCTTGGTTGATTTGTATAAGTGAATCTCTTAGAGTTGTTTTGGCAGTGTGTTATTGGCTTTTTAAAAGTCCTATCTTACAAGTAACGTGTTTTGTTATGCTGATTTAATCTAACTTCTGGCCCATTAATTCTTGTTGCTTTGCGGTTTTGTTGATTTGTCGACTTGATGGTTTGCTTAGACTGTCATATGAATGTATTGTGTTGCCTCCGTTTGTGAGTTTTTCGTATATATGTTGTTTTTGCTTTGGTGTTATCTTCTTGGGCGTGATAGTTCTTTGTTTTTTTGTGGTCTGCGTGTGTTTGTTGGGTTTGGTTTTTCTTTGTTGTTTGGTCGTGGATCGTGATATGTGTCGGGTTTTTAGTTTGAGTCTTTGGGTGTGATTTCATTGGTTCGTGCGTGAATCTCTTATCTTTCCTGTGTTGTTGTGTATTTTGTTTGTGCGGGGGTCTTGGTTGTGTGTGTGTCGTTGGTTTGTTATCATTGTCATTTTGCCATGTGGTGTTGCGTGTTTTCTGAGTTTCTTTAGCTTGTGGCTTGGTTGGAGGTTCGATATCGTTTTTCTAGTTGTAGTATTTGGTGGTGTGCGTGTGCTGTGTTTGTTTGTGAAGTTGTTGGTGGTGTGGTTGGATGTTTATGTGTTGGGGGTTCGTTCGTTGGTTTTTGCGAATAGATGGTGGGTAGTTGGTGTATTACGGCATGTGTTCGATGTTGAGGTGATGATTATGATTATGTGTCTGCTAGACGATTGGGTTGGGGTGGCCAGTGTGCCTTTGAATCGTTGTGTAGTTTGGATCTTTCGTTGTTTTTGGTTGTGGCATGGCTCTCGCGTGTTGCTGTCTTGATCATTGGCTTTGTCGTTTGGATGTATTGATGAGTCTTCGTGGGCATATATTTAATCTTGTTGGGATTTGTGTCTTAATCATTTTATTTTCTCGTTCTGTGTTGCGCTGTTCATGTTTCTGGTACTATTGTGTTTTCGTTGGATAGTTATATTTTTGTGGTTGTGTTCGGGTGTAGTTCTCTGCTGCTATTTTTATTTTACGTTTGGTTGGGTTTGTGGATTTTTGTTTTGTTTGGTTGTTTTTTTTTTCTATTTTTGGCTGAGTTGAATCGCGTTTCTTTGCGTGATGTGTGTTAGTGTTATACTGTAGGTCTGTATTTCGGTGCGCAGGCGATTGCACATGCGCTTTTGCTTACGGCTTTTTGGTGGTGGTTGTATTATTCTGTAGATGCAATTGTTTATCTTTTTTTGTCGTCTTACGCGTGAATGTAATGTGGTTTTGTCTGTGTGTGGGTGTTTTTTGTGGTTCTCCTATTTGTATTGTTTGTGTGGTCTGTGGGTTCGTTGTCCTTTGTATGTTGGTTTAGCCTTTTTGGGGCTGGTATTGTTGAGTGGTTATTTGGTTTGTCTATAATAGAGGTAAAGTTGTTTTTGTCGTTCAATAATCGAAGGGTGGAGTTGCGTGTTTTCTAGTCTATTCGTTGTGTATAGATTCGGAGTGGCTATTGTTTTTGTGTTTGGATATTTGGCTCATGTCCTATGTTAGATGTGAATTGCGACTGAGATCCGTACTTTAACATAGCAGCAAAAAAATGATGTTTGATATTTTGCGCGTAGTCTTTTTTTGGTGTATGTTGTTTCCGCTCGCTTGTGTGGGTAGTCTTTTCCGTTGGCCTTGGCGCTCGATTGTATTCTTGAAATTTGTGCAATGTATGGTGCGTGTAGGATCTTTGTTCTAGTCAGGTTCGAGTTTTGTTTTGTTGTATATGTTTCTTTTAGTTGTGGGTCTCTCGTCTGTTGTTGGCTGGTTCTTTTATTAGGGTAGTTGGGGCTGATTCTTGCTTGGATGTTGTGTGTGGTTCTGGTCTGGGTATGGTTTTCTAGGGGCTTCTTTTGTGTGTTTGTTCTGTATTTTATGTGTCTAGTGTTTCTTTCATTTATGTGTTTTGCTGTGCATGTATTTTTTCGTCTACGCGCATGGGAACGTGATATGTGCGCCTTTACATTATTAATAACTTTGCATTGTGCATAAAACTGTTTTCCTCATTATGACTAATTTCCGACATTTACGGTAGTTCTGGTAGAATGTTATAGTTATATGTGTTTTGAGGCGTTTGTAAAGTGGAAGTAGTGCGCGGAAGGATTTTTGTCAGTCGTTTGGTTGAGTTTGAACGTTTAGTTTAATTGTGTATTTGCTTACTTGACTTGTGTTTGCATGCGCTGTGATTGTGCGTTACCGTTAATGTATTACTTGCTTGTGTTTTCTATTGTATTTATTGGCGGTTTTTGTTTTGTGTTTATGGGCTTGATTCTGGCGACTTTTGAGATGGCTTTTCATTGTCTCTGGAGGAGTTGTGCGCTGTTTTTCTTTAGGGTGTGATATTTTGTGTGTTATAGCGTGGTGTGCGCGGTATCTCGTGCTTTGTCGTCTTGTGGATAGGGTTCTTTTTCTTTTTGAGTCGTGATCGATTTTGTGTGTGAGAAACTTCTATTGAGTGCGCTGAATTGTGTGTTGGTTTTTTATTGTATTTTCTGAGTGTAGATGATCGTTATGTGGCGAGCCCGTATCGGTTGATTTTGTTGTGAGCTTGCTATGTTTTTTCTTATGCGTGTCTTGAGCTGATATATTTGTTTTTTTAATCGCTGGGATCTGGTTTGTGGGGTGCGTATCTTGTCTTTTTTTTCGTTTTACGGTGATGTGTGTAGTTTTTGGTTTGTTTATTGGCCTTTTAATACCTTTATTCGTTTTCGTGTTCTGTTTTATTTGGGTTCTCGGCTTCTTTTCTGGTATGGAACGTGTGTCGGGTTAATTTTTCAGGCTGCGTGTGTGTGGCGGTTTTTTGAACAATTTTGCTTCGGCAAAGCTGGTGTGTGTGAGGATGCGTCTGCGTTTCTAGTAAATTTTTGTCCTGTATGGTTTACTTTCGTGTTTATTTGTCTTACTGAGGTTTTTTGGTCTTTGACTGCCGTTTGATGGTGATTTCGAGTGTGTATTGGTTGCTTTGATTTGTTCTTTTTTGTCTTTTAGGCCGTTTTTCTGGACCTTTGATTTATTTGTTAGTTATTTATTTCCTGTGAGGGTTATTAAGGGTTAGCTACTTGTTTTTTTGTTGAGTGTCGGGTGTTCTAGCGTCGGTTTTGTGTTTGGCCTCTGTTTTGGCGGATACTTGGCTGTTGTGTGGCTCTGTGTATTGTTGAGAATTGTGGTGAAGGTATGCGTGTGGGTTCGTGGATGTGCCTGTTTAGTTGTGATAGTATTGGTGTGTGTTGTTTAATTTACGTTGTGAATTATTTGTTTGTTTTTCTTTGGAGTGCTTGGCTGCCATTGTTGTTTATCGCGATGTGCTGGTGAGTTTTGAGGTTTTTATACTTATTGGAGTGTTTTGATTTTTCTCTGTGTTCTCGGTAAATTATCTTGATTTTCGGTCTTGAGTGGAGTTATCTTGACAATAGGTTGTTGAGGAGTATTTTTGTGTAGGTGCTTTTAATTTTTTTCCCCCTCGATGTGTGTATTGTTGATTCGTATGTTGTAGCCTGGAACTCGCTCTGTTTGGGTGATGTTCGTTTGTAATTATGGTCCCTTCTTTGTGTTGGCGTTTTCTAGCTCTTCTGTTTCGCTTTGAGTTCGGGTTGGGCCTATT